>Ga0307479_10005810_pt1 | contig 11289 bp, 12 predicted proteins | sample atmos_gasesECM4C_FD_203743 | JGI IMG/M metagenome (GOLD analysis project Ga0307479, IMG submission 203743) | Hardwood forest soil microbial communities from Morgan-Monroe State Forest, Indiana, United States - atmos_gasesECM4C_515 | ecosystem: Environmental > Terrestrial > Soil > Temperate... | reverse complement strand
ATGTGACTCCAGTAACGACTTCTGGAGGCTCGGTAACGACAGACCAGAACATGCAATCTTGCACCATCCCGGCAAACACGCTCAACGCTGTAGGCAAGACGTTGATGATTCAGACGGCGGGCGTGTACTCAACGCCAGCAGCCTCAACTACGGCGGTGACGCTGAAAATCAAGCTGTGCTCAGTATCCGGCTGCGCGAGTGGCAACGTTGCCACGCTTGTCAACATCAGTTCGACGGCGCTTACAGGAATTCAAGCTACGAACGACCCGTTCAACGTGCAGATCATGGCGTCGACGACTACAGCAGGAGCGTCAAGCGCTGCTGAAGCGCACGGCAACCTGACCATCGACATTTCAGCGTCTACGACGGCAGCTGAAGGCGTATTCGCAGACGGAAACACGGCGACTATCAGCGGGAGTCCTAGCGCGATCGACTTGACGGCGCAAAATTTCTTGCAAGTTAGCGTGGCCTTCACCGTAGCCAGCGCGTCGAACGTGGCTACGGGGCGGCAGCTAGTCGCGGACGTTGTGGATTAAAGGAGAGCCAATGAAACGCCTATCTATAGCTACTTTTACCCTTTTGCTTCTTGTTTGGTCTAGTATGGCGCAGACAACGACTCATAGCGTCACGCTGACTTGGACGGACGCGCTCAACCCGGCAGGCACGACCTATTCGGTCTATCGAGCTACCGGCTTGTGCAGCGGTACTCCCACGTTCTCAAGGGTTGCAACCGCACTGACTGTGAAGACCTTTAGTGACACGACGGTGACGCCAGGCAATTACTGCTTTGCCGTTACAGCCACTTTCAACTCCGTAGAGAGCGCGATGTCGAATGCGGTGCAGCCGTCCGTCCCCGCGTTCGCGCCTTCGGGTCTTGCGTTCACGGTTCAATAGGAGGCATTGTGAAGAAACTACTTCTCGCATTTATCGCGGCGCTGGCGTTGCCCCTTTTCGCTCGCGCTCAGGTTGCCCAGCTTACCGCCCCCGACTGCGACTTCGGCTTCACTTATTCCGTCGTCGGCGGCGTCATATCCCCGCAGCCCGCGCCCCTCGGCGGCACCCGCATACCCGCCTCGCAGGAAGTGTCCTCCGTCGCCGGTTACGACAACCGCTTCAAGGCTTGCACGTCCTGGAACATGACTTACCAGGTGGACGGCCCTGCTACCGTTTCCATCGAGTTCGATTCCGCGCCCACCGCCGCTGGCATACCCGGCACCTGGACGGTGTGGCCCGCCGCCAGTGTCGCCACTGGGGCCGCCCTTCCCCTCACCAACGCCGTCCAAGCCTCCGCCACTATGTACTCCTACAAGTCTTGGGTGTCGGTCATCCTCAACTCGGCTACGGGCAGCGGCACCGTCACCGGCCACGTATACGGCTGGAAGCCCGGTCCCGGCCAGGACTCGGCCTCGGCCACCACTCAGGTCGCGGGTGCTCTCACCGGGGCCGACGCCGCCGCAAATACCAGCTTTAATGGCCTATCGTCGTCCTCGGGCACATTCCCCGGCCTTACCGGCCTATTGCAGTTCAACGGCTCCACGTGGGACCGGTACTTCTACTGTCCCAACACCGCCACTTTTTCGGCGGCCTCGACCGTTACTCAGGTCGTCGCCATTTCCGGTACTACCAAGATCCGCGTCTGTTCGGCGACGTTGTTCCCGTCCACTTCCACCGCTGGCACCGCCGACATCGTGTACGGGACGGGGGCAAGTTGTGGCACCGGCACGACCACGCTTACCGGCGCTATAACCTTGCCCGCTGCTGCCGTCGTATCCATACCCCTTTCCATTCCATCCACGGGGCCGCTCATCACGCCCGCTGGCCAGGCTTTGTGCGTGCGTACCGTTACCTCGACCGTCAACGGGTTCCTTACCTGGACGCAATACTAAACGTTATGGGGCGCGACGACTTAAAATCTGAGGCCGAGTCCGGCGGGTTCGTCGAGTACGGCAAGGAGCAGTTGCCGAAGGTCGATTCCATGCGCCGGGACAAGTCGCAGCCCGACTTCTACGGCATACCGATACTCAGGGACGCGGACGTGGCGTTTACGACCGCCAAGGAGTTAGGCGGTAAGCCCGCGTCGTGCTACACTTGTAAGGATCAGACGGCGGACTTCACTTGCGAGCGCCTCGGCCCGATGATAAAGGTCGAAAAGGTTACGGGCAGCCGCGACTCCGGCGACCCGATAGAATACTGGCCCTGCTGTGGCGAGCACGACTACAGCGAGGATGTGGCAAACGGTAACCGCAAGAAGGCTGAATATCACGACGTACTTGATACGCCCGCATCATTGGGCCTGGTGTGGATTAATGCCCCTAAGCCCGGCGTCAAATTCGGTGGTGCCAACTGTGGGGGCGTAAGCGACGGCGACGACTGCGATCACTACATAGTTTACGGCAAGCACGAGAAGTGGGACGTGACCGAGGCTTATTGTCGCGTCTTAGCCCACGACGTCCAGGGTGGGGACGTGTGCCGCGCCTGGCACGACGACGACGAATTGCAGTTCGCCGAGGCCCAAATGCTAATTAGAGGGGATTCGGTCGAGACTTTGGAGAAGAAGCGGTTCGCCCGCGCCATCATCGGGCGGTCGGATGCGGACGATAGTTGACAGGAGCTAGGCCCATGTGCTATGCTTCGAACGAAAGGATAAGCGCCAATGAGACGTACATTGCACGATCTTCTTAACACTTTTGCGATATTCTATTTCGCCGCTGGTCCAAGCGCGACTCCCGGTAGTGACGCCGGGGGTGGCGCTCCTGCCTCAGGGGGCGGAGGAGGCACCCCCGGTGCTGGTTCTGCGGCTGGCACCACTCCGCCCCCGACTATCGACTGGGCCACTGCTCCCCAGCAGTTCCGCGACGGCTACCAGAAGCTTAAGACCGATTTCGAGGCGCTCCAGGGCAAGTATAAGCCCTATGAGGAATGGTCCACAAAGTCCGGCGTCGCGCCCGACCAGTTGGAAAGCATTCATGGTACCTACCAGGAAGTCTACGACGAAATCGGGGGCCTCGCTGAGGCTTTGGGCCGCGCCGAGGACGACGTTCAGGAGGCCATCCAGAAGCACGGGGTCCTCAAGGTCCTTGACTACCTGCGCGGCCAGTACGCCAAGTCCGAGGAATCACGGACGGGTGCGGACCAGGACATCAACGAGGTCATCGACCAGGCATTAGCCGAGCGTTTGGGTCCCATCGAGCAGCGCGAGCAGGAACGCCTCACTCAAGCTGGCAACCAGTTATTCGAGCAGATTGTGCATCAGTCGATCGTTGACGCGTTCAAGGCCGAGGGCCTCGACGTCGCCCAGATTCCGGAAAAGGAATCGTTCATGCTCATGAACGCAACAAGCGAAATTCTCAAGTACGAGGAACCGGCGTTGATAGCCCTCAAGCAGGGTGCGCCCGGTGCCCGTGCCGCCGTCCAGAAGGCGTTCCAGCAAGCCAAAACATTCCTAGATGAGTACTACCTAAGTAGGAGTGGCAGGGAACGCGGGCGCATACAGGGGCCGCCCAAGGTTCAAGCGCCGGGCCAGCCCGCGCGTAAGCCCACCCTCGACGAGATGATCGAGGAGCCAACACTGGTCAATGCCAAGTATAAGGTTGGCACCTAGTACCGAGTTTGATTCCGCGTTAGCCGGTCTCGCACCCGGCAGGCGTTACCGGGACTCGCCACCCGGCTCACCGGCGTAGGCCACTCGCCACGGCACGGCGTACAGAGCGGTTCGCCTCGCTTAAACACAAGCACGGGTGAAACGCGTGTCTAAAAAGGACATACAACGGAATAGGTGGCAGAGGCGCAAGGCCGAGAAGGCAGCCATCGTCCAGTCTGTCAAGTCCAACACCCCGTGCACTGACTGTGGGAAGAAGTTCCATTATTGCCAAATGGACTTCGACCACGTGGAAGGCAAGGACTTTCCGATCACTAGGATAACGTCGTCGGCACTCCCCGTAAGGAGGCTGCTCGAAGAGTTGGCCAAGTGTGAAGTCGTCTGCGCCAACTGCCACAGGATGCGCACGTTTAAACGGACTGAGCACGCCAAAGGCGAACAATAATGTACAAATTCTTGGAAAGGAAAAGGTCGCTGATATTTGCGGCAGCAGCGTTGGTCTGCTCCGTGATCGCCATTAAGACTGGCCACGGCAGCTTAGCCCCGCTGTTCTTCATGCCGCTTATCGGCGGCGTTTGACACCACCACCTACTTGCCGGACGCCAAAGTAGTTTATGGCGCGGTCCAGGAGCAAGTCTCGACGCTCCCCGCCGTGATGAACCTCTTCGGCGACGGCTCGAAGTTCGGCAAGCCCATCAACAACGTCGGCATCCGCGGATATACGTTCCTTGCCCGCGTGAAGCCTAACTGGAACCTAGGGTACCGCCCGGAGGGAACTACCGGCGTCGGCACCGCAGGCAACCAGGGCCTCACCAACGGCACGGTAACCCTCCGGTACGCCTACGTCCCAATCACCATCACCGGCCAGGCGGAAAACCTGACGAAGGGCGAGTCCCGCGCCTTCATGCAGGCCAAGGCCCTTGAAGCCAAGTTTGACATGAAGGATATCGTCAGCCACGTGAACGTCGTAGTAGTCGGCGCGGAGCCGGGAGGCCAGCTTGCTCAGGCCAAGGCCCCCATCGTCGCCAATACGTCGTTTACCGCCGACGCGACCGGCTTGCTGCCCGGAGCGATCTACCTCCGCGTCGGCATGCCCATCGACTCCATTCCGGTCGGCGGGGGCGCACCCGACTTCGTCAATTTGCCCATCACCGCCATCAACTACACGACCGCCGTCGTGACCGTTGCCGGTACCTCGGTTGCGGGCCACGCCATCGCGCTCACTGGGGAGTACCCCCAGGCCGCCGTGCTCAACGATGCCTGGTTCACCACCAATGGCCTCCAGAACTTGGTGAACTCGTCCGGCGTCGTCGAGGGCATCGACCCCGGCATCTACCCGGCCTGGCAGTCGTACCTGTTCGACAATGGGAACGGGGCACTCTCGTCCCAGTTGCTGCAGCAGTTGCGCCAGTTCGTCAAGAACCGGGGCGGCGTTGACGGGAATATCTTCATCGTTCCATCGGCGCAAATCAACCAGTACGTAGGCATCGCCACCACGACTCTCAGGTTCGACATCACCAATGAGGGTCCGGCGGCCAAGGTTGGCAAGAAGGCATTGGACCTTGGCTTTAACGTCTTCGACTACGCGGGACTGCCTATGGTCGAGGACAAGGACGCCCGCACCGACCGCATCTTCCACGGCGACACCGAGATGATGAAGAAGTTTGAAGCCATCCCGCTGTCGCTGGCCGAGGACGAGGCCGGTACCTGGACCCGCATCATCGGTCCGGGGGGCATCGCCGATGCGGTGGCAGGTTTGCTTCGGTGGTATCACAACATCGGCATCGTTCAGCGTTCGGCCTGGGGCCGCATTCAGAATTTGCTCGTCCCAGCGAACTTCCTGACGGCGCCGCCAACAATTTAACCAATAGGTAGGTGCTCGCAGATGAGCGTTGTAAGTCTAGGCCCGGATTACTTGGACGATGAAGTGTTCATGCTCATGAAATTGCTTGCCCGTGGCGGCTGGATGCCCCACGAGGTAAGCATGATTGAGCGTGCGGCGCAGCGCCGTTCCGAGGAGGTCCGGGCCGGGCTTACATCGTATACGTCCAAGTACTGGACCCGGCGTATTCAGAGTGAAATAGATGACCGCACCCGCCTGCGGTGGGATGCCAAGAACGGCTGGACGCTCGACCGCTGGGCGGAGGGCCGCTGGCAAATCGTAGGCGTACTTGGGTTCCACTGCGTCATGCCCAACCTGATCGATTACTTGCGCGAGCGTGACATGCAGCGCTGGCCCAGCCCTCAAGCCTATCTTGAGTATAAGCGCAACTTAGCTCTCAAGAAGCAGATGGAAAACTGGGCTGCCGGGTGTCAGAAGACGGCGGCGGTCATCGATAGGATGTCCGACAAGCAGATTAAGGAATTCATCACCGTCGAGAAGGCCCTGCATACGGGCGAGACGGTTACTTTGCACGGAGCGTCGGAGCGGGCCTTCGACCGCATGCGTAAAGCGAGCCGCCGTTCCCCGGCCCCGCCGTCAAGATCGATTAACCCCGGCCATCATCCAGTAAGGTTCCCTAAAACTAAACTTACACTGACAAGGAGATAGCGCCATGAGTTCAATGTTAGGTATGGTACCAAATCCCGGCCTGCCGATGAGTGCTCCCATGCACTACGGCAAGACCATGATACTTTACACCGCACAGGAGAAGGTCGAGGCGGTCGTGGACGGGGCGCCCCCAGGCCCGAATGGCCGCTTATTCATCGTCGAGGTCAACGACCCGACCGAGGTCCCGTGGGAGGCAGGCCGTTTCATTCTCGAGCATTTGGCCTACACCGGCGTCGTCAAGGTTGATGAAATCGAGACGCGCGACGCTAAAGGCAAGCGTACCGGCGTCGAGTACGATGTGGAGAAGGCCCATGCCGAAAGTTTGGCCCTGGGCGAGCAGATGGACCGCGTGCGCTGGCAGAGGTTCGTCAACGACATGATGGACGACTACGTAAGCAGAAAGGATGGCAAAAGTAAAGCCGTACCCCAACCCCCGGACTCAATACTCAGAATCATGAAGCGCCGGGGATTCAAGCTTGACGATTACGGTATCAAGCCGGTGGGGTTCGAAGACCCGACGGCGGCGGAGAATAAAGCGCTGCGGGAACAGTTGGCGGAATTGAGCAAGCGACTAACCGCCATGGAGGGGAAAGATGTTCAGACGAGGGAGAGCGGAAACGGCGGCGAACCCGACACCAGCGGTGGCAAGCCCGGAACGCGCGGTCGTCGGCGCTCATAACCACTTCTGCGAAACGTGTAAGACGGTCGTAGCGCACTGTTCGGGGGCCTGTCAGCATGAAGGCCCCCAGTACTGTTCGCTGCACCATCCGGACCCGGAGTTTCGCGTCGAGGACAAGCCGACCGTCCGGATGCACGTCAAAATTGCCGACTGAGGATAAATGGCCGATACGCTAGCATCGCTACGTGCCGAAATCATCGGCTGGCTGCGCGGCGACATGGACGCTGATTCCGACGTCGCGCTCATCAACGCTGCCATCAACGACTCCATCGAGAAGGCGTGGGTCGGCATGATGCAGGTGCAACTGGCAAGGTTTGTGGGCGTGGACTCGCCCGTGACCTTCACCTTGCCGTCCGGGGCCGAGCGGGTGCAATTGGTGAACATCGTTGACCCCGTGGCCGGTCCGGTACTGGGGCAGGTGGCAGGGGGCGTACTTTTGCAGCGCACCCTCAATTGCGCCTTCACCTACGTCACCGAGTCGGGCACGGAAACACTGCCGAGCGCTACTACTGTGCTCGTCGTCAATGCCAACAACCTGCTTACCGCCAGGCTGCCGTCGCAATTGAACATACTCAACGCTATAGGTTGGAACTTATACGCGTCGGTCGGGGCCGACCCCAACCTGGCGCTGCAGAACCAGGACCCGATACCGTTCAACGTGACGTGGAATGAGCCGCAGGCCGGGGTCGTGGACTACGCCGCGTCGCAGCAGACAGTCCCCTTAAAAAACAGTACTGCCGACAACATTTCCTGGATACTCCACATGGAGGTCAAGACAAGCGACACCTTGTACCGGTCCTGGAACCAGGTTGACATCGACTCGATGCTCATGCGACAGTTTGCGCGAACTCTGAGCAGCGCGTCCGAGTACCAGGCGTATGCTTGGGACCTCATTAATGGCAATAGGCTTGAGTTTCGCCCGATTACCGGCGCGGCGTTTAATCCCCGGTACTTCTACATCGCCAAGCCGCGCCGCCTGCGCTACGACCAGGCGGAGATACCGTACATCGAAATCGCCAACGTGCGCCCGTACCTGGTGGACCGGTCCGTGGCAAAACTTAAGCTGTCCCTTGACGAGTACTTGGCGTTTCAGGCGTGGTCGGCGGAAGCGGCGCAAGGCTTACTGGACGTAAGGCTAGGCTTGACTCAGGAAGATGCTTATAAAAACAAGAGGATAGCGCCGCATTTATACTAGTAAACTATGGCTACCGGAGCACAGTCTTTCTATAGCACGCCAGCGTTTGAATTGTTCAGGCGCGGGCTGACGACCCAAACTGTCAAGCGTTTCCGGGGCATCGACGCCTTCGCCGCGCTTACATCCGTCGGTCCCGACACCGCCATTGACTGCCTCAACGTCCTCATTCCCGGCTGGGGCGGTGTCAGTAAATTTCGCCTGCCCGTTACTCTGGGGGCCGCTGCGGTGGGCGCATCGGGGCCACTACAATTCTTCGATTTCCAGCAGGGCAACGGCACCCGCCAAGTGGTCGCAAGCTTCCCCGACAATAGCCTGCGGTACTTCACGTGGAACGCCGACAACAATACCCTCGCCAACGCGGTACTTATCGAGCAAGGGGCCTCGGACGCCGCACCCTGGTCGATGGTTGAGGCCAACAACCTACTGTTCATGGCCAACGGCGTCAAGATGGTCAAGTGGACGGGCGCGGCGCTGCAGAATACTGGCATCGCAGCGCCGTTACTGCCGCCCGTCACTGCGTCGATAGCTGCGCCCGGCGCGGTCGCCCTACTCGCCGCCAACAGCGTAATCAATCAGGGTCCCACCACCGAAGTGTTCACTCAGGCCCCGTTCGGGGCCAAGACCGGGCAACAAGTCACCATTGCCGGTAACTCTCAAGCGGCGTTCAACGGCACCTTCACCGTCACCGGCGACGCCCGCCCGTTCCTCGGCGGCGGCAACGGCGTGCTGTTCTATATCAACGTTCCGGGCGTCACCGACGGGCGGGCGGGCAACGGCGGCACGGTGACGCCCGTAGGCGTCTTACCTGTCACTGGGTGGGAGTACGGCTACGCTTATAAGAATGCGGTTACGGGCCACGTAGGGAACGTCAGCCCGGCCACCGCTCAAGTCATCCCGGCGGCGGCCCAGTCGGTGCAGTTGACCGCAGTGGCTCCCGCTGACCCGCAGGACGACACCATCGTGTGGTTCCGGACGCTTGATGGCGGCGGCGACTTGTTCCGCCTGTGCGAAGTGAACCTTGCGACCGGAGCAACAATACTTGCCACTGGCGGCGTCAACGTGTTGTCGGTCATTTCGGGCGGCAAATTTATCGTACTTAATGACAACGTCACGCCCGACTCGGCCCTCGACACTTCCACCCAGGGGCCATTAATTCACAATTTGCCCCCGGTCGGCAAGTACCTCGCCGTTGGCCAATCGCGGGTATTTATTTTCAACCTTATAGGCGCGAGTAACCAGATAGCCTACTCCGGATACGAGCAGATCGTCTACCCTGGCGCTCGCCCCGAGGAGGCGTACCCGCCGTTCAATAAGCTAAGGCTCCAGATTGGCGCGGAGCAAATAAACGGCGGCGGCGTGATGCAGAACGGGGTGGTAGCATTCTCGGCGACCAAGAAGATGTACATGCTCCGGGGCCAGGTGGAAGACATAAGCTTATCCGCTCCCGTGGCGTTCTCGGCGTTCCTCATCGAACTGCCGTGGAATGTCGGGACCATGTGCCACGACAGCATACAGTCAACGCCTTACGGCCTGTTGTTCTGGGCGACGGATAGGACTGTCATGCGATTCGACGGCTACACGACGCTCGACGACGTGAGCCAGCCCGTTTACCCGATACTCAGGCGGGCCACCGCCGGGCAGGAGGCGAACGCTAAGTCCGCGTACTTCAACTGGCTCGAACGTGATTGGTACGGCCTGACCTTCGCCATCGACGGTTCGGTAAGCAACAATTACACGATCTTGTGGGCGCTGCAGAAGAGCGGTGAGGTTGACATCTTCCCCATCAACATTCAGATGGACTCGCTGATGACATTGACGACCCCTCAGTTTCAACGGATACTGGCGATTGCCCAGGGCGGCGTACTTAAAAATTTACCAGTCGCGCAGGACACGACGGGCGGCGTAGCGGACTTGTCTATAATTCCGGCCACGGCCAACTTGCTGCCCGCTTACTGGCGCGGCGGCTATTTCGGCAACGACTCGCCGCAAAGGTCGAAAATGTACAAGCGCGGCATGGCGGTAACCGACAATCAGGGGTTCAGCGTCACGACCCGGCTGGTGGACAACAACACCGGCACCATCAATAACCCCAAACTGCTCGCCAAAAAGCCGATAAATGGGTCGGTGTTCAGCATCGGGCAGCGGGCGGCGCGTTGCAGCATCGAAATAGGGTTCCCTGACAAGGACGTGTCAGCGAACCTACTGGAGCTAAGTGTCGGGGCTATAGCGACATCGGATAGGATGTAAACGGATAATGACTACGCGTGGTGTTTACGAGGTACCGATCAACAAGGTGAAGGTCACCGTTGACTGGGAGAAGCGTAAAGTAACGGTTGACGATAAGCCGCTACACGATTTCCTTGTCGATCTTAGGGAAACGGTCGTCCAGTTACGCGCCACTCAAGCCCCGTTACCCGTGCCCACCAATTTCCGTGGCACCGCGCTGGCATTCGCGGCCCTGCTCGAATGGACCCGCGTGCAGGGGGCGGACTACTACGAAATACTATGGAACTCGACCCCGACGCTCATCACTGCCACGGTGCAGGGAGTCGCCGACTCACAGCGCTGGATTGACAACGTGGGCCAGACCGGTATTAAGCGCTTCTACTGGGTACGGGCGCGGAAGTTTACCGGGGCCAAGAGCGCCGAGGCCGGGTCGGTAGCCGTGACGACCCTGGCAGCGGCAGCAGGTGTGGCACCGGTCGCGCCCCCGCCCCCCGGCCACGTAATCGTCACCGATTCGACGTCCGGCCATATCGTTTATGTGCCGTATACGAGGTTCAGATGAGCAAGCCAAAGCGTAGCCCGATGATCGGTCAGAATCAAAATATAAGCGCCCAAGACCGCGCCCGACAGGAGCAACTGAATACTACTGCCCAAGGGACTAGGGGCCAGTTCGAGGGTCCGGTCACCGACTCGCCGTTCTACAAGGCGTTGCGTACTGCTGGTACGGAATCGACCGCCAACGCCTACCAGAGCGCAAGGTCCAACATTCGTGCGCGGGCCAAGACGGCGGGTTTCGGCGAGGCGCAGCCGGTCGAACAAGGGGCGGAGGGGCAACTGAGCGCCGAGGAGGCCAAGGCCCAAGCGAAGGTTCCGGGCGAGGCGATGATTGAAGCGGCACCGTTAAGTTTGGAGGCGGCAAGCGGCACGGCGGGGACAGCGGCAAGCCTTGGCGGCCAGGGCGTGGCGTACCAAGGACAAGCAACGGATCTTGAGAAGCAGTACCAGGACCTACTCGCGAAGCAGCAGGCGGCGATGTACCA
>Ga0307479_10005809_pt1 | contig 11290 bp, 9 predicted proteins | sample atmos_gasesECM4C_FD_203743 | JGI IMG/M metagenome (GOLD analysis project Ga0307479, IMG submission 203743) | Hardwood forest soil microbial communities from Morgan-Monroe State Forest, Indiana, United States - atmos_gasesECM4C_515 | ecosystem: Environmental > Terrestrial > Soil > Temperate... | reverse complement strand
CAAATTCCGATATCACCTTTAATTCAAGTTTAACCTTGGGCGCGGACTACGATGGAAACTTCGTCCATAAGCGCGCGTTCGCAATAGCCGGGGGCGTTGATTTTCTGGCTTCTCCTTTTGATGTGAAGCTAAGTCAAAGGCCCTCAAACGTCATCAATCAATATGCTGTTATTTTTCTGACTCCTCACGTCCGCGTGAAATTCCATCCTTCTGGAAGTTTTTCGCCCTGGCTGTCGTTCGGTGGCGGCTACGCCCGCTTCCTTGAAACCGCGGATGCCAACACGCCGTCGTTCAGGCCTGGAACGAACACGGGAACTTTTGTATTCGGTGGGGGCCTTGACACTCGTACGGTTTTGCACGTACTCAGAATACCGATCGGCTTCCGGGTCGAGATCCGTGACTTCTATTCGGGCCAGCCCAACTACAATCAAAAAACTACCGGCAATCTTCAAAATAACGTCGCCATCACCGGCGGGCTTTTGCTCCGGTTCTGAGGCGCAGTTAGTGCGCTCCCGCCGCGCGGCTGCCATTTCTCAAAAAGGCCTTAGTCGGTCTAACTGGCCGCCATGAATCTGAACTCGCGCCGGAAACTATTTCGCAAGCCGCGAATCTCACTTGCGCGCCTCTTTCGACGGTGAACGGCGGGCGGTCGCATTGCAACCTCTGGGCGGGCTAACTAGGACTTGAGTGGAAGCGGATACGCTGGAAATCAGATGCCCTCATTCTCGATAACAGTTAGCGCAGAAAATAGTGCGCCGAGAGACGCGATGCGGGCCGCTGAACAGGTTTTGATAGGCAGAATCCTGGCAGGCGAGAAGGACTTGTTCATGGAGCTTATCCGTCCTTATCAACGGACGGTTTATGCGACAGTGATTTCCATGGTGGGGAGCAAACAAGACGCCGAAGACGTGACGCAAGACGCCTTGCTCAAAGCGTTGGCGCGTCTGCACCAGTTTCGGAGCGAGTCGGCTTTTGGCACCTGGCTGATACAAATTGCCATCAACGAGGCGCGTATGCGCAGGCGAAAGCTGAGGCACGGGATTATGTTTTCGTTGACGAGTGAACCGGATGGCGACGGCGTATATATCCCAAGAGATTTCGCGGACTGGCGCGAGATCCCTTCAGAGGCTCTGGAGCGAAGCGAAATTCGCGAAGAGCTGGCCAAAGCTTTAACTTCGCTCGAAGAGCACTACCGGCTGACCTTTATTCTCCGCGACGTGAACGAACTGAGTATCACGGAAACCGCCAGCATCCTGGGAATTTCGCCGGCCGCGGTGAAGTCGCGCCTGCGACGCGCCCGCTTAATGTTGCGGGATCTTCTGTCGCCTGGACTGCAAAACGGCGGTCATGTGGATTTAGCGTTCAAAGAGGTAAGGAAGCCATGGGAATAACTTGCGAAGAAGTTTGGCGGGACATCTCCGACTATATTGATGATGAGCTAGCGCCTAAACAACGTGCTGCTCTCGATGAGCATTTTGCGGAGTGTCGTCACTGCACCGCTGTTCTGGAAGGGACCTGCAATGTTATTCGTCTTTATCGCGATGAACGGGTCCTGGCACCCCCACAAGGGTTTCGCGATCGACTCGAAGGAAGAATCAACCAGCAACTGAAGCAGCGACCGGTTGAGATAATGCGTCCTTCGCGTCGTGCTGTTCTTGCCTGGGCCCTGTCCGCCGCTGCGGCCGTGCCGTTAGGCTTCGCGCTATTCTCCAGGAAACCATTCACGTTTCCCGGATTCCATCACCAAGGTCCGGCAGATTCTCCGGTGACGGGACTTGTCGCCGTATCCGAGGACAATGGCGACAAGCTCTTTCATATTCCCAGCTGCCGTTACCTGCATGGCAAACCCAAATTTCTGCCAGTCGAGGAAGCCATTCGGGAAGGCTATTCGCCATGCGCGGTGTGCATCGGAAAGCGCAAGATCCAGAAGAAGGGATAATTTTTCCGTTCCATTGTGATTATGCCGGAAACCTTTAATTGCGCCATGACTCTCATTGATTGAACGGGACATATTAAGGGCGTTTAAGGCACTCGCGAAAACGCGATGGCGAGCCTAGCCAGATTGGGCAGCGATAAATTTCGCGGCCCTGCAAGGCGCAGAGAATGCCCGGAAGATGTTTCGCATCCAATTCCAATCAACAGGAGATTTTCACATGACCAAAACCACAAAGGCATTGCTGGCTAGTGCGGCGTTCGCGGGATTGTTCGCCGGAACCGGTGCAGCAGTCAAGGCGTCATCCTTGCTTCCTTCGCTGAATTCTTCACTCAGCGCGCAGGACCAAGGGGACAAAAAGGATGATCAAAAAGTTAAAGAAAAGCACGCTTGTAAAGGCCAGAACTCCTGCAAGGGCAAGGGCGGCTGCAAAGCGGGCGACAACGGCTGCAAAGGTAAGAACACCTGCAAGGGCAAGGGCGGTTGCGCGACCGACGGCTCCAAGCCGCCTCAGGAGTAATTTGAACGCCAGCTTGATCCCATGTGGAGGGTTGGGAGATTTTTCCTGGCCCTCTTTCCTTTACCGTGCGGCATGCGAATTCAATTCCCGGTGAACTTCGCTGTGTCGGGGCGCCGAGCACGATAAAATCGAAGTATGATGCTATCGGTGGTTAACCCCTCAAGGAGCTGGAAAATGGGAACTCCGCGAATCGAATATTGCGACATTACGAAAATTACTGATCCGCGCATGCTGGCCGAATTCCAACGTGCGCGGGAACAAGGAACACCACGTCCAGAAAGCCATGCCATCCGCGCCAACGTTCCGGCGGTGTTTTGGTCGTTCGCGAATGCGTGGCGCGACACCTTTGTAAATGGAGTCTGCGATCATGCCGTGAAGGAGCTTTGCCGCTTATATGTGTCGAAATCCGTCGATTGCGCGTATTGCGGCAATCAACGCTCCACGAAGGCGTTTGGTCCGATTTTGATGGAAGAAGACGTAAAGGATTTGCTGAATTTTGAGAAGTCGACGCGTTACGATCAGCGTCAGAAGGCCGCCTTGACGCTCGCGCAGGCCATCACCTGGGGCACGGATCTGAGCGACAGCGAGTGGGAGACACTCTACAAGTATTTCAATAAAGAGCAACTCACGGAACTCGGATTTTTCATAGGACTGACCATGGGGCAACAACGCTTCAACCGCTTGCTGGGCCTGCAGCACAACTCTGTTTTGCCGGGAACCAATGCGGGTCTGGCGCCGGACGCCATTGGCGCCACAAAATAAAATCAGAATAGCGCCTGGCCATCGAGCGAAGTAAGCCGAGAGATTTTCTCTCGGCTCATGGCCGTTTGCTGAGCTATGGACGTTTTGAGCCGCATTTTTATCAAAGTGCGTATGCCTGTACAATCGAAGCGTGGAATCAGTGGAACAAAAACGCCTTACGGAATTGGTGAAGTCTGCCGGTTGAGCTTCCAAGCTAAGTCCAGCGGCGCTGGACTCAGTGCTTGGGAAATTAGCCCGGCAACACGACCCAAATGTTCTGGTCGGCTTTGAAACCGCCGACGACGCCGGGGTGTACAAAATTTCACCTGACCTCGCGTTGGTCCAGACCGTGGATTTTTTCACGCCCATCGTGGACGATCCCTATACCTTCGGACAAATCGCCGCAGTCAATGCGCTCAGCGATGTTTACGCCATGGGCGGCCGACCGGTCAGTTCCCTTGCCATGGTCTGTTTTCCTGAAAAAGGGGACCTGGAAGTTCTCGGACAAATCCTGGCTGGTGGACTTTCGAAAATGGTGGAAGCCGAATGTACCGTCGTCGGTGGCCATAGCATTCGCGATGAAGAAATAAAATTTGGCTACGCGGTTACCGGCACGATCCATCCGGATAAGGTGCTCCTCAATGGCGGCGCGAAGGCCGGCGACTTGCTCGTGCTGACGAAGGCTCTGGGTACCGGCGTGATCTCCACGGCCATTAAACAGGGTAAGGCGGAATCCGCGTGGATTGCGACTGCGACAAAATCCATGACCACCCTCAGCAAGTTGGCCGCAGCGATCGCGGCAGAATTTGCCGGCGATGTTCACGGCGCAACAGACGTCACCGGGTTTGGTCTTGTCGGTCATGTCCGCGAGATGGCTTTGGCCAGCAATGTCAGTGTGCGGATTGATTCCGCCAAGTTGCCTCTGCTCCGCGGTGCCATTGAATGCGGGCGCGCCGGCTATGTGCCCCAGGGGTTGAAATCGAATCGGGAGTTCGCCGAACGCATCGTGAAGTACGGGCCCGGAGTGCACGAAACAACAAAGCTCATTCTCTTCGATCCCCAAACAGCTGGTGGCCTGCTGCTTTCCATATCGGCTAAAGAGGCCGATCCGTTTGTAAGAGCAGTTCAGAGCCGCGGTGGCGACGCGACCATGGTCGGCGAAGTTTTACCACGAACCGATCCGTTAATCGCGATCGTATGACGCATGACAAATTCCGCTTCGTTTTATCGCTGCTAATTCACTCACAACCTGCTAGCGTTGCGCATTTTTTTCCGAACCAAAGCTTGCAGCGAAGGAACCACGGCCTTGTAGAGAGCTTACTCGGTGCGGAGGGCGCTCATGGGGTCGATGGTGGCTGCGCGCCATGCGGGAACAAGGCAGGCGACGAGCGCGACGAACACGAGAATTAAAGATGCCGCCATCAGTGTAAGCGGATCGCGCGAATTACCTCCGGACCAGGACGAAAAGACGCGATGCAGCGCCACGCTGAGAATTAATCCGAGAGCCAGACCGATGCCCAGGGTCATGGACGTGGAGGCGAGAACCAAACGCACGATGCTGGTGCGTGGCGCGCCAAGCGCCATGCGAATGCCAACTTCCTGAGTGCGCTGCGAAACCGCGAAGGAAACAACGCTGTAGAGCCCTGTGGCGGCGAGCGCCAGCGCGAACAACGCAAACATCGCGAAGAGCGTGGCGATGAAGCGGTCCTGTCCCCACCCCTGCGTATCAAGCCACCACAGCAAAGTACGGTTCAGGCGCCCGGTGACCAACTCGGGATTGTGTTGGCGCAAGCGTTCCTTAAAGGACTTCAGCATGCTGTCGGGATTTGTGTTGGTCTTGATCAGTAGCGAAACATCGGTGGGCAGCAGGAAACTGTAGGGGAAAAAGACGGCGGGCTTGATGGGACGATTGAGCCCGTTGTTGCGCGCGTCCCCGACTACTCCGATGACCTGAAACCAGTCATCCGGTTTTTCCGCCAATAATATTTCGGGGCGCTCCAGTTTCAGCAGAGGGCTGCGCACGCCCTGGCCGATGGGATCCGTGTCCCCCAGAAATTCTTTAACGAAGGCTTGGTTGACGACCGCGAAGTGCGCGGCGCGCAACGTTTCCGATTCGTCAAAGGTGCGACCAGCGATGAGCGGAATGCGCAGGGTAGAAAATTCGTGTGAGCTGACGGCGCAGAACATCGCTTGTGCGTCGGCCAACTGCGGGCGGCTCTGGATTTCGATTTTGCCGGTGAAGCCGCCCAAGCCTGGAAACCACGTGGTAGAGATGCTGGCGTTTTGGACGCCCGGAACTTCCGCGATGACTTTGCGCACGCCTTCCTGAGCGTTGAGCCGGCCCTCCCAGGTGGGATTGGCGCCTTTGGGAAAGCCCACGTTGAGCGACAGAACATTTTTCGGATCGTAGCCGAGCGGCGTGTGTAGACGCGCTTCGAAGGCTTTGAGCGCCGCGCCAGCCGAAGCGATCAGCAACAGGGTGAGGGCGAGCTGGCCCGCGATAAGAATGCGATGGCTGTTGCGGCTGCGGGCGCTGCCGGTATGTTTGGCGCTGCCGGCTTGAACCAGTGCGCCGACCTGAGGAGTGGAAAGCTGCCAGGCAGGCGACATACCGAAGAGAACACCAGTGAGGATAGCAACGCTGGCGCTGAAAATGAGGACCGGGGCGTTAACGTGGATAGCAGCTTCGTGCGGAAAAGAAAAGATGGGCAGCGCGGCGACGATCCAGGTCACACCTTTGTAGGCGGCGACGACACCGAGTAGGGCTCCAGTGATGGAGAGCACCACGGACTCCGTGAGGAGTTGCTGTACGAGGCGTTTGCGGCCAGCGCCGACAGAAGCGCGCACAGCGAGCTCATGCTGACGCGCCGTGCCGCGAGCAAGAAGCAGAATGCTTACATTGGCGCAACCGATGATGAGGAGCGTCAGAACCGCGCCAAAGAGCAAACTGAGTGTCCCTGCGAATTTGCCGAGGATTTGTTCGTTAAGCGTAACGATGGCGACGCGACGGTTTTGCGGATATTCGTTGTCGTTTTTCCCGAATTCATCAACGATGACCTGGAACTCCGACGCAACGGCGGGAAATTTGACGCCGGGCTTTAGCCGGACGAAGGAAAGCCAGTAGTCGTGCTGAGCGCCCGTGGGTACGGCGGGCAGGTAGATGTCGGAATCGCCCCAGGTGAAGCGCGGCGGCACCACCCCAATGATGGTGTAGAGCTTGTGGTCGAGCTCGATCGATTTGTTGACAACGTCACGGCTGCCACCGAACTGGTGCTGCCAGAAAAGGTAGCTGAGCACGGCGACAGGTGCGGGATTACCGCCAGGTGCGTCCGAGGCGGAGAATTCGCGGCCGAGCAGCGGCGGGACGCCCATGAACTCGAACAAGTTGGGTGAATAGAGGCCGACATTCACGGACACGGGAATCTGGTCGCCGGTCAGATTTTGTTGCGCTCCCTGCTGGAAGAACACATCTTCAACGGCAGAGGCGTTGCGAACGGTGGAAAACCCCGGGCCATTGGTAAAGAGCAGCGGACCGCGACCGTCTTTGTCGTTGAGCTCGATGTGCACCATGCGGTCGTTATTTTTATAGGGATAGGGGTCCAGGAGTACACCATAGACGACGCTGAAGATGGCGGTGGTCGCGCCAATGCCGAGCATCAGAGAGAGAACAGCGGTGAGGACGAAGCCCGGTGCTTTGCGGAATTGGCGGAAGGCGAAGCGTAGGTCCTGAAGAAAACTCCACATAAAGAGTTCACCTCTGACTTGGATGTCTTCTTAGACGTACGAAAGCCGACGCAGATAGTTCCCTGAAAGTTACTGAGTTAGTTACATCGGTGGGACTTGATCGGAATCGGCATCTCAAGAACAATTTCTGGCTGGAGATACAACCATGAGTTGCGCTGGCATCCACTGTCGTTCCCTTAACTCATCCCCGAACCGCCTTGCAATTGGGACTTCAGGACGTTGCGGTCCAGTTCATTTTCCCACCGGGCTATGACCAGCGTGGCGACCGCGTTGCCGATCATATTGACTGCCGCGCGGCACATGCTCAGAAAACGATCGATACCCAGAATTAGCGCCATACCCGCCACAGGAATAGTAGGGATGACCATCATGGTAGCCACCAATGCAATAAAAGCTGCTCCTTGCACCCCGCTCGCGCCTTTGGAGGTGAGTAGCGCGACGCCTAGAATCGTAAATTGTTGAAGCGAAGTTAGATGTGTGTTCGTCGCTTGGGCCACGAACAGCGCTGCAAGTGTCATGTACAGACTGGTGCCGTCGGCGTTGAACGTGTAACCGGTTGGCACCACCAAGCCGACCAGGGCTTGAGAACATCCCAGCTTTTCTAACTTACTCATGAGACTCGGCAGCGCCGGCTCAGAGGAGCTGGTGGCCAACACTAGAAGAATTTCTTCGCGAAGAAACCACAGGAAGCGAAGAATCCCGAAGCCCGAGAATCTCGCGATGCCGCCCAGAATGACGACCACGAAAAATATTGAGGTCAGATAAAGCGTCGCGATCAACTTCGCCAGCGGCCCCAAAGAGGACAACCCGTATTTGCCAATCGTAAAAGCCATGGCGCCGAAGGCCCCGATAGGCGCAAATCGCATCAGTATGGCCACTATTCCGAAGACGGCTTGAGTGAGGGCGGCCAATGCATCGACTAAAGGTTTGCAACGTGGGCCGACCATGGAGAGCGCGAAACCGAAAAGTAGAGAGATGAGGAGCACCTGAAGAATGTCGCCCTTGGCGAACGCGTCTACGACAGTGTTGGGAATAATATGGACGAGGAAATCTGTAACGGTTTGCGATTTAGCCTCTCCGGCGTATTGCGCCACGGCACCGGCGTCCAGCGTGGCCGGGTTGATATTGAAGGCGCTGCCCGGGCGCACGAGATTTCCCACGAGGAGTCCGATAAGCAGCGCGAGACTCGAAACCACTTCAAAATACAGGAGCGCCTTGCCGCCGACCCGGCCGACTTTTTTCATGTCGTCCATTCCGGCGATGCCAGTAACCAGCGTGCAGAAAATGACCAAGGTAATGATCATGGTGATCAGCCGGATGAAGGCGTCGCCGAGTGGCTTCATGGCTACGGCAGTGTCGGGTCTCGCGTAGCCGAGAATGATGGCAAGGGCCACGCCTGCGAGCACCTGAAACGAAAGGCTCATGTAGAACGGCTTCTTGCGCGCGGGTGAAGAGGTTTCTGGTTCGTTGGCGGCGACGCTGATCATGATGGAAGGTTAGCTCTTTTGGAGTGCGGGCCGGAGTTCGCTCACGTCATGCAGAGTTTCGAGCGCTAGCATTTTATTTATTAGCGTGGTCGTTATCGCGGTGCCCAGAACGGGCGCGATCAGGTCGCGGGCTTTGTCCACAACTTCTTCACGCGTCATGGGATTCTCGGCAGTGCCACGAACATCACGAACCCATTGCGTGAGTTCGGTGCCATCGTTGAAAGTTAATTCCACGATGGCTTCGCGGCGGGGACGACGCGCATCAATGCGCGGATCGGCGACTACTTCCACTTTGGCGCGCTGACGCAGCACGGCGGGATCCTTCATACGCGCCTTGTCATGCACGGTGGCAAAAGTCACCGTTTTGTCGAGGAGCATCACCGCGACCATGTGCTCCATACAAATGTCGGGAATGTCGCGATTACTGACGGTGTTGGCTTCGTCGGTAGCGACGCGCACGGTAACTTTTTTTACGTCGTCTGCAGAGAAGGAGCGTTGCTTAAAAAAGCCCGCAAGAGCGTCAAGTGGCGCTTGAATCGGCGAGCCGACGGTCCATTTCTTGATATTAGTGCGGGTGATTTCATAGCGCTCGCCTAACTTATCCACCAGGGCGGAGGGATCGGCTTTCACAGTGCCATTTTCGCGCGGCGCGAAGGCCTCATAAAAATTGTCGGAGCCGGAAAAAATATCTTCCACGCCATTCCATCCGGCGCGAATCAGAGTTGCCGCCAGCACCGCGACGGAGGCGGGTTTCCCGCCAAAAAGAAACGCTTTTTCCATATGCGCCGCGTCGCGCGACCACGCCCCAATTCCGGAAGTTTGTTGCGCGGTGTAGTCCAGCAGTAAGCGCATTTGCGCTTCGTTCAAACCGGCGGCACATCCGGCGGCCGCTCCAGCGCAGAAGCAGGCTGCCGTTCCGTGCGTGCTGCGGTGCGTGAGGGCTTGGTACGCGGGACCACCAAGGCTCATCGAGACGCGCGTTCCAATGTCATAGCCGAGCGTAACTGCGCGCACGAACTGTGCTCCGCTAATGCCATATTGTTCGCCCGCAGCAAAACCTGCCGGCACAGTGGACACGCCCGGATGCGAGCGCGACGGTCCATGCGAGTCGTCGGTTTCGTCGGAATGGGCGAGCACTCCATTAGCGAATGCCGCTTCAATCGGGCCGCAAACAATATTAGAGGCCACCACGGTGGCCACTGCCTTTCCGCCGTAAGCGCGAGCGAATTCCAAGGCGGCGTGGCCGGGAACAAGACCTGAACCTGAAATCATGGCGGCAAATGTATCGAGAATGTGTTGCTTGGCTTTCTCGCTGACTTCTTCCGGTAAGGGACGGGTGGCAGCCGCGCTCATGTAGGCACTCAGTTGCTGCATAATTTCGCTGACCTTGGAGGACGCTTCTTCTGGATAGAACAATTCAGCGGCTTTCGCGAAATTTGAAGATAGCGCAGCGAGCACGCTGGTGAAGCCACTGAGGCGAATAATTTGCCTACGCGTCAAGGCGGCGCCGCCTCTAGCTTCGAATTCTGCTTCGCGTGAATGGTTCATTTCTATTTCTCCCGCCGGGCCTGATAGATTTTGCGATTTTAATTTTCGACCAACGCTTTCATGACGCGGAACAATTCATTCTTGGCTTCGAATCCAATTCCAGGAATGTCAGGAAGTTTTACGTAGCTGTTCTCCACCGGAATGCCGTCCGCGAATCCACCAAAAGGCTGGAAGACACCGGGATAAGATTCGTTGCCCCCCAGACCCAACCCTGCGGCGATGTTCAGCGACATCTGATGGCCGCCGTGCGGAATGCAACGCAACGGGGACCAGCCGTATTCTTTCAACATATCCAGGATGCGCAGATATTCGACGAGACCGTAACTGAGCGCGCAATCGAATTGCAAAATATCCCGGTCAGACCGCATTCCTCCATAACGAATCAAATTACGCGCGTCCTGTACGGAAAATAAATTTTCGCCGGTGGCCATGGGGCCGGGATAAAACGGCGTTAGCTTGGCCTGCAGTTCGTAGTCGAGTGGATCGCCGGCCTCTTCGTACCATCGCAGTCCGTATGGCGCCAAAGCTTTCGCGTAGGCGATTGCCGTATCCAAATCAAAGCGCCCGTTGGCGTCCACGGCCAGCTGGTCGGGTGTGTTTAAAATTTTGAGAACTGCTTCTATGCGACGTAAATCCTCGGCCAGCGGTACCGCGCCGATTTTCATCTTCACGACGGAATACCCAAGATCCAGGTAGCCGCGCATTTCATTTTGAAGCGCGGTTAAATCCTTGCCCGGATAGAAATATCCGCCGGCGGCATATACAAATACTTTGGCGTCGACTTTTCCGCCGCGATAGCGATCGGCGAGAAGCCTATAAAGAGGAACACCGGCGATTTTCGCGGTGGCATCCCACACGGCCATATCCAGCACGCCCACGGCGACAGAGCGCTCCCCGTGGCCACCTGGTTTTTCATTGCGCATCAGAACATCCCAAGCGCGAGCGGGATCCAGATTGTCATGTGTGTCGTTCAGCAAGGATTCCGAACCCGCCGCCGTTAGACGCGGGATGAACCGCTCACGCAGAAGCCCGCTCGGCGCGTAACGTCCATTGGAATTAAATCCGAAGCCAACAATGGGCCTGCCGTCGCGGACCACGTCAGTAATCAGCGCAAGGACGCTAACGGTCATCTGGCTGAAGTCGATAAAGGCGTTGCGAATCTGAGATTTTATCGGCACCACGATCTCGCGGATGTCGATAATTCTCACGAGCGCACCTGCTGGTTGGATTTGAGAAGGGTCATTTGAGTTGGAGAAGGGGACGCAGCTCGCGAACGTCTCGCACATTTTCGAGACCCATCACTTTGCCGATGAGCTC
>Ga0307479_10005808_pt1 | contig 11291 bp, 8 predicted proteins | sample atmos_gasesECM4C_FD_203743 | JGI IMG/M metagenome (GOLD analysis project Ga0307479, IMG submission 203743) | Hardwood forest soil microbial communities from Morgan-Monroe State Forest, Indiana, United States - atmos_gasesECM4C_515 | ecosystem: Environmental > Terrestrial > Soil > Temperate... | reverse complement strand
AGTCCAGGGGTAGACGGGATGACCGTCGACGAACTCCCGGAGTACCTGAAGCAGCATGGGCTGGAAATTGGGGAACAGCTACGAAACGGAACCTATCAACCGCAGCCGGTAAGGCGGGTGGAAATCCTGAAGCCGGACGGCGCAGGAGTGCGCAAATTGGTGAGTCCGGTGGATGAGGGCACGCCGCAGGGCGGTCCGCGCAGCAACTGACCAACATCCCACACTCGTTCGCTTGGACAAGGCCTTCGTGTGCGGCCATGAATCAAGCGAATGACATAGAACTCATTCGGCATGGCCGCGAGCTGGCGGCGGACTGCGTGCAACGTAAGGAAGAATTCGCGATCAAACACGACCCGAGAATGCAGCCAAACTACCCCGGGCCTACAATGATTTTTCAGCGAATGGTAACAACCCCCTTAGCTCTGTGTCTCAGTCTAAGGGTTCACTCCAGTCGCCCCTCCTCCCCTCTCTCCCCTCTCTCCCCTCTTCTCCCCTCTGGCCCTGCTGTACCGGCGTCCCTATTTCTTGCTAGAATGACCAGTCGCAAAACCACTGCGGTAGTAGAATAGACGCAGAAAGACCCAGGAGACTGATCCCGTTATGGCCTACGTAATCGCTGAGCCGTGCATTGGCACCAAAGACACTGCGTGCGTAGATGCGTGTCCGGTGGATTGCATTCATCCCAAGAAGGATGAGCCCGCCTATGCCACCGAGGAGTTGCTTTACATCGATCCCGTCGAGTGTATTGACTGCGGTGCCTGCGTTCCGGTGTGCCCGGTGTCCGCCATCTTCGCCCTCGACGATCTGCCGGAGAAGTGGAACGCCTTCACCGAGCGCAATGCCAAGTACTACGGCCGGTAAGGAACCCTTCTTACCTGCCCTTTGGCTTTGACAGGATCAAAGGCGCGCGTCCTCGAATGGACGCGCGCCTTTTTGTACTTGGCCCGTCGACAGGATTTGGCGTCCTTCGCAGCTGCGGAAGCAACCGAATCGACGTGCGAAAACGAGAGCAGGGCTGGTCTCACTTGTGCCAGATCTTTTCGTGACGCTTGTCGGCGTTGCCCAGAATTTCCACGTCCATACCAGTGTGCGCTTTCACCGCATCGAGAATGCGCAAATAGTCTTTCTTTTCCATGCGCAGGACCAGAGCTTTCCGCGCATCCTGGTCGTGGTAGTCAATCTCGAGCCAGTGATTCTTCGCATCCGTAAGAACCATCGTTCGCTCCGTGGTGTATTCGTAGGCGCACTTGTCGATCTGGCTGTACGGGATGCTGACGGAATCGCCGCCCTTGGCTGGACGTACCTCCACCGCCTTATCGTTGTCGCTGAAAGTCAGAACGGCTTTCTTGGGCTTGCCCTTGGCGTCGGGCATTCTTACGGTCCGAAACGACGTTTCCTCGCTGAGTCCAACGGAAGCGACCGCCAGCATCGCCAGAAGAATGAATGCGCTCTTTTTCACGGTCTTGAAAGTATATCGAAATCAAGCAGCATGACCGCCGCCACAGGTACAACAAGCCGGTAACGCGGGACTATCGATGGGTCAGGCCATACGCCACAGCGCCGGCAGAGGTGCCAATGTTGACGAATGATGTAATCCGCTCCAGCTTGTGGTGACCAGTTTTGTGGAACATGTAGCTGATTCCAATCGTACTCGCGGTTTCCAGAGCGATCAGTTTGTCGCGAGCCCCGGAGTGCTGCCGCTGAACACGCGAGTCACGGGATTCAGTTCTCTCCCTCCACTGGTCAGATTCGCGCGGGTCGCGCAAAAGTCCGCTGCTGCCAGCGCGCCCACAGCCGTAAAGAGGGCACGATTCTCGCGGTCCCAGAAGGATGCAGCGCGAACTCCTTCGGCCGTGCGACCACAGGGGCAGACGCCACCACCGCCATGGAACCAGGGCTCGCCGACAGGTGGCGTTCCCGGGTGCCCTCGGCAGGGGCTCGATGGAAGCCACGTTGACCGCCGTCTGCTCTGGTTCCAGGGAGGACGGTTGCGGCAAGGGCGCGACCGATAGCCCTTGCGCGAACAGTGATCCGGAGAATGCCAGCAGGAGTGCAAGGAGCAGCCGCCGCGATCGGCAGGATAAGCGAAAAAGGTAGGTTGGCATGTGACTTTCGTATTAGCTCAGCAACGTCCCGTAGGACCTGTACTTTCGTATCAGTCCCAGGCCGAAGAAAGGGTCCTAAAGTGCGTCGCCAGTGGGTACCGGAGTCACTCTGGGGTGCGATACCGACAGCCTGCCGAGAGCGCTGGCTGACGGCTGAGGGCCCTTCCACTAAAATCAAGCCTTCGCCGCCAGAATCCCCATGGCCCTCAGAGAATCAGAAGCGATTGTGCTGCGCACGTATCCGTTCCAGGAGGCCGATCTTCTGGTCACCCTGTTCACCCGAGCGGAGGGCAAGGTGAGGGGGGTGGCGCGGTCGGCCAAGAAATCGAAGCGCCGCTTTGGCGGAGCGCTCGAGCCTCTCACCTATGTGCGGGCGTTCTATGACGTTCGCGAGCGGCAGGAATTAGCGCGGCTCGATGCTTGCGATGTGCTGGAGTCGCCACTGGCCTCGGAGGTGAGTTATGCGCGGGCGGTCGCGCTGGGGCACATCGCGGAGTTGCTCGACCAACTGCTGCCCGATCGGGAATCGAACGATGACATTTTCCGCCTCACGCTTTCGGTGCTTCACGTTCTAACCGGGCCGGAAATCTGGATGCCGGTCACCTATTTCGAACTATGGTTGACACGTCTGGTTGGGTTCCTGCCGGAGCTTACGGATTGCACCGTCTGCGGCCGCAACTTGAATGGCAGCCGTGCCTATTTTCACGCGCTTGCAGATGGCCTGATGTGCGTCGATGACAAGCGCCTGGCATCGTCGGAGATTTCCAGCGAGTCGCGAGCACTGGCCGCACAGATGTTCCGTGCTCCAGTGGAGAGCTTTGCCGGGATGCCGTGGCCCAAAGCGCAGGCCGCCGACCTGCGGAAGTTTCTGATCCAAATTCTGCAGAGACACATTGAGAAAAAACTCGTCACGGCAGGCATGCTGGAGAAGGGCGGGTTCTAGTGCAGTGCCGCGGAGTTGCGTAATCCCCACTTCTCGCAAAGCACGCGAGAAATGGGAAACCCGACACCTTTTTCCTTTCTTGCGGCTATGGTCTCAACCTTACTGACATCCCGTGAACGCTAATGTCGCCGCGGTCACGCTGATTCCAGGGGCAACGGTCAAGCTCGTGTTGCTGATGGTGGAACTTGTCAGCATCTCTGACGGACTACAGTCAGCGCCGCCCCCGCCTGGCGCGAAAGCCAGAGCGTCCACCGTGTAGCCCACAGGTCCGACGGCCGGAGCGGCAGGTTGCTGGGTTCCGCTCTTGCTGAAGGTGCCGACGGCGGGGTTGGCGGCCGCTACTGTAAGGGTGTAACTAGCGCAATCCGTCTTCGCGGGACAAGCCGCCGCGGCCGCTGTGGTCAAACTGGCTGTGGCTGCCGATTGTGACGCCAGCGGAATCGTAACCAGCACCGTCATGCTGTTTACCGAAATCGGCTGCAAGACAGAGAGGGCAATGTCGGCCGCGGTGCCCGTACTACCAGTGCTGGTCGTAACTTGCCCCGTAATCGACGCGGGGGACCTGTTGCCTCCCGCCTGCAGCAACAGGGGCACAGTTCCCAACGCATCGCCGGGCTGCACGCCGGTGATTACTGTGCTTCCGTAGGCCACTTGTGCTCCGGTGACGGCGACGGCTACAACATCGTAGGTGCCGGAGGCAACTGGGCAGAAAACAAATGCCCCGCCAGCGTCCGTAACTGTCTCCATGATCACGCGGTCCACACCCGGACTGTCTTCTCGCTCCAGAGCTACAACCGTATTGCCGCTGGAGATGGATTGCCCGGTCACGCTGTCCACAATCCTTCCGTTAATCGAAGACGACGTCAGGCCGACTTCGCCGGCATGCAGGACCGGCTTGAGGCGAAACTGGCCGTTGCCTTGGGCCACGATTGAGGCGCAGGCGTCGAAGTCAATATCCAAATCTTTGGTTTCTCCCGCTGCGATCACGAACTGTCCGCCTGCGATCTGGCCGGATGGAATCTTCAGTCCAGTTTTCGATTGGCTTGAAAGCAAGAGCGGTTGCGGCGTGTTGGCGGGATTACTGCTCAGCATGACGCAGTTCGCCGTGTTTCCGCACAGGTTGGTTTTGACTGTCGTAGAGTCGCTCGCCAGAATGATCCGAATCTGTTGGTAGCTGCCGGGTTGAAGTTCGACCGCCGAGCCTAGCATCGCCAAGAAGCACTGGTTGTTGGTCTGCCCGAGCAAGTCCACTTGTTGTGGATCCTGCTGGAGATTCGGGGTGAGGTCGATCCAGCCCGGATCGTTGTCTCCAGCGCTGGAGTTGGCGTTGATCTGGACGTCAGTGATCGTGACGTATATATGGCTGAACGGTCCCTGCGGCCCCGAACACGTAGCAGGATCACTGACAGCTACGTTGACCATGGCCGGGGTGCTGGAATTCATGAAGTGGGAACTTCCGCCACTACAACTAAGCAGAAATAGACCGACACCACACACGACGGCAACCGCGCAAAGAATTGCACTTTTGGACATGGCAGAACCTCCGGTAACTGGAGACGAGTGGGAGCAAGAAATCTGACGGATGGCCCCACATAATGAGTGCATTTCTCATGCCTTTTCTGCACTGGCGCCTGCATTCCCTTGTCGATGAACGGTTTAGAGGTATAGTCCCACTGGTGGTGAGGGTCCGCAGAGATCGTCCTCGCGTAGATTTTTCCGGCAGATGTCCAAGGATTTGCCCGCCACGAATGGTTTAAGATCCATTCGTTCAAACTGTCATGCCAATTTGGGCTCCGAAATCCTTAGCCGGAATTCCCCATCATGAAATCGTCGTGCACGGGGTTGGAGATGGTCAAAGAGGAGAACATCAGATCGCCCGAAAGCTGACGGCTGCCGTCCGCTTCCATTACAATCGTGGTTTAACCTGCTTCGCTCCCATGGCATTGTAGGTATTCGCTCAGGGCTTTTGGCTTGCCGAACAGTAGTCGAACCAAGCCAATGGCCAAGAGGTAAGAGCTTCACCCATGACTCCATCCTCCCTCAACCCGCTCACCTTCCAGGAACTCATCCTGCGGCTGCAAACTTTTTGGGCCCAGCGAGGATGCGTGCTACAGCAGCCTTATGATGTGGAACTTGGGGCGGGTACGATGGCGCCGGAGACGTTTCTGCGCGTGCTGGGGCCTCAGCCATACAAAGTGGCGTACGTGCAGCCGTCGAGGCGTCCGGCGGACGGGCGCTATGGGGAGAATCCGAACCGCCTGTTCAAGCACATGCAGTTGCAGGTGATCCTGAAGCCACCGCCGGAGAACGTTCAGGAGTTGTACCTGGAGTCGCTCGGCGCGATTGGCATCGACCTGCGCCAGCACGACATCAAGTTCGAAGAAGATAACTGGGAAGCGCCGACGCTGAGCGCATGGGGCGTGGGCTGGCAGGTGATGCTCGACGGGCAGGAGATCACGCAGTTCACCTACTTCCAGCAGTGCGGGGGTGTGGATCTGTTTCCGATTTCTGCCGAGCTGACGTATGGGTTGGAGCGTATCGCGCAGTTCTTACAGGATTTGGATTCGATCTACGATATCGTGTGGGCGCGGGATCCGGAGTCGGGGCGTGTGGTGAAGTATTCCGACGTGCGCCTGGCGGATGAGCAGCAATTTTCGGTGTACAACTTCGAGGCGGCGAGTGTCGATCTTCAGTGGAGTCACTTCAATCAGTATGAGCGGGAGTGCTCTGTGCTGATCGAAGGATACTGGGCGGCGAAAAAGGGGAATGCCGACGAATTGGTGCGGCTGGGCCTCGGCGGATTGGTGGACAGTTCGGGGAACGCGATTGCCTCCGCGCGATTTCCGTTGCTGGGCGCGTATGACCTGTGTTTGAAGTGCTCGCATCTGTTCAACATTCTCGACGCCCGCGGCGCGATTTCGGTGACCGAGCGCGTAGGGGTGATTGCGCGCGTGCGGGCGCTAGCGGTGGGAATCGCGAAGGCTTGGGTGGATCAGCAGGAAGCTGCGCCCGCGTCGGACAAGTCCGATGAACCTAAGCTTGTGAGTGAGCGAAAGGAGAAGAATAAAAGGGAAACGTTGTCGCCAGTGGTGTCGTAGCATTCCCGTCCCGACAGCTGGCGAGATACCAGCCCTACTGACAAGGTTTCCACAGGATCATGTGACGAGCATCACATGCGGGCTGGACTCAGTTTTGAGACACTAGATGGTTTAAAGGCATGCCAGATTTCCTGCTAGAGATTGGTTGCGAAGAGATTCCGGCGCGGATGATCGACGCCGCATCGCAGGAGTTGTATGAGCGCGTGGCTGCACTGCTGCAACGCGAACGGCTCGCGACCACCGGAACAATAACGCGCTTCGACACTCCCCGCCGGTTGGCGTTGCTCGTGCCCGGCATTTGTGCGTCACAGCCTGATGTGACCGAGCAGATCAGCGGGCCTTCCGTCAACGTCGCATATAAAGATGGGCAGCCTACTCCCGCAGCCCACGCTTTCGCCAAGAAAGTCGGCATCGATGTCGGGCAGCTTGAGAAGGTTACGACTCCCAAGGGGGAGTATCTCTCCGCAAAGGTGACAAAGAAGGGTCGCGGCGCGTCCGAGATTCTTGCGGAATCGCTTCCGAAGGAACTGTCTTCGGTCTACTGGCCGAAGAACATGTACTGGCGCAAGCCGAATGAGCGCTTCGTTCGCCCGGTGCGCTGGCTGGTCGCCATGCTCGACGGCGAGACAATCCCGCTCGAATTTGATGGGGTTCGGGCAGGGAAGAGCTCTCGCGGACACCGGATCTTGTTTGACGGAGCGGTGATGATCCCGCGGGCTGGCGAAGGTTACGTGGATGCTCTGCGAGCGGCCAGGGTTTTAGGCCGTGCCGAGCGGGAGCATCAGATTCGCAAGGTCCTCGACGCCGCGACACGCACCATCCCCGGCGCACGCTGGCGCGAAGATAAGGTGTTGCTCGACACCGTGGTCAATCTGAGCGAGTTTCCTTCGGCCATTCTGGGCGGGTTCGATCCCCAGTTTCTAGCCCTGCCGGAAGAGGTTCTGGTGACGGTGATGCGGGACCACCAAAAATATTTCGCGATCGAAGATGCGAACGGAAAACTCCTGCCGCACTTTCTGGCGGTGCTCAACACCGACAGCGATCCGCAAGGATTGATACGCCAAGGCAACGAACGTGTGCTGCGGGCACGTTTCAATGACGCGCGTTTCTTTTGGCAGACGGATCAGAAGCGGTCCTTATTGGACCGGCTCGAACTGCTGCGCCACGTCACGTTCCAGAAGGATCTGGGCAGCTACTACGAGAAGACGCAGCGCGTGCAGCGGTTGTGCAGTTGGTTGAGCGAGATTCTCAAGAGCGACGGCATCGCGGTGCGCCCCGGCGTCGTTCATAAGGCCGCTTGCCTGGCGAAGAGCGATCTGACTACCGAACTGGTGAAGGAGTTCACGGAACTGCAAGGGATCGTGGGCGGTCTGTATGCGCGGGTGCAGCAACTTGATCCCAGCCTGCCCGAGGCGACGCGGATGGCGATCGCCGACACGATCTACGATCACTACAAGCCCGAGTCGACCGATGATGACGTGCCGCAGTCGACGGAAGGCGCGGTGCTTTCGATTGGCGACAAGGCCGATACCATCGCAGGCATGTTTGCGCTTGGACTGGTGCCCAGCGGGTCGAAGGATCCGTTTGCCCTGCGGCGGCAGGCCAATGCGATTGTGAAGGTGATTGCAGAGAAGAAATTGCCGCTTCGGCTCGGTGATCTGATGCGCGATGCGCACGCGGGATATCAGAAATCGGAAGCGGAGAAGAGGTTTGTTGACGACGCGAATTTTTATGAGTCCGTGAGCATGTTTTTCCGCGAGCGGCTGGAGTTTTATCTGCGGGATGTGCGCGGGTACGCCTATGACGTGGTGAAGGCGGTGCTCGGGGCCGACGCGGAGGACGTGGTGGACGCCTTGGCGCGGGCTGAGGCGGTGAAGCAGGCTCTCTATATGCCCGAGTTTCAGGCCATTGGCGCCGCTTGCAAGCGCACGAGGAACATCCTGAAACAGGCAGCAGAGAAGGGAATTGAGCCGGCGGCGAAATTCCAAGACCTCCCACAGTCGGCGCCCGAGGAAAAGGATTTGGCGGCCTTTGTTGCGACGTACGCACCAAGAATCGAAGCGCATCGAAAAGAGAAACAATACGGTGATGCTCTGCTCCTCCTGTCGAAGGCTCGCGAACCCGTGGACAATTTCTTTGACAAGGTCATGGTGATGGTCGAGGATCAGCGGCTGCGCGCAAATCGGCTCGCGCTGCTGCAAAATTTACTGAGGGAGTTTTCGACGATCGCTGACTTCTCGGAGATCGTGACGGAAGGAAAAGCATAGGGACCTTCCAGCGGGAACGGCAGGAGACACACAAAGAGATTCGTTGGGATCAGTACTAGAAAATCCAGAAACACGAAGGACTCATATGGCGACAGTTACTCTCCCTGAAGCGGAAGTGCAGGAAACCAAGAAATCCACGACCAAGTACGTGTACTTTTTTGGCGGCGGCAAAGCCGACGGCAACGGCAAGATGAAAGACGTGCTGGGCGGCAAAGGCGCAGGTCTGGCCGAGATGACCAATGCTGGTCTGCCCGTGCCTCCAGGATTCACGATTCAGACGGAAGCTTGTCGCGAGTACATGCGCGGCGGTCTTTCGCCCGACGTTGACAAGCAGATGGACGAGGCGTTGTCGAAACTGGAAGCACTGCAAGGACAGAACTTGGGTACGGGCGAGAATCCGTTGCTGGTGAGCGTGCGCTCGGGCGCCAAGTTCTCCATGCCCGGCATGATGGACACAATTCTCAATCTCGGCTTGAACGATAAGAGCGTCGAGGCGCTGGCGAAGCGCAGCAATAATCCACGGTTTGCCGCGGATTCGTACCGGCGGCTGATCCAGATGTTCGGCAACGTCGTGCTCGACATCGAGAAGTCGGCGTTCGACGAAGTATTTGACGCCAAGAAGAAACAGAAGAAGACCAAGCTCGACACCGATCTCGACGCCCAAGATCTGCAGGATGTGATTGTCGAGTACAAGAAGGTCGTCAAGAAGCATGCCAAGCGTGACTTCCCGCAGGATCCGCGCCAACAATTAGTGATGGCGCGCGATGCTGTGTTCCGCTCATGGCAGAACGACCGGGCCAAGCACTATCGCCGGATCAACAACATCGACGACATGCTGGGGACCGCGGTCAACGTACAAGCGATGGTGTACGGCAACTTGGGTGACACCAGCGGCACGGGTGTTGGGTTCACGCGGAATCCCGCCACAGGAACGAGCGAGTTTTATGGTGAATTTCTGATGAACGCTCAGGGCGAGGACGTTGTTTCGGGCGTGCGCACTCCGGTTCCGATCCTCGAGCTGCACAAGATCATGCCCGAGGTCTACGACCAGTTACGCGACATTACCTCGCGTCTGGAGAAACATTACAAGGACATGCAGGATTTTGAGTTCACCATTCAGGACGGCGAATTGTACATGCTGCAGACCCGCAACGGCAAGCGCACTGGGCTGGCGGCGGTGCGGGTGGCGATCCAGATGGTTGAGGAAGGGCTGATCACCAAGGATGAAGCGATCTTCCGCGTCGAGCCGAACCAGTTGTATGACTTCCTCGTCCCGCGACTGGATGAAAAGAGCACGAAAGTCGAAGTGCTGGCGACAGGCTTGCCGGCTTCTCCGGGCGCGGCAGTCGGTCAGATTGTCTTTACTGCGGACGCAGCGGTGGAAATGGCTGGCCATGGAAAGAGTGTCCCCGTAATTCTGGTGCGCGCAGAAACTACTCCGGAAGACATTCACGGCATGGAAGTCGCCAAAGGCATTCTTACTTCTCGCGGCGGCATGACCAGTCACGCCGCGGTTGTAACCCGCGGCATGGGCAAGTGCTGCGTGGCGGGTGCAGGCGACATCGATGTCAACGAAAAAGCACGTGAGATGCGAGTGAAGGGTCAAACGTTCAAAGAAGGAGACTGGATTTCTCTGGATGGCACGACCGGCCGGGTGATCAAGGGAAAACTGGGCACGCTGGATCCTTCCCCGCACGATCCTGAGCTGCAGAAATTCATGAACTGGGCCGACCCACATCGCAAGATGAAGGTTCGTGCTAATGCAGACATTCCGCGTGATGCGATTCAAGCCCGTGCATTCGGGGCAGAAGGAATCGGTCTTTGCCGCACCGAGCATATGTTCTTCGGCGAAGAGAGAATTCCGCACATGCGCGCGATGATTCTGGCGGATAACGAAAAGGACCGGCGGGCTGCGCTGAAGAAGTTGCTTCCGATGCAGAGGAAGGACTTTGACGGAGTCTTTAAAGCCATGGATGGTCTGCCGGTGACGATCCGCACGCTGGATCCGCCGCTGCACGAGTTCTTGCCGCGTCGCGAAGAGTTGATGGTGGACATCGCGCTGCTGCCTTCCTACGACGCCAAGCATAAGAAAGAGCTGGTGGCAAAGTACAAAGACTACGGTGCAAAGGCAGTGGGAGATCTTAAGAAACTACTTCCTGCGCTGCTGGCCCGTGTGGAGCAGTTGCACGAGTTCAATCCGATGCTCGGCCACCGCGGCTGCCGCCTCGGGATCACCTATCCGGAAATAACCGAGATGCAGGCGCGAGCTATTTTCGAGGCCGCTATCGATTGCACAAAAAAGGGCATCAAAGTGCTTCCCGAGATCATGATTCCTCTCGTCGCCACTCTCAAAGAAATGGCAAATCAGGGCGCGATCGTACGGCGAGTGGCGGACGAAGTGTTCAAAGAAAAGGGTATGAAGGTCGACTACGTGGTCGGCACCATGATCGAGTTGCCGCGCGCAGCGTTGGTGGCGGACGAGATCGCCAAAGAGGCAGAGTTCTTCTCTTTCGGCACGAACGATCTGACACAGACTACGTTCGGCTTTTCGCGCGACGATGTGAACAAGGTGTTGCCGACCTACCTGGCCGAGGGCATTTTGAAGCAGGATCCGTTCGCGGCGCTGGATCAGGAGGGTGTGGGACAACTGGTGAAGATGGCGACGGAGCGCGGGCGGAAGACGCGTCCGACGTTGAAAGTAGGAATCTGTGGCGAACACGGCGGCGAGCCGTCGTCGGTGGAATTCTGCTATCGCACCGGCTTGAACTATGTCTCGTGCTCGCCGTTCCGCGTGCTGACGGCGCGGTTGGCGGCGGCGCAGGCTGCGGCAACCGAAACATTGAAAGTCGAGGCTGGACGAACGAAGTAAGAACTTCAA
>Ga0307479_10005807_pt1 | contig 11292 bp, 11 predicted proteins | sample atmos_gasesECM4C_FD_203743 | JGI IMG/M metagenome (GOLD analysis project Ga0307479, IMG submission 203743) | Hardwood forest soil microbial communities from Morgan-Monroe State Forest, Indiana, United States - atmos_gasesECM4C_515 | ecosystem: Environmental > Terrestrial > Soil > Temperate... | reverse complement strand
GATAGTGACGCTAAACCCTTGCGCCAGGGTGGAGAACGTCTCTGCAACTTCACGGATGATTGAAGGCATGGAAAAAGTCTAACAAACCGCGACCCAACCGGCAATTCCAGGCTTTTCAAACACGGTATAGCAAGATGTTGACTCCTTTTGCCAGGGATTGCGACAGTAGCGCATGCACATCCGCCCTGCCTTACTTAGTGATGGAGACACAATCTGGGCTATTCTGGAGCCCACCATTCGCGCCGGCGAAACCTACACTTTGCCCACCGACATATCCCGACAGGATGTCCTGGACTACTGGATGTCGCCAGGCCACGAAGTCTTCGTCGCGGAAGAAAACGGTTCCGTCGTCGGCACGTATTTCCTGCGCGCCAACCAGCGCGGAGGCGGCTCGCACGTGTGCAATTGTGGCTATGTCACGGCGCCGAAGTCGATGGAGCGTGGCGTCGCCCGCGCCATGTGCGCACATTCCCTGGATCACGCTCGTGAGCGCGGCTTCACAGCCATGCAGTTCAACTTTGTGATCAGCACCAATGACCGCGCAGTGCGCCTCTGGGCGAGCTTCGGCTTTGAGATCGTGGGCCGTTTACCTCGGGCGTTTCGCCACCCCACGCTGGGATTTGTGGACGCTCTGGTAATGCACCGTTTTCTGTAATTGAATGCGTCGAGCGTCCGCGCTTACTGCCGAGTCCTTACAGCTTGCTCTTGACTCCGTGTCAGCGCCTCGATGATCTGCTTCCCGTGGAATCGCCCGTTCTCGATAAAAATCTCGCCGGTATGCCGCCCGCCAATGACCACGCCCGCCAGATGAATGCCTGGAACGTTGCTCTCCAGGGTGTTAGGGTCAAGGGCCGGCTTGCGTGTCTCCGGGTCAAGACGCACACCCAGGCTCTCGATAAATTCGAAATCCGGGTGATAGCCCGTCAGGGCAAACACCTGCTTCGCGGGAATCCACTTCTCGCCCGCCCCATTCGACACGATCACTTCGTCCCGGTTGATCTCCTTCACGCGCGTCTCGAATAGCGCTTGGATCTGACCCGCTTTGATTCGATTCTCGATGTCAGGTTTCACCCAGTATTTGATCGTCGCACCGAGTTCCGCGTCTCTATGAACGAGGGTCACGTTCGCGCCGTTTCGATACAGATCGAGAGCTGCCTCGGCAGCCGAGTTCTTCCCGCCAATGACCACCACCGGCTCTCGCCAGAACTCAAACGGCTCGGTGTAGTAGTGCGAAACGTGCGGCAGGTACTCACCGGGAACATTCAGTTGGTTCGGCAGGTCGTAATAGCCGGTGGCCACCACGATTTTCTTCGCCGTATACTTCTGCGGAACTTTCTCCTCGGTCTCCGTATGAACCGTGAAATGGCCATCGCTTCCCTCGACACGTAGCACTTTTTCAAACAACCGTAGCTCCAACTCGTAGTGCTCCGCCGTCCTTCGGTAATACTTAAGCGCCTCAACGCGTGTCGGCTTTTCCGTGGCGCAGACCAACGGCAAGTCGCCAATCTCTAGAAGCTCCGGTGTGGTGAAGAACGCCATGTTCACGGGATAGTGGTAAATCGAGTTGCACAAGCAGCCTTTGTCGATTATCAGTGGGCGCATGCCCGCGCGGCGGGCTTCGATGGCGCTAGCCAAGCCAGTAGGGCCGGCGCCGATACAGATGACGTCGTAAGTGGCCATAAGAATTTCAGTTTGCCGGGACTTTCCGCGAATTGCAAATTTGAAGAATTGCTACGGGTTGAGCGGTTTTTCCAATAATTCGGTCAATTCTTTCCGAAACGCTGCCAAATCCCGCAGGCGCTCAGGGGTGGCCTCTACCTCGTTTTTCTTCCAGGCGAAGACCTCGCGGTGGCCCTTCTTGAGTTTTACGCTGAGGTTCCCATCGACCAGGTACGACGGCGGCGCCAGCATCCGCAGGCCACCATTGGGTACGGCGGACAGAATTGCCGCGCATTCGCCTCGACGCACGCACAAGGCGCTCTCATAGGGGGGAATCGCCACCGGGCGAAATCCCGCCGCCAGCAACTGCTCTAGCATTTTCACTTGTGAAGGGCTGAGTTCCAGCATGGAAGGTGCGATGGATCCAAGAACGGTCCGTTCGCCGCACGGCGACGCCGGTGCTCGCGAACTATGCAGCTGTAGAGTCGGCTTGAGACTCCGATGAGCCTTCCAGTTGCGACAGAATGCCGCGCAGCGTGGTGATCAACTCGTCTCTGGATACGTGACTCTTCTTGAATTGAATGCGGAACTTGAAGGTCTCGTTCTCAGGCTCGAACTGGAAGATGAACGGCTGCGGCCGTTGCGGCACCGCCTGTTCCTCCTGGCGTTCCCGCCGTGCCTCGTCACGCGTCAAGCCTCCCTGAAGAATGCGATGCATCATCTCCATCATTCTTTTCTCGGTGGGCTGACGCGCAATCTGTAGCAAAAGAGACTTCGAGGTAATCCCCTGCTCCGCGCATCTCTTCCGCAAAGCCTCGGGAATGTTTAGCAGCGAAAGCGTTTCCGTCACTGACGAGCGCGCGCGGCCTATCTTCTTCGCGACATCCTCATGGGTGTACTCGAATTGGGTGGCCAGACGCTGAAGCCCCTCCGCCTCTTCGAACGGCGTCAGATCCTTGCGCTGAATGTTTTCAATCAGTCCGATCTCCAGCGTCTCCGCGTCGTCGGCGACCTTTTCAATGCAAGGCACCTCGTTGAGCCCGGCGGCCCGCGAAGCGTGGTAACGGCGTTCACCCGAAATGATGTAATAGCAATCTTCGCGCAGCACGAATCGCACCAGCAACGGTTCGAGCACGCCCTTCTCGCGAATGGAATCCGTTAGCTCTCGCAGGTCTCCGATCGCTTTTCGTGGCTGATCGGGATTCGGACGAATCTGATCCACAGGGATCATTCGTCCAATGGCCGCGCCGCTATAACTCGTCAGCGATTCGACGTAGTGTGCGTCATGCCGCATCTTCAGCGTGACGGGTAATCCGGTCCTCTTCAACACGTTGAATAACCTCCCCAGCGAGCTTTCTGTATTCGATGGCGCCAGTCGATTTCGGCGCGAACGTTAGAACCGTTTCTTTGTAGGCTGGACTTTCTTCGAGCCGCACATTCTTGCTGATTTTTGTCTTGAACAGCGTTTCGCCGAATACCGTGCGAATTTGTCCGTGGGTGTCGCGGGAGATGTTCGTGCGTTTGTCGAAAAGCGTGATCACCACGCCAAGCATCTTCAAGCCGGGATTGGGTCGCGCGCGGATTCGCTCGTAGGTCTCCAGCAAATCGTCGGTGCCCTCAATCGCAAAGTACGCCGCCTGAATGGGCACCATCAGATGCGTCGAAGCCACCAGCGCATTCACGGTCAAAATTCCCAATGACGGCGGCGTATCCAGAACGATGTAGTCGTACTCCTTCAAGATCGGTGCTAGCGCGTCTTTCAGTCGATACGGCGCATCGAATTGGCCCGCGAGCACTTGTTCGAGCTTGGCCAGCGCCAGCCGTCCGGGTCCGAGGAATAACATGGGATCCTTAGTGGACTTGATAACGTCAGACATCGGCGCGCGGTTTTCGCTGAGCACATCGAACATCGAAGCGGGAATTTCGCCGGAGTCGTAAAACGCGATCGTGGAGTTTGCCTGCGGGTCGAGGTCAATTAACAGTGTGCGCTTGCCGCGGTCGGCTATCGCAGCGGATAGATTGATTGCCGTGGTGGTTTTGCCGACGCCGCCTTTTTGATTCGCGATCGTGATGATGGCAGTCATGGCCTTCTGCCTCCCTCCGCGCGATCAAAGTAACGCTGCCGCGACCCGGCAAACGAATTGCTTTGTATAGGTGCCTCCCGTCAAAACCCCCAGGCCCAGCCTCACTTTAAGGTTGCGAGACAGGCGAAGGCAAGGGAAAAGTGAATTTTCGATAAACTGTCGGTGGAAAAAACAAGTGGACCGTTTTGAGATTTCTCGGGCGCTTCGCTGAAACGGGAGTTTAGAAATCCACGCCCCAGAACTCTGCCGGCATTCTCTGAAGCTCAAGTCCTAATTCCCATCCGCCGCGTCCCTCGTGGCCGCGCCACACCAACACTGCCTCACAGGTGCTCTGATTCGTCAGATTGATGAAGCGGAGCCGCTGCCCGACGGTAAAACCCTGCGGAAAGATGGCCAGGCAGCCCTTAGGGCTGATGTCCAGGGTGTAGCCTTCCGATCGCAGCGTGCGTCCTGACTCGGACCACTCGACGGCCACGGCCACGCGGGAGTTCAGTCGGATGCCCGCTCGAATCGTTTTCATCCGTTGCTCGTACCTTACGTCCTTGATCAGCGGCACGATCTTCTCCCCGAATTCCCGGCGTTCTTGCGATCAGGATTCTCCGATTCTCTGCGGTGTCGGCGGCGGGCAAACTACGCCGAAACCTGACCTAATCGAGAGGCTACGGGCCCCGCCGGGCTCGGTCAATGGAACTTAAGACCTACGACGCCCGGGAAGTTACCCCTCCAGCAGGCGGCCATATGCGCTGGCCGAATTGCACCATCTACCTAACCCGCTTACACTTCCGAAGCTCTTCACGCCATGCCCGAGCCACTATGCTCAAGCCCGTATGCTCAAACTAAGTACACTTCGCTCTGAACTTCCCCCCACGCTTCGTCTCGCTTGGCCGCTTGTGCTCGCTGAATTGGGGTGGATGAGCATGGCCATCGTGGACACAATGATGGTCGGTCGCCTACCCAACAGCGCCACCGCAATGGGAGCTGTCAGTCTTGGATCGGGCATATTCATCGTCCTCGGGCTGTTTGGCGGGGGCATGCTCCTCGGTCTGGACACCCTCGTTTCGCAAGCTTTCGGCGCGGGCAAGCGCGAAGACTGCCATCGTTCGTTGGTCAACGGGATTTATCTAAGTATCGCTCTCACCCCGATCCTTGCGGCACCAGTCTGGCTGCTGCCGCGCCTCCTGAACTCCGTACGGGTAAGCCCGGAGGTTTTGGAGTTCACCATCCCCTACACCAAGGCTTTGGTCGCTGGGCTCTTCCCTCTTTTACTGTACTTCGCCGTTCGCCGGTGCCTGCAAGCCATGAATATGGTGAGGCCTGTCGCCTTCACTCTGGTCACCGCGAACTTGATCAACGCCTTTGGCAATTGGATTCTAATCTACGGAAAGTGGGGAGTTCCCGCTATGGGCACGGTGGGATCCGGATGGTCCACCACCATCGCCCGCACCTACATGGCCGCGATTCTGGTCGGCTACCTTCTTTGGTACGACCATCACCACCGCACCGAGCTGCTCAATACTTCGGTGGAGGTCGACCTGCCGCGAATACGCAGGTTAATTTCGTTGGGGTTTCCGGCGGCCATGCAGACCACCCTCGAAAGTGGAGTTTTCGCATCCGTCACCACACTGATCGCGAAGCTGGGCCCCGTTCCTCTTGCAAGCCATCAAATCGCACTCAACACCGTTTCGTTGAGTTACATGGTGCCGCTTGGAATCTCATCCGCGGCAGCCGTTCGCGTTGGCCAAGCGCTTGGCCGCAAGGATCCCACAGCGGCCGGCGACGCCGGCAGCACTGCAATCTTTCTAGGCGCCGGTTTCATGACCTGCGCCGGCATAGGATTACTGGTCTTCCCGCGCTGGATTGCCCGCTTGTTCACTCCGGACGAAGCCGTGATTCACAGCACGGTCGGCTTACTGGCGGCGGGCGCCGCCTTTCAACTCTTCGATGGCATTCAGACTGTCGCAACCGGCGCTCTGCGCGGAGTCGGCGACACCCGAACTCCGATGTTTTGCCACTTTCTGGCTTACTGGGTGATCGGCTTGCCGCTGGGCGCGTGGCTCTGTTTTCGACTGGGCTGGGGCGCCGTTGGTCTATGGTCCGGGCTCAGCTTGGCGCTGATCTTGATCGGCATCGTTCTGTGGTTTGTGTGGCGCCGCGCGGTCCGGACTTTGTCCGGATATTTGTAAATGCTAACGCAAGACCCGGAGGAGATTACTGTAATCATCCGTCCACACGGGCAACGAATCATTGATGGGGAGAGGGGTGCTCGCCTGGGCCATTTCCGAAGTTGAGAAAACGGATGCGTCGCGTGACAGTAGCACCCAATCCGAAGAAGCCGAAGCCTCGGGCCGCCAAGGTCGGTAGATGTGAATTCCTCGCAGTCCCAAAGACTGCGCAAGCCCAGCCAGCACCGGCGCCAAGTTCAGGACCTTGTTGGTTATGTGCACCGCAATGACCGATTGCGGACCATGCAGGTGCTTCAAATAAATCTCAAAGGCTTCTCGGGTCAGAAGATGTGTTGGGATCGCATCGCCGCTGAAGGCGTCGAGGACAAGGACGTCGAATCGCTGAAATTCACCGCGAGCAGCCTCTGCCTCAAGAGAAAGCCGCCCATCGCCAAGCATCACGTCCACCTTCGCGGCGGAATCCCGAATGAAAGTGAAGTAACAATGTTCGCTGGCGACTGTCCAGGGAATCTCCGCAGCGTTAATTTCGTAAAAACGATAGTAGTCACCAGGAATTCCGTAGGCGGCCAGCGATCCTGTGCCTAAGCCGATCACTCCCGTGCGATGAAGACCGGCGGGCAGGTTGCGCATTAGAATGCCGACGCCGCTGTTCAGACCGTAATAGGAGAGAGGTCGGCGACGGAGTTCTGGGTCAAGAGATTGATAGCCGTGAACGGTCTGTCCATGCACTAATCTCAAAAGGTTGTTCGGTTGAATCTCCTGGACGCGCAGTACTCCATAGAAGTTCCTACGCTGTGCCAGGTTCGAATTACCGTGGATGAGTGGTCCAAGCCACACTAGACCCACCAGTGCGAGCGAAGTCAGCGCGCCCGCGCGGACCCAAACGATCTCCCCCGGTTTGCGCTCCCTCGACCGGTCCGCGAAAAACACCAGGATGGTTGCCGCGGCGGCCGCTCCAGCGGCCGTGAACCTTCTGCCATCGGAGAATGAGAGCCATTTCAAGTTGAGGATGGTTAATACCGCGGAAAGACAGAGAATCAGAACCGTCAGAGCCGCAAACACGATCCACCGACGCCCCTGGTGCCACCAGGACTCTGCATCCTTTGCCGCCGCAACCACAAGCAAAAGGCCGCAAATAAGCAATGCCAACTGCAACTCCCAATAATCGGAAAAAATTCGGGGCGCGACGATACTCACGAAGATTCCACCGAGAGCTCCACCTAAGGACAGCGAAAGATAGAAGGCCGTCAGGTGTCTGGGTTCCGGTTTGAGCCGCGCTAACTCTCCATGGCTAATCATGCATCCTGTAAACAACAACCCCGAAAACAAGACGAGCGTCTCGATGTATCCGGTGGTTGAGCTTCCGATAGGGAAAGTGCAGGCAATACATGCCACCATCACAAACAGTACGTGGAAAATATTGGGCCGGTACCATCGGTCGTTCTCGAAACATAGGATGAACGAGACCAGATAGAGGGCAAGAGGAAGAACCCAAAGAAATGGAATGACCGCCACTTGCTGGCAGATCAAGTTTGTAATTGCGAGGAGAAGCACGGACGCGCAGGCGGCCATTCCTGTCCACAGCAGATGGCGGGAAATGTCAGGACCTTCGGCCTCTTCTCTCGTCGGCGGAGCAACAGATGAATCCTCGCTAGCCGTGAACGAATAAGCCCTAACAGCGCAACAACCACAGAGGCCAATGAAGACAGCGTACAGCGCCGCCCAAACCCAGGCCTGCGTATGTAAACGCAGGAAAGGTTCGAGCAAGAACGGGTATGCGAGGAGCCCCACAAGAGAACCTAGGTTTGAAAGTGCGTAAAGCCGATACGGCGACTTGCTGGGGTGTTCCCGGGCAAACCAATGCTGCAAGAGCGGACCGGTCGTTGCGAGCATCAGGAATGGAAGGCCGATGCCAGCCAGTAAGAACCGCACGATGAACCACGTCGGGTTTTCCGTTCCGTAAGGCCGCCAATTCGCACCAGGTGTGATCGGAGTTGGCCAAAGGAAAGCCAAGAAGGCCAGTAAGACTAGCGAACTGCCAAGAGCCACGATGTGGGCTAAACCTTGGTATCTTGTTCGGAGTTTAACGGCAAGAAGCCGAGCGTAGGCGTAACCTGCCAGCAACAATAGTTGAAATACGAGCAGACACGCCGTCCACACTGCGGGTGTGCCGCCAAACCAAGGAAGAACTCGCTTTCCCAGAATCAACTCAACTTGAAAAAGAAGCAGCGCCCCCAGGAAAATAGCGGCTCCGTAGACTGCATCCCCCTTGCCAACAGATTTATCTCTCGTGGAATTTTCGGCTACGGATTCGTCTTCTTGCACGCAGACGAGCGTTTCGCTGCCCGATCGCATAATGCAAAGGTTCTCATTTCCACCATGAGATCGGTCACGCTGCCGCGGTGGCCGTTGTCCCAAGAATCAACCGGCATGAGTGGTTCTGAGCAACTACTGTTTCGTTTCGGGCTTTAGTGTGAGTTAGACGCTTGGCGAGAAGGTCGGACCATCTAAGAGTGCAAACCCTACATCTTGTAGCGGCCGAGGTCGTCGTCTGAGAGACCTTCGAGCCAGGACCGTAGCTGCTCGTTCGTCGTGCGCTCGGAGATCGCGCTCGAGATTTTCGAGTTCTTTAGTACTTCTTCATCGACGAAGATCGGGCAGTCCACGCGCAGCGCCAGCGCCAGAGCGTCGCTCGGCCGCGAGTCGATGGTCATCATCTGGCCGTCGCGCTCGACCCAGATCAGCGCGTAGAATGTGTCGTCCTTGAGATCGTTCACAACCACCTTCTGCACGCGAACCTCGAGTCCCAGGAGGACGTTCTTCAGCAGATCGTGCGTCATGGGCCTCGGAGTCTGCACCTTCTCGATTTCCAACGCGATGGCGTTCGCTTCGTACACGCCCACCCAGATCGGCAGAATCGCCTGTCCCTGTACGTCCTTCAGCACCACGATAGGCATGTTGGTCACAGGATCCATCATCAGGCCACGGATTTTCATTTCTACTTCCATCGAGGCCTCCCCCGGACTAGACAACGTGCTCACCAACCAAACTGCTCGGCCCTACATTCGTGACGCGGACCTGCACGTAGGTTCCCAGAAGCTCTCGCGCTTGGGAAGCGAAATTTAGCACCCGATTACAGGAGGTGTGGCCACTCCACTGATTCTCGCGCCGCGATTTGCCGCTGACCATCAACTCGAATGACGCGCCCAGCAGCGTCGCGTTGCGCTCGGCCTGAATTTGACGCTGCCGTTCTTGCAGGGCCGCCAGCCGCCGCCCTTTTTCGTCTTCGCAGACGCAATCATTCATCGTCAGGGAGGCCGTATTGGGGCGAGGCGAGTACTTGAACGAAAATACCCCTTCATACCGAACCTCGTCCAACAACGCCAGCGTCTCCCCAAATTCGCTTTCGGTCTCGCCAGGAAATCCCACGATGATGTCCGTCGTAATGCTGATCGGTCTTTTCGCTCCACGAATCATAGCGATCTTTTTAAGGTACTCCTCGCGCGAATAGGTGCGTTGCATGGCGCGCAAGACCCGGCTCGAACCCGACTGCACCGGCAAATGTACGTGGTTACACACCTTCGATTGTGACTCGATGGCTTCCACAATATCCCGCGTGAAGTCGCGCGGATGGGACGTCGTAAATCGAACGCGCTTTATCCCTTGCACGTCAGCGGCCGCCAACAGCAGTTCCGAGAAACACAGTCTGCTCGCTGAAGGGTCGGCATACGAATTCACCGTTTGCCCGAGAAATTGCACCTCGGAGTATCCCAGGTCGGCCAGTTGCCGAACCTCGCGCAGGATCGAACCGCTCGCTCGACTCCGCTCAGGCCCCCGCGTATAGGGCACCACGCAGTAGGAGCATGACTTGTCGCAACCTTCGATGATCGTGAGGTACGCCCGCCAGGGATTGTCTCGGCGCGTAATCTCCGTCTCAAAGGTCTCGTCCGTATCGGTGTCGAGGCCTTTAACCCGTTGATTCCCTGCCTCAACCTGCGCCAGCAGCTCCGGCAATTTCCGGTAGCTCGCCGAACCGCACACCAAACTGACCCACGGCGCCCGCTCAAATATCTCCTCGCCCTCCTGCTGCGCCAGGCAGCCGAGCACTCCAATGACCTGCCCCTCTTTCTGCCGGGTCCGGTATTCGCCCAGTCGCGAGAACACTTTTTGCGCGGCCTTTTCCCGAATGCTGCATGTGTTGTACAGGATCAGCGATGCCGAATCTGGAGATTCAACCTGCTCATACCCGCGCGAAAGCAGCACGCCCGCCACTTTCTCCGAGTCGTGGTCGTTCATTTGGCAGCCGAAGGTTTCCAGGAAGAAGGTGCCGCCAGCGGGTTGGGAGGTGCTCGCAGGGTCGCCGGAGGAGGTAGAGGTAGCGTTTCCGGCGGCGTTCGGGTTCTCTACCGAACGTATTCTCAACGAGTCCAGGCTGATGTCGAATGCCGGTGCCATCTCTAATTTTGCAGTTTAGCACAACTCCCACCACCTCTCTGGAGGCGTCGCCGGCAGCAAAAATACGCGGTTCGCACCCGGAGGCAGGCCATTTCACAGGCGGCACCTGCTGCCCAGGTTTCGTTGATTCCACTGGTAGCGTGTGCTACGGTTCTGAAGGACCGAAAAATTTCGTTGCACTGAGGGGAAACGTCATTTATTTGTTCACGCTAGTTGTTCTGATTGACCTCGGAAATATTCTCGAGCAGACGGGTTGGGTCGCCCGCGGAGTTATCGCGATTCTCCTGCTGTTTTCCATCATCTCCTGGAGCATGATTTTTCAAAAACTTGGTTTCTTCGGCCGAGTTCGCCGGGAGAGCGACCAATTTCTTAGAATTTTCCGCGCCACCCACGGTGTTGCCAACCCTCAGGCGTTAGTTTCTGCGGGATCACCCTTTGCCACCGTCTATGCCGCCGGTTACCGCGAACTGCAGAGTCAGGTTGGCGGAGCGCCAGCCAATCCGCATCCACCGAAGCTAAAGAGCTTGCAAGCCGTAACGGCAAATATGCAGGTCGCCGCATCCGAGGAAGTGCGCCGCGCGGAAAAAGGCATGTCCTGGCTGGCCACCACCGGCTCGGTTTCGCCCTTCATCGGTCTGTTCGGCACGGTGTGGGGCATCATCGACGCGTTTTCCGGCTTGGGCAATGCCGGCTCAGCGAGCCTTCGCGCGGTCGCTCCGGGCATATCGGAAGCCCTGTTGACCACCGCAGCGGGACTTTTCGTCGCAATCCCAGCCGTTATTTTCTACAATCAATTCTTGCAGAATATACGGAACCTCGCGCAGCGGCTCGACACCTTTGCGCTGGAAGTCGCCGCGCAGATCGAAAAAGCTTTTTAAGCGGAAAGAATACGCGGGCTCCCGGGCCGGCGA
>Ga0307479_10005806_pt1 | contig 11294 bp, 12 predicted proteins | sample atmos_gasesECM4C_FD_203743 | JGI IMG/M metagenome (GOLD analysis project Ga0307479, IMG submission 203743) | Hardwood forest soil microbial communities from Morgan-Monroe State Forest, Indiana, United States - atmos_gasesECM4C_515 | ecosystem: Environmental > Terrestrial > Soil > Temperate... | reverse complement strand
CAGCACCAGGACATCGACCGGTTCATCGCTTCCTTCCTCCGGGGGCTCTCCAATCGCCAACTCGATCTGCGGCATGCGGTCGTGGACCGACAGCCGTCCAACGAGCGCGCGCAATTCGGGCAGCAGCGCCGAAATGCGCGGCGGCAGCACCAGGCAGCTTGCCATGTCGGTAACGTAGGTCGATTTCTTTTCGCGGAAACCGACGAGCACGCCGCCTTTCTTGGGCACGTCGCGCACTGACATCCGAGCGCGGTGGCGATATCCCCAGGCGTAGCCGTGAATCGGCGCGAGCAGCTCGCCCGCGCGCACGCGGCCGATGTGCCAGAGCGCGTCCTCGAGCACGCGCTGCTTCACCGCGACCTGCGCGGCGGGATCGAGGTGCTGCAGGCTGCATCCGCCGCAAACGCCGAAATACGGGCACGGCGGCGTGACGCGCGCCGGGCTCGCGGCGTAAAGCTCGCTCATGCGTGCGAGGTCGTAATTCTGCTTGCGGCGGAGGGTTTCGATGCCGACGCGCTCGCCGATCAACGCGCCCTCGACGAACACCGCCTTGCCCTCAACGCGAGCGATGCCGCGGCCTTCCTGGTCGAGCGCGGTGATGACGACGGTGTCCATGATTTTCGCAGGTGCGAATTCATTCGCACGATATGGCGCTATGGTACGCCGCGGCCGAATAGATTCGGCCCCACGAAGGCCGTGTTGACTGTCGTGGGTGCGAATTTATTCGCACGGGAAGACCGTGTTGGTAGAATCGCACCATGCGCATTCTCGCATTCGACGCCTCGACCGAAGTCTGCGCCGCCGCGCTCGGCGACGGCTCGCGCTGGGCTGAGTGCGCGGATGCGGCGGGGCAGCGTCACTCCGAGCTGCTCCTGCCGATGGTTCGGTCGCTCCTCACCGAGGCACGGCTCGAGCTCGCCGATCTCGACGGCATCGCCTTCGGCGCCGGCCCCGGCTCGTTCACGGGCCTGCGCATCGCCTGCGGCGTCGCGCAGGGCCTCGCGCTCGGTGCGAGCCTGCCGGTGGTCGGTGTCGGGACGCTGGAAGCGATGGCCGAGACCGCGCGCACGCGCACCGGCAGCACGCGCGTGATCGCTGCGCTCGATGCGCGCATGCACGAGGTCTACCTCGCCGCGTACGAGCACGACGGCGCGCGCTGGCGCGAGCGCATTGCGCCGACCGTCGTCAAGCCCGACGAGGCGCCGCTGCCGGAAGGCGACGGCTGGACCGCTGCCGGCAACGGCTTTGTCGAGTACCCCGCGTTGCGCGAGCGCCTCGCCGGCGCGGCGGCGTCGTTTGCCGAAGGCGTCCTGCCCTCCGCGGTCGCGATCGGCGACCTGGCGTTGCCGAGGTTCGCCGCGGGCGAGGGAGTTCCTGCGCGCGAAGCGGCGCCGCTGTACGTTCGGCATCGAGTTGCGCTGACCAGCGCCGAACGCGCGGCGGGGATGCGGCTGTGAACGCGACGCTTGCGCGCAGCGTTGCTGTCTCGGCGACGAGCGTGCTCTGGCGCCCGCTCACGGAAGCCGACATCGACGCCGTCGCGGCGCTGGAGCGTGAAGCGCATGCCGCGCCCTGGACTGCGGGCAATTTTCGCGATGCGCTGGCCGCGGGTTACGGCATGGCCGTCGGCGTCGCGAACGGCGCCGTCATCGCCTACGGCGTGTTGCTGTTCTCGCCCGGCGAAGCGCAGTTGCTCAACCTGACCGTCGCTCCCGACGCACAGCGGCAGGGGATCGGACGGACACTGCTCAGGCGCTTTCTCTCCGACGCCCGCGCGCGCGGCGCCGGGCAGTGCTTTCTCGAGGTTCGCGAGTCGAACGCGGCGGCGATTGCGCTGTATGCGCAGGAAGGTTTCGCAGCGGTCGGGCGCCGCGTCGGCTACTATCCGCCCGCCGGCACCGGCCCGCGCGAGGACGCGCTGGTGCTTCGCCGGTCGCTCGCGCTCGACTGACGTGGCGAGCCGTCACGAAATTCTGCGCGAGCTCGGGCTGCTGCCGTTGTGGCGTTCGCGCCGCGCCGAAGCCGCCCAGGCAACGCGGCCACGTGCGGAAGTGACCGAGGCCGCTGCCAGCTACGCGGTCGAGCCGATCGCGTCGCGCAGTCCCGTCGTGCTCCGCGCACCGCCGGAGGCGCCCGCGGATCGCCTGCGTCACATCGCGGCGCTCGAATGGCCGCAATTCGCCGCCGACGTCACCGCGTGCACCGCGTGCGGATTGTGCCAGACGCGCAACAAGGCCGTGCCGGGTGTCGGCGACAAACATGCCCAGTGGTTGTTCGTCGGCGAAGCGCCAGGGGCGGAAGAAGACGCCAAGGGCGAGCCTTTCGTCGGCCAGGCCGGGCGTCTGCTCGACAACATGCTCCTAGCCCTCGGCATGAAGCGCGGCGAGAACGTCTACATCGCCAACGTGCTCAAGTGCCGCCCGCCCGGCAACCGCACGCCGTCGCCGCTCGAGGCCGAAGCCTGCCGGCCGTATCTCGACCGGCAGATCGCGCTCATCCGTCCGGCCCTGATCATCGCGCTGGGCAAGAGCGCGGCGACGACGCTGCTCAACGTCGACGCGACGATCTCGAGCCTGCGCGGCCGCGTACACCGTTACCAGGGCGTGCCGCTGATCGTCACTTACCACCCCGCCTATCTGTTGCGGAACTTGCCCGACAAAGCGAAGGCGTGGGAAGATTTGTGCCTGGCGCGCGCCACCATGCGCCGATCGCAAGCTGCCGGAGGTGACGTCGCGGCCCGCTTGCAACCCGCCGGCGCCGACCCCAACTGACGATCGCCACGGCGCGTGCTTATGGGTTCTTATTCGCGCTTTCCACGAAGGAGATTCTGATGCGTAAGCTCCTGGGTATCCTGATCGCCTCGCTCGCCGCGGCGCTGCTGTCCGGTTGCGGCTACAACGACCTGCAGCGACAGGACGAGCAGATCAAGTCGGCCTGGTCCGAGGTGTTGAACCAGTATCAGCGCCGCGCCGATCTGGTCCCGAACCTGGTCAACACGGTGAAGGGCTACGCGGCGCAGGAAGAGCGGGTGCTGACCGAGGTCACGCAGGCTCGCGCCAGCGTCGGCAGCATCCAGGCGACGCCGGAGCTCATCAACGATCCACAGGCATTTGCCAAGTTCCAGGCCGCGCAGTCGCAACTGCAATCGGCCTTGTCGCGCCTGCTCCTCGTCGCGGAGAACTATCCTCAGCTCAAGTCCGATCAGAACTTCCGCGATCTTCAGTCGCAGCTCGAAGGCACAGAGAATCGCATCGCGGTCGCGCGCAACCGCTACATCAAGGCGGTGCAGGAATTCAACACGACGGTGCGCTCGTTCCCCACCAACTTGACGGCGATGCTGTTCAAGATGGATATCAAGCCGAACTTCTCGGTCGAGAACGAAAAGGCGCTCAGCGTGCCGCCGTCCGTGGACTTCAGCAAGCCTGCACCCGCTCCCGCCCCGGCGCCTGCACCCGCGCCCGCCCCGGCGAAAAAGTAGCGCGTCTCGCGCGTTTATCGCGTGATCATCACCCGCACTGCGCCGCGCGGCCGCGAGCCATCCGCCGCGCGACGCGTTGCTCTCGCCGCGCTGGCGCTCGCGGCGATGCTCGGCGCGATCGGCGCCGTGCCTTGGGATCCGCCGAGCGATGGCCTGCGACCCGTGCCGCCGCTCAGTGCGCGCGTGACCGATCTGACCGGCACGCTGTCTGCCTCCGAGCGTCAGGCGTTGGAGGCCAAGCTGGCAGACTGGGAAGCGCGCACGACCAACCAGCTCGCGGTGCTCATCGTCCCGACGACCAAGCCGGAGACGATCGAAGGCTATTCGATACGCGTCGCCGAAGCCTGGAAGATCGGGCAGAAGGGCAAGGATAACGGCGCGATTCTTCTCATCGCCAAGGACGACAAGCAGATCCGTATCGAGGTCGGCTACGGCCTCGAAGGCGTGCTGACCGACCTCACGTCGCATCGCATCATCACCGAGACGATCGCGCCGCTGTTCAGCAAGGGGCAGTTCGCCGCGGGTATCAACGCCGGCGTCGATCGCATGATCGGCGTGGTGGGCGAAGGCAAGCCGTTGCCGGTTGCCGAGCCGCGGCGGCGCGCACCGACTCACGGCTTCGACATCGGCACCCTCGCGCTGATCCTCCTGGTCGCGGTGCCGGCGATCGGAGCGATCCTGCGATCGATCCTCGGCAACGTCGGCGGTTCGGTCGCGGGCGCCGGCATCGTCGGCGGCGCGGCGTGGCTTTTCGCCGGGTCGTTGCTGATCGCGGGCGTCGCGGCGATCGTCGCGTTCGTCGTCATCATCTTTGTCGGCGGCCGCGGCGGCCCGGGCATGTGGATTCCAGGCGGCTTTGGGGGAGGCGGCTTCGGCGGCGGAGGCGGGGGCTTCTCGGGCGGCGGAGGCGGGTTTGGCGGCGGCGGCGCCTCGGGTGGATGGAATTAGGCTTGAACCTGCCATGACGCTCTCAAAACCACAGCGGCTCGGACGCCACTTCGTCAACGATCATCGCAGCGCCGGGCGCAAGTTTTCGCCGCAGTCGTTGAAGCGCATCGAAGACGCCATCGCCGCCGGTGAGCACCATCACAACGGCCAGGTCCGCTTCGTCGTCGAGGCTTCGCTGCCGCTATCACAGATCTTCCGCGGCATGACGCCGCGAGAGCGCGCGCTGGAGCTCTTCGGCAGGCTCGGCATCTGGGATACCGAGCACAACAGCGGCGTGCTGGTCTACGTGCTGCTCGCCGACAAGGCCGTCGAGATCGTCGCCGACCGGGGCATCAACCGCAAGGTCGCGCAGGAGACCTGGCAGGTGATCTGTCGCGCGATGGAGTCGGCCTTCAGGGAGGAGAGCTTCGAGGCCGGCGCGATCGAAGGCATCGCGGCGATCAACGAGCTTCTGACGCAGCATTTCCCGCGCCGCGGCGAGGGCCCGAACGAGCTGCCGGATCAGGTGGTCGTTCTGTAGGTGCGAATTTATTCGTACGCAGCGTTGCATTCTGCGGCCGAATGAATTCGGCCCTACGAAACCCAGGCCCTACCGCGCTTTTGCGTCGGCGCGCTCGACCGCGACCAGGTGCAGGAGATCGCCCGCGGCGAGGTTCAGCCGGTGCTTCCACATGACGAGCGCCATCGCCGCCGAGACGAACAGCCCGAAGAGCACGATCGCAGCGTTGGTCGACAGCCCGACGTGGACGAGCACCGCGTAGAGCGCGAGCATGACGAGCACGCCGATGTTCTCGTTGAAGTTCTGCACCGCGATCGAGTGCCCCGCGCCCATGAGCACGTGGCCCCGATGCTGCAATAGCGCATTCATCGGCACGACGAAGAATCCCGCGAAGGCACCGATGAGCGTCATGAGCACGATCGCGCTCTCGAGCCTGTCGACCCAGATCATCACGATGACGGTGACGCCCATCATCACGCCCAGTGGAAGTACCCTGACCGCATTTCTGAGCGATATGAACCTTGCTGCAAGCGCCGCACCGAGCGCGATGCCGACCGCGACGACTCCCTGCAGATACGATGCCCGCGACAGGTTGTAGCAGAGGTGTGTCGCCGCCCAGTCGATGACGATGAACTGCAGCGTTGCCCCCGCGCCCCAGAACAGCGTCGTCGTCGCCAGCGAGATCTGGCCGAGCTTGTCGCGCCACAGCAAACCGTTGCAGTGCGCGAACTCGCGGATCAGGAACAGCGGATTCTTGCTCGCCACCCGGCGCTGGGCACCGGTGTCGGGGATGTACCAGTTGATCAGCGCGGCGATCGCGTAGCATCCCATGATGACCGCGATCGCTGCCTGCGGCGGGGTATCGATGCCGGTGTCGATTTTCGGAATGTCGATCGCCAACAGCGCGCTCGATACGGGGCCGCTGATCAGGACGCCGCCCAGCAACACGCCGAGGATGATCGAGGCGACCGTCGTGCCCTCGATCCAGCCGTTGGCGACGACCAGCTGGCGCGCCGGCAGGAGCTCGGTCAGAATGCCGTATTTCGCCGGCGAGTACGCGGCGGCACCGAGGCCGACGAGCGCATACGCCGCAAGCGGGTGCATCAGGAACATCATCATGCCGCAGCCGACGATCTTGACCGCGTTGGTGAGCAGCATCACGCGGCCCTTCGGCATCGAATCGGCGAATGCGCCGACGACCGGAGCAAGCACGACGTAGGATATGACGAAGCTCTGCTTGAGCGATGGCGTCATCCACGCCGGCGATTCGAGATCGCGAAGCAGCTGGATGGCGGCGACCAACAGCGCGTTGTCCGCAAGCGACGAGAAGAACTGCGCCGCCATGATAGTGTAGAAGCCGGCTTGCATCGTCCTCGAAAATGGCGCGAATGCTCTTGAATCTCGTCGTTACCCGGCGGCGGGTGCCGGGGAGCTTCGCTGCGCTTCGTTGTGTATATAATTGAGAAAAATCACCGGCGCACACGGCTCGCGCCTTATACCACGTTTTCTCCACCACACCAAACCCGTACGGGGTGGGTTAACCGTCTCGCCGCCATCATCGATCTTCATCGCTCATGTCCCGCCCACTCGTAGCCCGGGTCAATCTGGCGGCACTGCGCGCGAATCTGGCGAAGGCGCGCGAACGCGTCGCGGACTCGCAACTACTGGCCGTCGTCAAGGCTGATGCCTATGGGCATGGCCTCATGCGCGTGCTTCCGGCGCTGTCCGACGCCGACGGGCTGGCGCTGCTCGAGCTCGATGCCGCCGTTGCGCTGCGCGAGCGCCACTATGCGCGCCGGATCCTGCTGCTCGAGGGTTTCTTCGCTGCGCAGGAGTTGCCCGAGATCGCCGCGCGCAGATTGGCCGTTGTAGTGCACCATGTTGAACAGATCAAGATGCTCGAGGCCGCGACGCTGCCGCGTCCTGTCGAGGTTTTCGTCAAGGTCAACAGCGGCATGAATCGTCTCGGCTTCCGGCCGGCCGAGGTGCATGCGATCGTCGAACGGTTGTCGCACACGCCGAGCGTCGCGGTGCTGCGGCTGCTGACGCACCTCGCCCGCGCGGAAGAGGAGGATGGATTGCGCGAGCAGCTCGATCTGTTCGAAGAGGCGTGCACGGGACTGCCTTATCCGCGCTCGCTCGCGAACTCGGCCGGCGTGATCCGATATCGCGAAGTGGGCGGCGATTACGTTCGTCCGGGTATCATGCTCTACGGCTCGTCGCCCTTTCCCTACGACACGGCGGAGATGCTCGGCCTCACGCCGGTGATGACGCTCAAGAGCACGCTGATCGGGATCCAGGATTTGAAGCCCAACGAAAGCGTCGGCTACGGCGGCACGTACACCGCGGCGCGCGCGGTTCGCATCGGCGTCGTGGCCTGCGGCTACGCCGACGGTTATCCGCGCCACGCGCCGAACGGCACGCCGGTGCTGGTGTGCGGCAAGAAGGTGCGCACCGCGGGCCGCGTGTCGATGGACATGCTGACGGTCGATCTCACCGAGGTTCCCGAAGCCGTGGTCGGCAGCCCGGTCGTGCTATGGGGCGAGGGCTTGCCTGTCGACGACGTCGCGTCTGCGGCGAGCACCGTCGGCTATGAGCTGCTCTGTGCGGTCGCGCCGCGTGTCGCTTTCGTCACGACCGAGGTCGGCAAGGTCGACATCGAGCTCTGAGAGCATGTATATCGTCGTCACCGGCGCCGCCGGCTTCATCGGGTCGAACCTCGTCAAGGCGCTGAACGCGCGCGGCGAAACGAGGATCCTCGCCGTCGACGATCTCACCGACGCCGACAAGTTTCGCAATCTCGTCGACTGCGAGATCGCCGATTACGTCGACAAGGACGAGTTTCTGTCGCGGCTCGCCGACGGCGATTTCGACGACGACGTCGCAGCGGTGCTGCATCAGGGCGCGTGCTCCGACACGATGGCTACCGACGGGCGCTACATGCTCGCCAACAACTACCGCTACTCGGTCCGCCTGCTCCAGCACTGCCAGGACAACGATATTCCGTTACTCTACGCATCGTCCGCCTCGGTATACGGCGCGGGTCCGGAATTCCGCGAGGAGCGCGCCTGCGAATCGCCGCTCAACATCTACGGTTACTCGAAGTTCCTGTTCGATCAGTACGTGAGACGCATGCTGGCCGAGCGCACGGCGCCGGTGGTCGGCTTCCGCTATTTCAACGTCTACGGCCCGCGCGAGGCGCACAAGGGCCGCATGGCATCGGTTGTCTGGCACTTCTTCAACCAGTATCGCGCGTCCGGAAAGCTGCAGTTGTTCGAAGGCTCGGGCGGCTACGCCGCGGGCGAGCAGCGGCGCGATTTCGTCAGCATCGACGACGTCGTCAAGGTGAACCTCGATTTCCTCGACCATCCCGAGCGCTCGGGGATCTACAACGTCGGCACCGGCACGGCGGCGACGTTCAACGCGGTCGCGGCGGCGACGATCAACGCCTGCCGCGTCGCCGGCGGGGAGCCGGAGCTGCCGTTCGTCGAGCTGCATCGCAGCGGCGCGATCGAATACGTCGCGCTCCCGCCGGCGCTGGTCGGCAAGTACCAGAGCTTTACGCAAGCCGATCTTTCGCGCCTGCGCGCCGCGGGCTACGCCGCACCGCTGCTGCCCGCGGCCGAGGGTGTCGCGCGCTACGTCGGGGCTCTGCTTGCCACCCCGGCGGGCAACGCTTAACATCGCTCGGACGTCGCGGGCGCGACGGCTTGCCTTTGCGCCGGACGCCGGGAAGCAAAAACACATATCCGCTCGGAGGGAGACATGAAACGACTCGTGCTGTTGCTGGCGGCGCTGCTGTTCTCGGCGCTCGCGCTGGCGGCGGTGAACGTCAATACCGCATCCAAGGAAGAGCTCGATGCGCTGCCCGGCATCGGCCCGGTCAAGGCGCAGGCGATTATCGACTATCGCGCCAGGAACGGCCCTTTCAAGACGCCGGAAGACATCATGAAGGTCCCCGGCATCAAGGAAGGCGAGTTCGGCAAGCTCAAGGGCCAGATCAGCGTCTCCGGCGCGTCGACGCCGGCCGCAGCGTCGGCGACGAAGGAAATGAAAGCAGCTCCTGCCGCCGCACCTGCGGCCGCTGCGCCGGCGGCGCCTGCAGCCGCCCCCGCACCTGCGAAGACTGCGGCACCCGCGATGGCTCCGGCGCCCGCCGCAGCTCCGGCGAAGTCCGACGCCAAGAAGGACGACAAGGCGATGAAGGCCGACGACAAGATGGCCAAGAAGGAGGACAAGGCGATGAAGGCGGACGCGAAGACGGCCAAGGAAGACAAGGCCAAGGCGGCCGCGGACGAAAAGAAGGCGAAGGCTGACGAAGCGGCGGCCAAGAAGAAAGCCGCAGCCGACGAGAAAGCCGCGAAGAAGAAGGCGGCGGCCGACGAGAAAGCCGCGAAGAAGAAAGCCAAGGATGACAAGGCGGCCGCGGACAAGGCGGCAAAGGAGCAGCCGAAGAAGTGATCGCCGCGGCGAATTCAACTCGGACCCCGCCTGCGTGGCGGGGTTCTTTTTTGGCCGAGCGCCTCAGGCGTTACAATGCATTTTTGCAATCGGCGTCTCGCTCACCGCTTATGCCCGTTGTCGCAGCGCTGACGATCTTCATCCAGGCGTGCTTCATCTTTCACGTCTTCAAGACCGGGCGCCCCTACTGGTGGGCGTTCATCATCTTTGCTTTCCCGCTCGTGGGGTGCTTGATCTACTATCTGGTCGAAGTATTTCCTAACTCGCAGGAGCACCGTTCGGTGCGCAAGACGGTGCGCAAGGTCACGCAGGCGATGGCCCCGGACGCCGAGTTCCTCAAGCGCGTCGAGGAAATGGAAATCTGCGGTAGCGTCGAGAACAAAGCTGCGCTTGCCGACGAGTGTCTGGCGCGCGGGCTGACTGTGGAAGCGGTGCGCTTGTACGAACAGTGCGTCGTCGGCCCCTACGCGGGCGACGCCAAGCTTCGTTACGGGCTCGTGCAGGCGTATCTCGCCGATCGGCAATGGGGGCGGGCGCTTGAGGTAATCGATGCGTTTGTGCGCGACCAGCCCGAGTTTCGCTCCAACGAGGTGGCATTGCTTCGCGCACGCGCGCTCGAAGGCAAGGGCGATCTCGATGCGGCGCGCGGCGTATACGAGCGCTTGCTCCCTGGATTCGTCGGACTCGAGGCCCGATATCGGTATGCGATGTTGCTGAAGGCATCCGGCAACGGCGATGCCGCGCGAGAGCAGCTGCAGACGATTCTCGCTCACGCCAAGCGCTTCCGCATACGGCATGAGGAAGAGCAGGAATGGGTCACTGCCGCGCGGCGCGGCATCGATCTCGGCTGATGCCCGCCCCCGTGTACCCAACCATCGAAGACACCGTCGGCAACACGCCGCTCGTCCGGCTGCAGCGGCTGCCGGGCGAGACCTCCAACGTGCTGCTGGCAAAGCTCGAGGGCGACAATCCTGCCGGATCGGTCAAGGATCGTCCCGCGTTGTCGATGGTCGTCGAGGCGGAGAAGCGGGGCACGATCAAGCCCGGCGACACGCTGATCGAGGCGACGTCGGGCAATACCGGCATCGCGCTGGCGATGGCGGCGGCGATGCGCGGCTACAAGATGGTCCTCGTCATGCCCGAGCACCTCTCGCTCGAGCGGCGGCAGACGATGCGGGCGTTCGGCGCCGAGATCGTGTTGACATCGAAGGCGGGCGGCATGGAAAGCGCGCGCGATATCGCCGAGAAGATGCGCGCCGAAGGCAAGGGCATCATCCTCGATCAGTTTGCCAATCCCGACAATCCGCTGTCGCACTACAAGGGGACCGGGCCTGAAATCTGGCGCGACACCGAGGGCCGGATCACGCATTTCGTGTCGAGCATGGGGACGACCGGGACGATCATGGGCGCCGGCAAGTTTCTGAAGGAGAAGAATCCGGCGATCAGCATCATCGGCTGCCAACCCGAGGAGGGCTCGCAGATCCCGGGCATCCGCAAGTGGCCCGAGGCATATCTGCCCAAGATCTACGACGCCAGGCGCGTCGACCGCCTCGAGTACGTGTCGCAGGCGGACGCGGAGGACATGGCGCGCCAGCTCGCGAGCGTGGAGGGCATCTTTGCCGGCATCTCTTCCGGAGGAGCGTGCGCCGTCGCGCTGCGCGTTGCGCGCGAAGTCGAAAACGCGACGATCGTGTTCATTATCTGCGACCGCGGCGATCGCTATCTCTCGACCGGCGTCTTCCCCGGCTGAAGCCCGCCGCGGCGGGGCACGCAATGACTCCCACGCTGGTCTTCGACATCGAGACGATTCCCGACATCGCGGGATTGCGCCGCATCAACGACCTGCCCGCCGTGCTCGGCGACGCCGACGTGCTCGAATGGGCGCTGCAGCAGCGGCGCGCCGCGACC
>Ga0307479_10005804_pt1 | contig 11296 bp, 6 predicted proteins | sample atmos_gasesECM4C_FD_203743 | JGI IMG/M metagenome (GOLD analysis project Ga0307479, IMG submission 203743) | Hardwood forest soil microbial communities from Morgan-Monroe State Forest, Indiana, United States - atmos_gasesECM4C_515 | ecosystem: Environmental > Terrestrial > Soil > Temperate... | reverse complement strand
CAGGTGCCCAAGACCGCGCCCGTCGAGCGCGTCACCCAGATCCTCAGCCACGAGAATCCCGCGGTCTTTGTTGACATGGGAAACTCCCATTTCGAGATCCTCACCAAGTACGACCTCATGAGCACCGTCGCCAGCCTCATGGAACAGAAACGCTGAGCGCGTTTCCGGTGCCGCAGCTTAAGCAGACAGGAAAAAGGAACCGTGAAGATTTTCGATTTTAATGAGCGGCTGAAAGACTCGATTCTTATTGCCGATGGCGCGATGGGGTCGATGCTGCATGAAGCGGTGGGATCGCAACGCTGTTTTGACGAACTGAATTCCACGGAGCCGGAAGCGGTATTCCGCGTCCATCAGGCGTACATCGAAGCGGGCGCGCACATCATCGAGACCAATACGTTTGGCGCAAATCGCTTCAAGCTCGCGCCTCTCGGTCTGGCCGAGGAGGTTCAGCGCCTCAACAGCCGCGGCGTGAAAATCGCCCGCGAAGCACGCGAATCCGCGTCGCGCGAAGTCTTGATTGCTGGCTCCATCGGGCCACTGGGCCTCGGCGTGCAATCGCGTCATCCCGCTCCGGAAGAAATCCAGGACACTTTTCACGAGCAAGCGCTCGCGCTCGAAGAGCGCGGCGTGGACTTCTACATCCTCGAGACATTTTCCTATATCGAGGAATTGCTCCTGGCCATCGACGCGATTCGCTCGTTTTCCGGCTTGCCCATCGTCGCGCAACTCACCTATGCGGAAGAAGGCACGACCTACGGCGACGTTCGTCCCTCCGATGCCGCGGCGCAATTGAAAAACAAAAATGTCCAGGTGGTCGGCGCGAATTGCACGCTTGGCCCGCAAGCGCTTCTGCCGATTCTTCAGGAGCTTGCTGCCGTTGACGGCCTCCGCGTCAGCGGCATGCCTAACGCGGGTTTCCCCAAGCGCGAAGGCGACCGCATCGTTTATCCAAAATCATCGCCGGAATATTTTGCGCTCTTCGCGCGCGAAGCGGCCGCGCTCGGCGTGCGCATTCTCGGCGGGTGTTGCGGCACTACGCCGGCGCACATTCGCGCCATGGCGGAAGCAGTGAAATCGCTTCGCCCCGCGAAATCGCATCCGGTCGCGCGCTCCGTCGAGACGGTTTTGAGACCAGCGCCGGTTGCCGCTCGCGAGCCGGAAAGCCAATTTTGGAAGAATCTACGGGCAAAAAAATTCACGGTCTGCGTCGAGATCGATCCCCCAAAGGGCCTTTCGCTGGATCGCATTTTCGAGCAGGTGGACAAGGTTATGGCGTCAAAAAAAGTGGACGCCATCGACATCAACAGCGGCGCCATGGCTCGCGTCGGCATGGACGCTCTGATCGTGGCCGGCGCGCTGGAAGCCCGCGGCGTCGAAACCGTTCCGCACCTCACTTCGCGCGACCAGAACATCATCGGTCTGCAAGCTGGTCTTCTCGGCGCGTGGACCGTCGGCGGCGTCCGCAACATTCTTGCCATCACGGGCGATCCGCCGTCTGTCGGGGACTACCCGGAAACCAGCGGCGTCTACGAAGTCGATTCCGTCGGCCTCGTCAAAGTGTTGCACCGGCTGAATCAGGGCACCGACTGGGCGGGAAAAACTCTTGGAGGCGCGACGAATTTTACTATCGGCGTCGCCGTGAATCCTGTCGCCGACGATCTCGACGGCGAAATCGAGCGCTTCCACGCCAAGATTGAAGCCGGCGCCCACTTCGCCATGACCCAGCCGCTCTTTGACCCCAAACACTGGCAAGCGTTCCTGAAAAAACTCGGCGGCACGCCGACGATTCCTGTGTTAATCGGCATCTGGCCGCTCAACAGCTACAAGCAGGCGCTGCGACTGAACAACGAAGTTCCCGGCATCGTCATTCCGGAGGCGTTGCTGAAGTCCATGGAAGCGGCGGGCGCTGCCGCGCGTGATCGTGGCTTCGCGGTCGCGCGCGACATGCTCGCCTGGGCTCGCACCGAACTTGCCGGCGCGTACTTGATTCCGCCCTTCAAGCGTTACGAAGAAATTTTGGAGATATTGTAGGGTTCCTTTTCGCTGGAAGGGGCGTGCTTGCGCGAGAATCAGCCGTTTCTACCGCACCGTGCTGGTGTGATCGTGGATGATTTTCCATCCGTCCGTGAATCGCTCCCACACCAGCGTGAATACTCCCCCAACATCTTCTTCTTTCTCGCGCTTCAAGTGCCAGCGCCCTAGAACCAATGCCGCATCCGGCCCCAGGAAACGAAACTCCAATTCCGAAAAATCCAGCTGTCCCATCGTTTGCTTGTCTGGATAGCTCTTCTTGTATCGCGCCAGCACGCCCTCCCAGCCGCGCGCCACCCCGCTGCTCCCGGAAAACGTCAGTTCCGGCGAACGCCAATATCCCACCAGAAAGGCGTCCACATCGCCGCGGTTCCATGCGGCCTGCTGCGCGCTCAAAACCGCATGAATGGCCTCCCGGTCGGCCTTGCGCTCATCGGCGGGTGTGGCTAAAAGCTGACTGTGCGCGGAGAAGAAGAAGAGGAGGCCCATTGCGGTCGCCAATCCCATCAATATCCAGCGAGGAATCTTTCGCATACCTTCCTCCTTTGCAAGCCCTTGTGTACAGGGAGGATAGGCGAGGGACAGCCTTCCCGGCAAGCCTTCCTTGCCTGCTTCGCCTCGTCCCGTAAGCCGAATGATTTCACAGGGTTACGTTCCGATGGTTCCAGCCAGCTAGTACTTCCGTGCTATTGGCAGGTATTTTCTTGCCTGCCAGAATCCCTTATAGAGGCAGAGGGATGTTCAGCGCAATGCTACTCGCGATCTCCATCGTGGCCCTGTCCCAGTTCGCTCTCTACTATTGGAGGGCGGTGCTGGCGGGTGTTGCAGCCCAGCCGGTCTCTGACCGGGTGCTAGTTGCTGCCCAAGTGGAGAATGGGCGCCTCATGCCCGAACATTTCCAGACATTAGCCAGCCTGCACGACTTGACGCCCGATCTCTTTCCCAATGGCAGCGGTTTGGGTCTGGTGCCCCTCTATTACCGGGCGATCGAAGGCCTCGACGCATTCTTCGGCCAGAGGATTCCTGCGCTGGCGGTCTGGAGCGACCGCGAGCGCGTCATCTGCGCCCGCTACGCCGCCGTCCAGGTGGACCGCCGCCTTCAGGCAAATCTCGACCTTGCGGCTTCGCTGCGCTCCTGCTAATCAAGCAAACCAAATTGGTAAAACAAAAGGAGGCCGAACATCGGCCTCCTTTTTTCGATTGGTGTTGGAAGCGTCTAGAAGTCGAGCCGTAACGAGAACTGAATCTCGCGCGGCAGGTTAGCGGTCTTTGTAATCAAGCCGAACTGGCCGGAGTTAATGTTCGCATTCGGCTGCGCGAAGTTAACGTGATTGAAGGCGTTAAACATATCTGTCCGGAACTGGAGTTTGTACTTCTCGCTGAAAATCGGGAACTCTTTCGCGATTCCGATATCCCAATTGTAAAAGCCGGGCGCTCTTAGCGTGTTGCGGTTTCCGACCTCAAGCCCAAACGGATTGCTGAACGCCGCCTGTGCTGTCGTCGGATTGGCAAAGTACTGTATGCCCGCGGCCGTTGAATGAATGTTCGTCGAGAGCGCGGAATTACTACCGGTGACCACACCGGGACTATCAAACAAGAATCCGATCGGGAAAGCACCGGTATTCGTGCTGAAGGCAAACCCGCTGTGCCATGTGAAGATTGTAGAGCCTTGCCAGCCTCCGATAATTTCATTCAGCCAGCCGGACGAATCGCGGCCAATCCACTTCCCGCGTCCTAGGGGTAGGTCGTAAACGCCATCGGCAGTGATGAAATGAGTGGCGTCGAAATCCGAATTGCCGCGGCAGGCGCGCAGGTTGCCCGCGTCGCAAATGAGTCCGCCAAATACCGTGTTCACCACGCTGGACTCGTTATCGATGGAATGGGAAAAAGTGTAATTGGTCTCGAACTGCAAGCCGTTCGAAATACGCTTTTGCAGCGAAACCAGCAGCCCATTGTAACTTGAGGACGACTTGTTCGTAATGTAAGCGTTGCCGCCAAACTGTCCGCTCAATCCGATATTAGGGCCGAGAAGCCCGTTGCCGACAAGCGCTTGCAACGTGTCGGAAAGATCGCCCTTTCTTACCAGTTGGCCGAAGAAATCAGCAATCAACTGAGTACAGTTCGGTTCTCCGACGACACCAGCGCAGCCTGATACGTTTTCAAACCACGGCTGGGGAGTGGCCACAAATTTGCCCGGCCCTGTAAAGTTCCTGATCTGAGTTGACAGATTGTTGAAGGCCGTGCCCAGGAACTGACCTGAGACCGTGTCCTTGAAATTGAGCGACTGTGCCGCATCGGCTTCCGAAAACAGCCGCCGGCCCAGACGATTCACATAGTCCAAACTGATTTGAAAGTTGCCGGGCAATTGGCGCTGGAACCCAAAGCTGGAGGTTATCGCATACGGCGTCTTGAAATTCGGATCAACGGTATAGTTTACCTGGTTTTGGGCTGTCCCAAATGGAGCACCGGTAGCATCCACGAAAGGAGTGAGCGGCCGGGTGACCGTGGGAGCCGTATTGGTGACTGGCAACGAATTCAGTGCCGCGAAACGCGGATCGTTCTTTAATGCCGCATTCGGGCCACCTGCGCCAAACAAGGTGTTCGCGCTGTTTTGGAACAGGAAGGTGGCCTGGTCCTGAATGAAATTGACTGCGTTGGCCGAAACGCGGTCATACACTATATTCGAACTGCCCCTGATAACCGTCTTGTGGTCACCGAAAATGTGTGACAGCAGACCTTCACGAAATCCAGGATTGTAGGCAAACGCGAACCGCGGTGCAAAATCAAGCTTGTTGGGGTTGTAATAACCCGGCTTGCCATTCGCGCTGCCGGCCAAGTCGTAGGACAGAAGAGGTTCTGACGAGTTACTTGCGATGCCGGCGGCCGCATTTGCAACGCGCTTGGAGAAAAGCGTGGCGAAGTCTACGTTCGGAGTCGCTTCCAGACCATTCCTCTCGTAGGGCACGGCGAAATAGACGTAGCGCAAACCATAGGTAAGCGTCAGATCCTTGCGAATTTTCCAAGAGTCCTGGGCGTAAAGCTCGTATTCATTGTATTTATAATCGCGGCGGCTACCGGAGCCGTTCTTGAAAGCTGTGCCTGTTTTCCCGTAATTGAAGTTCGAATTGACGGAAGCAAACCTTCCAAGAATATAGGGAAACGCGTTGTCCCACTGGGTGTTAGCGATACCATTGGGGTCTTGCAGGATATCGCCCGGGCGAAGGGTGGAATTCAGGCTGTTCACCAACCCTCCCAAGCCAATTGTTGGAAAATTGAAGTCATTGAACAGGGTGCTGCGCTGGCTGATGGGCTTGAATGTGCCGCCAAAAGCCATCTGATGGTTTCCCTTGATCCAAGTAAAATCATCGCGGAGCGTCGGCACGGGAACGACACGCGCCTGATTACTGATGCTGGCAAACGGACTATCGCCGAGGGTAACGGCGTAAACATTCGGGAAAGACGGCCTGAAATTAACGGGAAAGTTCAGGTCGGAACGCGTTTCACCATAGACCAACTGATTGACTTTGGTGGAACTAATCGTCCACGTTTCGCCAAGGACATAAGCATAGTCGTGGGCAATAATTTGATTGGTGATGGGGTCGCCAGGAAACTGAATCGGCGCGGCGAAATTGACATCGTCGCCATCGGTGTCCCGCACGATGTTAAAACGGCCGAACAATTTGTGATTGGAGTTGATGACGTAATCGATTCTCGAGATGTATGTATTGTGCGAGACACCCACAGGGGAGTTAAAACGGAATCCGCCCGTGTTCACCCCATCGCCGGCGGTCAGGTCATTGGCGTGCGGGTAGCGGCCATTAATGAATTGCAAGAAGGCAGTGTCTGCGCCCACGCCTTGCGGATCGAGACTGGCAACGCTATTCGCGCCGGTGGCCGGCAGAGTTGTAATACAGTTTGGAGTTGTGTCAAGGCGGCTATTGGGAGTGCATCCGGCGTTGCTATTGATATAGGCTAGCTGCCCATTGCGGACATGATCCAGAGGCACGATGCGCAGGACATTGTCTTCCCTTGCATCACGGCGGCCCTGATAGTCAAAGAAGAAGAATAGCTTGTTCTTTTTGATCGGCCCGCCCAGGTTGGCATCAAATTGATTGCGAATCAGCTTGGCGCGGGGAACACCGGCGCTATTGTTGAAGAAGGAGTTCGCGGCAGTCGCCGTGTTCCGATGATATTCACTGGCGGATCCATGAAAGCTGTTTGTGCCGCTCTTGGTCACAATCTGAATCTGCCCGCCGCTGCTGCGGCCTGTGTCCGCGGTGGGATTCGCCGTCTCTGCACGGAACTCTTGTAAGGCTTCAATAGGCGTATTGGCCACAACTGCGAACGCTTGACCCGTGGCCTGGTCATTCGCATCCAGGCCGTCGACAGTGATGTTGCCTTGGTCCCCTCGCGCGCCAGTAACTGCGCCATCGCGGTTGCCAGAGGGATCATCGGCCAAACCAGGCGCATTGCCGACCGAGATCACGCCCGCCTGCAGTCTGAGAAGCGCTGCGGGGTTTTCACGAATTTCCAAAGGCAGTTGGTGAACTCTATCCAGGTCAAAGTTATTGCCTATGGTGGCATCGGTCGTGTTAAGGCTGACGGCGCCTTCAGACTTCACCTCAACGATTTGCGTGATCGTCCCAATTTCCAACTGCACGTCTTGCGTGCGAGTGGTCGCCACGGCGAGATAAAGGTTGGAGACATTGGCGGCCTTAAAACCATCCTTGCTGACGGTCAGCATGTAGCCGGGTCCCGGTTGAAGCTTGACGAAGGTGTAGACACCATAGGTGCCGGTGTTCGTTTCGTACTGAGCACCGGTTCGCGTGTCCACCAATTTGACGTTGGCATCAGAAACCGCTGATCCAGTCTTGTCTGTGACTGTTCCAGTGACAGATGCGACGTCCTGCCCCCAAGCTCCAGGTGTTGCGAAAAGCGCCACAAAAAAAATACTTCCGACTACCGTCCATGCCTTCTTCACGAAGCCTCCAGTAGAGCGCCCCAATCCCGGGGCAGTTACCTGCGTTGAAGCTCCGTGCAACTACTCGGCCATTTGACCCTAATTCGCCGTGTTGTAAGCAGTTGAAAATAAATAGGTTATGAGATATAAATTACTAAATCGTACTAAACCAGTGCAATTTAGATTTTGGTTTGTGTAGCTCTTCCGAGTTTTGGAACACCTTCCCAGCCGTCAGTCGCAGGGAAGAGGCAGTGATTGGTCAGTATGCCCAGCGGAGGAGGACGCCGCCAGTGGTGTAGCCGGCGCCCACGGTGACGATGAGGACGAGGTCGCCTTTGTGCAAGCGGCCTTGCTCGACGGCGTCGCGCAAACCCAGAGGAATCGTCGCTGCTGTGGTGTTCCCATAGCGGTCGATGTTCACCATGACCTTGGAATCGTCGACGCCCAGTCGCTCTTGCGTGGCGCGAATAATGCGCAGGTTGGCCTGGTGCGGCACCAATAGTTTCAGATCCTCTTTCGTGAAGGCATTTTTTTCGAGTAAACGGGTGGCCATCTCGGCCATCCGCCGCACGGCGTACTTAAATACTTGCGAGCCTTCCTGGTGAACGTAGTGCATGCGCTTTTCGACGGTATCCTGGCTGGAGGGGTGCAGCGACCCGCCGCCCGGCATGTACAGAAATGCTCCGCCTGAGCCATCCACATCGTGCTCGAAATCGAGGATGCCTTCGTTCGGACCCGCAACCTCGATCATCGCCGCTCCTGCGCCATCACCGAACAACACGCACGTGGCGCGATCCTTGTAGTCCAGAACGGAAGTCATCGTATCGCTGCCGATGACCAGCACTTTTTTGTGCGTGCCCGCGCCGACGAACTGCGCGCCGACCGTCAGGGCGTAGGCAAAGCCGGAGCAGGCCGCGGAGAGGTCGAAGCCCCAGGCCTTCTTCGCGCCGATGCGCTCCTGCACCAGGCAGGCGGTGGCGGGAAAAAACATGTCGGGGGTTACCGTAGCAAGCACGATCAGGTCGATCTCCGCGGGATTCGTGTTGGTTTGCGAGAGCACGGCCTTCGCGGCTTCGGTGGCCATGTGCGAAGTGGCGACGCCAGAGTGCACGATGTGGCGTTCCCGGATACCGGTGCGCGTGCGAATCCATTCGTCGTTGGTGGCGACAATTTTCTCCAGGTCCGCGTTGGTCATCACCTTTGGCGGAACGTAGCCGGCTACACCGGTGATTTTTGCCGCGATGCGGTGGGACATGACGCTCCTTGCGAATTGCTTCCGGAAGCAAAAGAACTTGAATTTTATGCGATAGCCCAGTGGGGATACAAGGCGAAGCGTGGTTCGAATCAGAAGCGGAAGAGATAACTCAATTTGACGAAGAACAACCAGCTGGTGGAGTTGTTTGGCGCGCCCTGGGCATTGACAAAGGGGGAAGCTCCGGGATGCAGCATGAGGTCGGTGTAACCATTGTTATAGCCAAGATACACGGCCGTTCCGGGATGGAGCAAATAGGTGAAGAGCACATCGGTCGTGAATTGCTTGGTCGGCACGATGGGTCCGCCGTCAAAGCTGCCGAGGTTGGTCTGTAAATCCACCAGGCCGGCGTTGGCGATTGTGGCGTTGTAGTCCAGAATCAGGCGGAGCGACAATTCTTTGGTGAACTGGTAGTTCAACTTCGCGCGATTCAGGTAGTTATTGAAGACATTGTGCCCCGGCGCGAAGCCCTGCGGAGTGCTGCCCGCGCGAGTTCCCAACCGGGAATAGATCAGCGTCTCATCCAGCCGGAAGCGGGCTGAGGGCCGCAACGTAAATCCGAAATTCACGCGCCGGGTGTTCGCCAGGAATGGCAAAAGGCCGGGAGCCGGAAAGAAATTTTCCCCGATTCCCTGCGTGTACCGTGCGGTGAAGGAAATCCATTTGTAGGGCTGCGTAGCGGCGAGTACGGAAGTGCTGTGCTTGCGGAAGCCAATATTGTCGAACAGTTCGTAGGCTTCTCCGCGGCTGATATTGAAGGTGGTCTGCTTGGTCAGGTCCACCTGAAAGCCGACGGCCGCGCTCCAGTCCTGCAAAACATTGTTGTGATTCCAATCCACGGTTTCGCTGACGCTGGGCCCGAAGTCGACGATCTTGCTCTTATTCGGCCTCCAGAAATAGCCGCCGAAAGAGTTGTTCTGCCGGATGTCGATGCGATTGACGAACCCCAGTTCGGTGCAGAAATTTGGCGAGAAATCGTTGTAGTTGGCGGCAAAGCTCACATGTCGCCCGGTGTACGACGCGTCGGCCCACAGCGCATTGCCTTGTTGCGACCCGATGGCCGAATTACTGGATGCAAAAGACAGGCAATTCTGCCCCGCGTTGAGATCCTGGCGCGTCCAACTATGCACTCCCTGAAAATCCACGACCCAGTTTTTGGAGAATTTCAAACGCGCGTCGAGGGAGGCTACGCGGTTGCTGGTGTCCGCAAAATCGCGGCTGGAAAAAAAACCGCCAATGTAGGATTGCTCGCCGAATTCGCGCGTCACGCGCACCACTCCGTCCACCGCCCGGGTATTGTAAGGACCGCTAGTGAATCCCTGTCCCGGCTGCCGGTCATCGATGACCAGCGCGCCGAGCGTCCATTTGCCGAGCTTGCCCGTCATGCGGGTGCCGAATTGCGGGTCGGCAATCTGGCGCGAGAAAAACAGGTCTATGGGGGTCACGAAAAAGCCGGCGTTCTCAATGAAAAACGGGCGTTTTTCCGGGAAAAAAACGGCGAAGCGCTGGTTGACGGTGACTTGAGGATCGTCGGATTCCACCTGGCTGAAATCCGGATTCAGGGTAACGTCAAACGTGAGCGAATCTTTCAGCACGAGCTTGGCGTCCAGCCCGGCGCGGTGCTCAAATTGATCCATGAAAGCCGGTGGCGGGGCGGGATTTGCCGGATTCGCTGAAAATGACTGATTGAGAAAATGGTCGCTGGCAAGAATACCGTAGGGAATGAGCTGAATATTGCGGCCCGGCGAAACATTTTCGATACCACCAACCGGAGCGAATTGCTGGGTGAGGCCCTCGACGCGCTGCGTCACGTACGGCCAGTAATCGTTTTCGCTCTTGCGAAGAATCGTGCGATAGAGCGCGATGCCCCAGGTGTGCTCAGACCCGTGGGAGAAGCGCAGGCTCTTGAACGGGATGGAGAAGAAAACGATGTAACCGTCGTTCGTGACGCGGCCGGAGTTGTCCCATAACGTGTCAAAGCTGAAGTCGAACCCTTGCCCTTCAGTGTAGATGGCGTCGGTTTGCACGCCCAAGGGATTTGAAAAAAAGTAATACGCGCGATGAAGATCCAGGAAGGTATCGAGCAGGACGCCCACGCCATCGTCCTGGTCGGAATCTTCGCGCTTGGAGAGATGGGCACGGACCTGGCCAGGTTCATCGTGGCAAAGGAAGACGACGTAAAGATTTTTGTCGTCGTAGGAGAGAAAAGCGGTGGTGCGCTCCGTCGCCGGCGCGCCGTCGCCGGGAGTATTCTGGCGGAAATCTGTAACCTTCAATTCAGCGTCGCGCGGATGGTCCTCGAGGAAGTCCTGCAGTTTTGGCGCTTGATGCACACGCGGGATCCTGGAAAGCGGAATCTTTGCCCCATTAGGAGGGGGTGCGGCGGTGGCCTGCGCGGAAACACGCTCCGCGGCGGCGCAAGCGACGAGAATCCCAAGAAAACAATTCCGAACGAGGGGCCCCATTTAGGATGCCTTTATATAATGTACAGTAGAACCTCCCGCAAGAGTAATAGTTGCACGGTGCCGTATTGTCGCACGCCAGGTTTTCGGATACTTTACATGGAGAAAAGGAAATTGCGGGTAGAATCGCCTCCGCGCGTACGGTCTGCCAGCACGCGGATCGCGGCGTCTGAAGCTGAAGAATCATGAAGGTTGCGGCGGAAAAAAGGCGCCTTTGGCAATCGCTGCCTGCGATTACGCTCGTGGCTCTGGCAGTGCGACTCATCTTCGCCGGCGTGCTCTACCGCGCTACGTGGAACGATTTTCGAGACCACTTATTATTCGGCTTTGAGATTGGGCGAATCGCGCGCTCGATCGCCGCGGGACATGGGTACAGCAATCCTTTTCTCGCCGAAACCGGGCCGACCGCCTGGATGACGCCCGTATATCCCTGCCTGCTTGCCGCCGTCTTCAAGCTATTCGGGATTTACAGCAAGACTTCCGCGCTCGTCATCCTGGGCTTGAACGGCCTGTTTTCCTCGCTCCTTTGCATTCCGCTATTCTTCATCGCGCAACGCAGTTTTGGGAGGAGCGAGGCCGTGGTGGCCTCGT
>Ga0307479_10005803_pt1 | contig 11296 bp, 10 predicted proteins | sample atmos_gasesECM4C_FD_203743 | JGI IMG/M metagenome (GOLD analysis project Ga0307479, IMG submission 203743) | Hardwood forest soil microbial communities from Morgan-Monroe State Forest, Indiana, United States - atmos_gasesECM4C_515 | ecosystem: Environmental > Terrestrial > Soil > Temperate... | reverse complement strand
CCGCGCCGCCAGCCGCAGCAGCTTCAGCCGGAGCCTCGAGGGCTTTGCCGTCGCGTGCTTCGGCCATCGCGGCCGCTCGACCGGCCATCGGCGAAGGCGTCTCAATCAACGCTCCCTCGCTTTCGCGGACAAACGATAGAGCTTTTGCCACGCCGTCCCAGTCGATTCGTACCAGATCGCCGACGCGAACTTGCTCAGTAGCCAGCAGATTGGCCAGCGGATACACAATATTGCGTTCGATCGCGCGTTTCAGGTGCCGCGCTCCGTAACGCTGATCCGTTCCTTCCGTCAGCAGAAATTCCCGTGCTGCGCTGGTCACTCGGAACAGGAACTGGCCACGCGCTGTTTCCAGCACCCGCTGCTGCACCTGTCCCAATTCGATTTCCAGTACTTCTTCCAATTGGTTCCGTTGCAGCGGATGAAAGACGACAACCTTGTCCAACCGGTTCATGAACTCCGGCGAAAACTTCCGCCGTGCTGCCTCGATCGCCGTCCGTTCCACCTTTTCGTCCAAGCCGGCGATTGGCTTATCCTTCGGCTGGATGAATCCCATCCCGCCTTCCATCAACTCGGTGATCTCTCCCCCGCCCAGATTCGAGGTCATGAAGATCACGGTCTGCGACAAATCCACCCGCCGATTGTCGCCCAACGTCAGCGTGGCCTTGTCCAGCATACCCAGCAGCAGTTGCCACAGCGCATCAGACGCTTTCTCAATTTCGTCAAACAGCAAAAAGCTCAGCTTCAGCTTGTCAGTATGATTCGCGGACAACGCTTCCTGCGTGATCAACGGATGCGTTTCGCGGTGCCCCAAATAGCCCGGAGGCGAACCAATCAATTTCGCAATCTCGTGCGAATGTTGAAACTCCGCGCAGTCCACTTTGATAACGGATCTGGGGTCGCCAAACAAGATCTCTGCGGCTGCTTCCACGATGCGCGTCTTGCCGGACCCGGTTGGTCCCAAGAACAGCAGATTGCCCACCGGCCGCCCCGGCGAATTCAATCCGGCGCAGAACACTTGATACAAGTCCACCAGCGCATGAACGCCTTCTTCCTGGCCCACAATTTTCGCCCGCAGGGACCCTTCGAAGTCCCGCGTGTCGTTGCTGCGGATGCTCGGATTGAGTTGCTGGCGAACCGCTGGTCTCATAACACGTCCCCTGGCTCGCCGTGCTGCGCAAATGGCACGGCGTCTCACAAGACTGCTGCGGGGACCTTAATGCAGGAGTGAGACCACTTTCAGCCCTAAAGAACCGGCGAAAGAACCCGCGACATCTCAACAACATACAAAATTCCAATTTGCGGAACCCGTCTCACGGCGTGAGATTGTGTTTCATCCAGACGCAAAGTGAGAGTGGTGAAACAGATTGTGGCGAGCGTTTGACGACAAAAAAGGGGCGAGATCCATTCTGGATCAGGCCCCTAAATCCGCAATCAACCAGTTTCTGCAGTCAATAAGTTAAAGAATTACTTGAACTAAGAACGCTCCCGGTCTGGCTTTTTGCGCCCCTGTGGAGCAGTCGCCGGCGACGACGCCGGGAGCGCTGCCGAAGGCGGCACTGCGCCGCCAGCCGCAGCAGCTTCAGCCGGGGCCTCAAGGGCTTTGCCGTCGCGTGCTTCGGCCATCGCGGCCGCTCGACTGGCCATCGGCGAAGGCGTCTCAATCAACGCTCCCTCGCTTTCGCGGACAAACGATAGAGCTTTTGCCACGCCGTCCCAGTCGATTCGTACCAGATCGCCGACGCGAACTTGCTCAGTAGCCAGCAGATTGGCCAGCGGATACACAATATTGCGTTCGATCGCGCGTTTCAGGTGCCGCGCTCCGTAACGCTGATCCGTTCCTTCCGTCAGCAGAAATTCCCGTGCTGCGCTGGTCACTCGGAACAGGAACTGGCCACGCGCTGTTTCCAGCACCCGCTGCTGCACCTGTCCCAATTCGATTTCCAGTACTTCTTCCAATTGGTTCCGTTGCAGCGGATGAAAGACGACAACCTTGTCCAACCGGTTCATGAACTCCGGCGAAAACTTCCGCCGTGCTGCCTCGATCGCCGTCCGTTCCACCTTTTCGTCCAAGCCGGCGATTGGCTTATCCTTCGGCTGGATGAATCCCATCCCGCCTTCCATCAACTCGGTGATCTCTCCCCCGCCCAGATTCGAGGTCATGAAGATCACGGTCTGCGACAAATCCACCCGCCGATTGTCGCCCAACGTCAGCGTGGCCTTGTCCAGCATACCCAGCAGCAGTTGCCACAGCGCATCAGACGCTTTCTCAATTTCGTCAAACAGCAAAAAGCTCAGCTTCAGCTTGTCAGTATGATTCGCGGACAACGCTTCCTGCGTGATCAACGGATGCGTTTCGCGGTGCCCCAAATAGCCCGGAGGCGAACCAATCAATTTCGCAATCTCGTGCGAATGTTGAAACTCCGCGCAGTCCACTTTAATAATTGCGCGTGGATCGCCGAACAATATTTCCGCGCCGGCTTCGACGATGCGCGTCTTGCCGGACCCGGTTGGTCCCAAGAACAGCAGATTGCCCACCGGCCGCCCCGGTGAATTCAATCCGGCGCAGAACACTTGATACAAATCCACCAGCGCCTGCACACCCTCTTCCTGGCCGACAATCTTCGAGCCCAGCGACGTCTTGAATTCCAAGGTATCGGTACTGCGCTTTTGTGGGTCGAGCGGAAGAATTTCGTGGGTCATGACCGCCTCCTAGCGTCGCGCTGCTGCAGCAGCGACACTGCTCCCAAAACGCCCACTTCCAGGACCGAATTGTTCCAATTTGACTTGGATCGTGGTTTGCAAAAGCCGCAACTGCACAAGCAGCTCTTTCGCCACTGCGGGTGAATCGGAAATTTGGAGAGCCGGCGGAAACAGGTCCGCCAGGTCGAGGTGTAGTGCTCTCAAAGTAGAAATGAGTTTAAGGACCTGCGGTGAATCGGGATCTGCCAGATTGATCCGCTGATTGAGTTGATCACGAAGCGCGCGCCAATTCAGGTCGACGAACGGATGCTTTTTGGAGACTTCGCGGACGATGGTATCGGTGATTTTTGCGCGCTCGCCAAGACGTGCGAGGTGGAGTTGCTTCACTTTTCCGCCGCGGCGCACGTTGTGCACCAGATAAAATGAATTTCCCTTGCGACGAACGAAAGCCATGACCTCACCCTTTGCCCCGCACTTTCCAGCGTAGTGTATTTGCCTTCCACTACACTCGTCAATGATTAGATGCTCGCTTTCCTCAAAAAGTGTCTTGAAAGAGTTACTTTGCAACTTACAGTCTTTCCAGTGAAATCCCTTATCACTTTTTCCGTTTCGTTTCATTGATTTCTCATATGCGTGTATTTCTTTCCGGTACCGCGAGTTTTTGTCTACCCACCGAAACACTTCACATTGGATTTAACACGGCTGGAGAAATTTCCATTCTTGTTTGGTTGTCACGGAATCGTTACGTTATTTGCAATTTGCACGGCGCTTGTATATTAGATGTCACGTCGCGTCTGATTAGCTCGCGCACGAGGAGGAGTTGGCATAGCGATGTCCTGGGCTCCGGTGTATGCCTTCGTAAAACGAATTCCCCGCGGCCGGGTTATTACTTACGGGAAACTTGCCAAAGCTCTCCGGCTCCGCGGAGGAGCGCGCAGTGCCGGCCGTGCAATGGCCGCAAGTCCCTCTGGTAAAGGCGTTCCCTGGCATCGCGTGGTCGGTTACGGCGGAAAACTGCTGATCCGCGAACCGTATGCCAGCTTGCAGCGCAAACTGCTTGAATCCGAAGGCGTTGCGCTCCTCGAATCCCGCGTCGACATGAAAAAGCACGCCTGGTCGCCAACCATAAACAAACCCACGAAACCCAAGCCAAAGAAATAAACTTCTCGCCCGGAACGTATTCAAACCACAGACCGTTTTAGCGACACTATTCTGGGCTTTGCTGTTAGCTCGTTCCCCGGCTTCGCCGTTAGCTAACTCAGTGGGCTGGCTCCTAGCGCTCGAAATGAGGACTTACAGAACGATCCTCGGCAGCAGTTAGCCCCGGCCATTTTCGGCGATGGAAGCATTGCGGTATGCTGTCTGTTCACAACTTATGCCCAATCCAGTTTTACGCGTAGAAAATCTCACTAAGCGCTATGGCGATGTGCAAGCCGTGCGCGGCATCAGCTTTGAAGTCGCCGAAGGCGAAGTCTTCGGCCTGCTCGGACCCAATGGCGCCGGCAAAACCAGCACAGTGGAGATTCTCGAAGGCCTGCGCAATGCAGACAGCGGCACGGTTTCTGTCTGCGGCTACGATCCGCAGCGCAATCCCGATGAACTGAAGCGCGAAATCGGCGCGGCGTTGCAATCCACCGCCCTGCCAGACAAATTGCGCGTCATGGAAGCCCTGCGGCTTTTTGCCAGCTTCTATAAACGGCGGCGCAATCTGGAAGATTTGCTCAAGCGTTTTGGACTCGAAGAAAAACGCAACGCGTTTTACAGCCAGTTGTCCGGTGGACAGAAACAGCGTCTCGCTTTAGCCATCGCTCTGGTCAATGATCCCAAAGTAGTCTTTCTGGACGAACCAACCGCAGGGCTCGATCCGCAAGTACGACGCGAAATCTACGACGTGATCGAAGAACTGCGCCGCGACAAAAAGACCATCTTGCTCACTACACACTACATCGAAGAGGCCGAACGCCTCTGCGACCGCGTGGCCATCGTGGACCACGGCAAAGTGATCGTGCAGGGCACGCCGCGCGAACTGAAACAGACTTCCGCGGACAAAACGCGCATCGAGGTGCGTCTGGCTCGCGAAGAATCGGAGACCACTTTGCAGTCGCTCGACGGCGTTTCCGATTGCCGTTCGCTGAACGGTCTATACGTCTTGCACTGCCTGCGTCCGCCGCAAGCGATCGTCTCGCTCGTAAAATATCTGGAAGCGCAGAACAACGAACTGGTCGGCCTGGAAATTGCCACGCCATCTCTTGAAGATGTGTTTATCGAACTTACCGGAAGGAGGCTACGAGATTGACCAACCTTCTCACATTAACCCGCATGCGCGTGCGCCTCGCCTTGCGCAATAAAATGTTTTTCTTTTTCAGCATCGTCATGCCCTTGGGATTTTTCTTTCTCTATGCCGGGGTATTCGCCAAAGGCGACCCGCTGGTAGTCGCTTATCTCCTCGGTCCAGTTCTGGCCCTCAACGTCATGGGCAGCTTCTGGGGCCTGAGCGCTACGCTGGTGACGTTCCGCGAACAAGGCATTCTGCGTCGCTTTCACGTCACACCGGCCACCGCCACGGACATGCTTGTCTCCAGTATTCTGGCCAATTACTCTTTGACCCTTCCAACCGTGCTGGTGGAACTCACTCTGGCGCGTTTTCTATTCCACGTCCCGAGCCTGGGCGACCTACTTTCGGTTTTTCTGCTGGTTTCGATCGGTACAGTTTCGTTCGGCTCGCTCGGCCTGGTTATCGCCAGCGTTACTAACACCATGCAGGAAACCCAGGTTCTTAATCAGTTGCTCTGGCTCCCGCTGATTTTTCTTTCCGGAGCCACCATTCCTTTCACCTCTCTGTCAAAAACCGTTCAGCACATCGCGCTGTTTCTTCCCGCCACTTATCTGGTGCACGGATTGAAGAACGCCATCGTCAACAGTCTTGGCCCGGAGAAAATCCTGCTCTCTCTTGGTTCTCTCAGCATTTGGTTTGTTCTTACGCTCTTCCTTTCCTCGCAACTCTTCCGCTGGGAGCCGGAAGCGAAAATCGGCCGCCGGGCCAAGCTGTACGTCGCTGCCACAGCAATTCCTTTCATTCTCCTCGGCGTCTGGGAAGCGCGCTACGGCCGTGTGATCGCAGAAGAAAAGATGACCATGCAACGCGTGGACGACTCGGAAAAATCGGATACGCATGAAAAGCCGAGAGACAGGCAGCAAAGCAAGGACCCATCGAAGCTGGACGACTCCAAACCGCACCAGTGATTCGGCGTTTCGCGCTGTTACCCGCCAAATTGGTTCTGTCCCCGCGCCATTTTCACGGCACAGTCAGTTGACCGCTACGCGCTCGCATACGAAAATTGACGCTGTGGATGTTGTACCGTATTCTGCAAATTGAGTGGCTGCGGCGCAAAAAGGGAGCTTTTATGCCGGTTCAGAAGACCGAAAAAATTTGGCACAACGGAAAATGGATCAACTGGGACGACGCGCGTTTGCACGTTCTGTCCCACGTAGTAAGTTACGGCTCCGCGGTCTTCGAGGGCATTCGGTCTTACGACACCAAGCAGGGTCCGGCAATTTTCCGTTTGCGCGAACACATGCAGCGCCTCATCAACTCCGCGAAAATTTATCGCATGGAACTTCCCTTCTCCGTCGAGGATTTCGGCAACGCGGCCTGCGAACTCGTGCGTCACAACAAACTAAATGCCTGCTATGTAAAGCCCATCGTGCTGCGCGGCTACGGCGAAGTCGGCGTCAATCCTCTCAACTCGCCGATCGAGTGCTACATGGCCTGTTGGACGTGGGGCGCATATCTCGGCCCCGACGCCCTCACGAAGGGCGTTGACATCGGTGTCAGCTCCTGGTCGCGCATAGCGCCAAATACACTGCCGGCAATGTCCAAAGCCGCCGCCAACTACATGAATTCGCAGCTCATTCGAATGGAAGCCACCTTCAACGGTTACGCCGAGGGCATCGCGCTAGATACCGATGGCCATGTCAGTGAAGGCTCGGGCATGAACGTATTTCTAGTGCATGACGATGTTCTGTACACGCCGCCGCTCGCCACCAGCATTCTTCCCGGCATCACCCGCGATTCCGTAGTCAAAATGGCGGAGGACCTCGGCATCACCGTGAAAGAAAGCGTCATCCCGCGGGAAATGCTCTACATCGCCGACGAAGTTTTCTTCGCAGGCACCGCCGTAGAAATCACCCCCATTCGCTCCGTGGATCACATTCAGGTAGGCGAAGGCGTCGCCGGCCCAATCACGCGAAGACTCCAAGAAGAATTCTTCGCCATTACCAGTGGCAGCAAACCCGACAAACACAACTGGCTAACCTCAGTAAACGCACCCGTCGCCGCCACTTCCCGTTAACTCTTGCAATGCGGGAGCCCCGCTCCTGCTTTAGGGCTTGCGCCATTGCCGAGAATCACAACAGCGGCAGCAGGACTGCCATACTCCGAACCTGTGTTCTCGCCGTTATTCCCTCTTTTCCCGTTTCCATCTTTTATTTTCCATTTTCTCTTTCTCTGTGCCCTCTCTGTGGCCCGCTGCGTTAATTCTTGTTTTTCCTTCCGTGTCACTGCCAGCGTCCGCCACGTGCCTGTTTGCGATTTTTCCTTACGTCCTTACTTCTTTACCTCTCTACGTTCGGTCTTTTGCTAAACTCCTACCGTTTGCGGTTCCCTCTTTTCTCTGGAGATGCCGGTGTACACCACCTCGCAGAAACTTGTCGCTGAATTTCTAGGCACCTTCGCGCTGGTTTTTTTCGGCGCCGGAGCAATCTGCACCGAACGCTTCGTGCAAGGCGCTAGCAGCGGCCTACTGGCGACGGCGCTGGCATCAGGGATAGCGATTGCCGTCATGTCAGTGGCGTTCAGCCATATCTCCGGCGCGCATTTCAATCCTGCAGTGACCATCGGTTTCTGGATCACCAGACGCATGAGCACTATGGAAGTGGTGGGCTACTGGGTCGCGCAAGTGCTCGCCGGAATCGTTGCGGCGTTCTCTCTAAAAGCGATTCTTCCCCGCGAAGAAGCGTGGCTGCCGGCGCTCGGCGGTACACCCGATCTGGTGCGCGACTTCACACGGCTGCCGGCAATGGGCCTGGAAGCGCTGATCACCTTTTTTCTGGTGCTGGTTTATTTCGCGACCACGGCGGAAGACAACATCGATTCTCGCTCACTTTCCGGGTTGGCCGCCGGGCTCGTATACACCATCGGCATTCTGGTCGCCGCTCCATTCACGGGAGCCGCGCTCAATCCCGCACGCGCGTTTGGCCCTGCGCTCGCAAGCACCCACTGGTCGAATCAGGGCGTGTACTGGGTCGGCCCTCTGGCTGGCGGCTTCATGGCCGGGCTAATTTACGACGTGCTGTACGCCAGAAAACGGTCCTAACAGCCTCGTCGTTCCGTCTATTGAACTACGTGTTCTTTCCAAGGAACTGCGTGTCCATTCCAACAAAAACAGCCGTCATTCCGAGCGAAGCGAGGAATCTCTCTTCGATGTCCACAGCACCCCGGCGCACCGATCGAAGATTCCTCACTCCGCTACGCTTCTTTCGGAATGATGGCCGTGAGACATGCGGTCGTGAGATGTGCAACATTTGGCCATGCAGCTTTGCCTCGACACTTCCCTACTCACCACTTCCTGCTCCCTCCTCACCACCCGTTCCCTGTCCCATCGCGCAGGGTAACTAGCCCGCCACCCTCCTGTACGACTTTGTTGCCCGCCCATCCGGCCAATGCTACTTTCGCCTCAGGTCAGTGCATTGCAACAAAGCGTCAAGAAGACAGCGTTGCGGTCGGTTTTGCCGTAGAAGTTAAAATTTAGAACCGAGAACTCCTTTCATGGCCCTGAGCATTGACGATCTTCTGCGCCGCGCCGTAGAGCAAAAAGCTTCCGACTTGCACCTAAAAGTCGGCAACCACCCCTACCTGCGCGTGGACGGCGTGCTGAATCCCATCACCGATGTTGCCCGCATCACGCCGGAAGAAATGCTTTCCATGGCCTTCAGCATGATGACCAACCGGCAAAAACAAAAGTTCAAGGAAACCGCCGAACTCGACATGGCTTACGGCGTCGCCGGCCTCGGCAGGTTCCGCGTAAACGTTTTCCAGCAGCGCGGCAACGTCGGCATGGTTCTGCGCGTCATTCCCACCAAGATTCGCACTTCGGAAGAGCTGAACCTTCCGCCAGTCATCAACAAGATTTGCGAAGAGCAGCGCGGCCTCGTGCTCGTCACCGGCACCACTGGTTCGGGTAAGTCCACCACACTTGCCGCGATGATTGACCGCATCAACGCCACACGCTCCGATCACCTGATCACCATCGAAGACCCCATTGAGTTTCTACACCGCGACAAGCGCAGCTTCATCAACCAGCGCGAAGTCGAAGTGGACACCGCAAATTTTTCAACCGCATTGCGCGCTGCGCTGCGTCAAGATCCAGACGTGATCCTGGTCGGCGAAATGCGCGACCTGGAAACCATTTCTACCGCTCTGCTCGCAGCCGAAACTGGCCACCTGGTTTTTTCCACGTTGCATACTTTGGACGCCACGGAAACCATCCAGCGCATCATTGCGGTATTTCCTCCGCCGGAACAAAAGCAAATTCGTTTGCAGCTTGCCGCAACTTTAAAAGCGGTAGTCTCGCAGCGCCTGGTGCGTCGCGCCGACGATCAAGGCCGTGTGCCCGCCGTCGAAATCATGATTGCCACCGGGTACGTTCGCGATTGCATCATCAACGCCGACAAAACTCGCTTGATTCATGACGCTATCGCCGCCGGCGGTTCGCAATACGGCATGCAGACGTTCGATCAATCGCTCTTCGATCTTTACAGCAAACAGCTCATCACGCTAGATGAAGCCCTTATCCGCGCTTCCAACGCCGACGAATTCAAGCTACGCATCCAGGGAGTCCGCTCCGCCGCCGACGCCGCCCGCGAAGAAATGGAAAAGCAAATGGCGGACTTCGAACGCTTCGCCCGCAAATAATAATTGGTTTTGTGGCGGCCGCCTTTTGAGGCGGGCTCTTTCTTTTTGTTCGTAACGGCCCCCGGCCTGCTGCAGGCCCTCTTGAACGGGTGGGCGCTCTTGTCCGCACTCCAGGCGAATCTTACAAATACCTGCCCGCGCGGTCCCAGCTTTTGATTTCCTCCTCGACTGAAAATACTTGCTCGGGATTCTCCGCGAACCGCGCATCCAGCCTGTATGCCTGATCCTCCAGCGGAATCTGCAGCCACGAAAGATTCTTCACGAAGCCCCGCACATAAAGGTCCATATATCTGTCGAATCTCAGAACCGCCATTTGCGTCGCGTGTACGACACCATGAAACAACGCGCGTACATCGATCTCGTCGTGAAACACGATCACATCGATGTAGGTGATCGATCTCATGTGCACGAAGTCCGGAAACCTGCCTCCGCTCATCGCTTTTGCTTCAGCGTAAAACGGCGGTGGCGGAATCCGTGCTCCTCCCTCCAGAGTGATGGTCTTCACACGTTCCAGGAGCTCTTGCGAAAAGAAACCGTGGATTGCTTTTTCAAGATCAGTCGCCAATGGCTCGCTGTGCCGCAGGTACATGTCCCGCTCCTGTCGCATGTACGCCGAAACTTCGGCAACCATCTCTGCAATGCGGCCTTCGGTGAACTCTTTGGGATTCATACTGGCCGGGACTCCTGCGTCAGGCTCAATCGACTCCCCGATTTTACAAGCTATCAACCGCAGTTCTTTCTTCTCTGCATCCTGTGTGCTCTCTGCGTTAAAACCCACCTGTGCCTCTTTACTTCCTTGCTTCCTTACTTCATTCTCTCCTGCATGTTTTCCAGGCGGCGCAAACTCGATACCGAAGAGGAATTGTACGACGTGGCGCTGCGTGCGCTGATGCGGCGCGGCCACTCCGTTCACGAGATGAAGCAGAAGCTGGCGCGGCGCACGAACGACGAATTGCTGGTACGCGTGGTGATGGCGCGGCTCAAAGAAAACGGCCTGCTCGATGACGAACGCTACGCGCAGCAGTTCACGCGCAACCGCACGCAATCGCGCAAGCAAGGGACATTCCGCATTCAGCGCGAGTTGCGCGCGCGAGGAGTTTCCGACCGCCTGATCGATTCCGCGCTGCAAGAATCCACCGCACAAACCGACCAGGCAGCGATGGTTCGCCAGCACATCGAACGCAAACTGAAATCCTATCGTGGCCGCAAAAGTGCCGAAAAGATCGAAGACAAAAAAATTGCGTCAATTTATGGCTCGCTGCTACGTGCCGGTTTCCCTTCTGACGTGATTCGCAAAGAATTGCACAGGATCACGCACGAACCCGTTCCCGAAGTCGAAGATCGCTCCCACTCCCTGTAAAGGCTAGCTTCAGGTAGCCATCTCGCTTTCGGTTAGCATTCGTAGTGGCCGGTCTTCAGACTGGTGCTTTTTCTTAGGTACTGCCAAGCTTCAACCCGGCACTGCGTTCTGATCTGGCCAAAACACGATTTTACTTCGATACTCGTTTGCGAAATCGCCACTCACCTTAGCTAACCCCGGCGCTTGCCACACTTACGAAAATTCGCGCCATAACTCCTTTCCTTGCCACAGTTACAACTCCCGTTCTGGAACCTCCAGCTCCT
>Ga0307479_10005802_pt1 | contig 11297 bp, 8 predicted proteins | sample atmos_gasesECM4C_FD_203743 | JGI IMG/M metagenome (GOLD analysis project Ga0307479, IMG submission 203743) | Hardwood forest soil microbial communities from Morgan-Monroe State Forest, Indiana, United States - atmos_gasesECM4C_515 | ecosystem: Environmental > Terrestrial > Soil > Temperate... | reverse complement strand
TGCGCCTTCGCGCGCGTTCGGTTGTAGCCGGTAACTGTGTGGCCCTTGTCGAGCAGCCGGTTCACCATCTGGCTGCCCATCACGCCAAGGCCCACAAATCCTAGATTCGACATCCGACCCCGCCTCCAGACTTAAGAGCCCGACTTAGGAAGAGAAGCCTCCGCGGCGGCGGAACTCCTCGAGTCTTCCCGAACTTGTCCCAGGTGATCGCGCATCGCGGCCCGAGCCTTCTCCGGGTCGCGCGCCTCAGTCGCTGTCAGGATGCGCTTGTGATGAAACTGTCCACGCTCTGGGCCGCCGTCGACAGCGAAAATGCGCAGCCGCTGCTGGCGCAGCAATCCCACGATCGAGTCGAGCAGGGAGAGCACCAACGGATTCCCTGCCGCCTCGGCCAAGGCTAGGTGAAAATCGAGATCCGCCTCGATGTAGGCGTCAGGATCGTGCAGGCTTCGGTCCATGGTTGCGACGGCTTCGCGCATCGTAACGAGCAGTTGCTCCTCGATTCGCGCCGCGCCCAGAGCCGCGATCTCAGGCTCCAGGATCTGACGCAGTTCCGCGAGATGGACCGACGCCTCTGATCCTTCCTGCTGCCCGATCCGGACCATCAGGTCTAGCGACTGGCGAATCGCCTGCGAGGTGCCGTCCGTGATAAAGGTTCCGCGGCCCGAGTAGGCTTCGACCAGTCCTTTTTCGCGGAGCGCCTTCACTGCCTCCCGGACCGCCGTCCGGCTCACACCGAAGTTTTGCGCCAACTCGCGCTCCGCCGGAAGCTGATCTCCCGGCTTCAACGCACCTTTAAGAATGGACTCCTCGATCTGCTGGACGATCTGCTCGTATAAACGCGACGTCCGCACTGCCTTATACACGGGTTTGTCCCCAAGGGGAGCGAACAGATCCTTATTCATAGCCCTGCGACTAAATCGCGCCCGCTCTGGTCGCCGAAAATCCAGGAGTCTGCGTTCGAGCGGACATAAATGGTATTGCTATCATACCACCATACCAATTGCATGAGTGCTGCAAGACCTTCCCAGACTACTGAATCCAAACGGTCTTGATGTTTGTGAACTCTCGAATGCCATGCGCTCCCAGTTCCCGCCCGTAGCCCGACTGCTTGACACCCCCAAATGGAACACGCGGATCGGACGCCACCATCTTGTTGATGAACACCATCCCGGCCTCGAGTTCGTTGATGAAGCGCTCACGCTCCCCATCGTCCTGGGTCCAGGCACTCGCCCCCAGCCCGAAGCGGCTGTCATTGGCAATTCGAATGGCTTCCTCGACATCCCTCACGCGAAAGATCGACGCCACCGGACCGAAAAACTCATCCTGGTATGCGGGCGAATTCTTCGGAATGTTCGTCAGCACGGTGGGCGCATAGTAATTGCCCGGGCGCGGTAGCGGCCGTCCCCCGCTGAGAAGCCGAGCGCCCGCCTCGATCGTCTTGTGGACATCCGCATCCAATGTGACGACGGCGTCCGCAGTCGCCAGTGGACCCAACTCCGTCTTCTCATCCAGCGGATCACCAATTACGAGCGCTTCCATCCGGCTGACGAACTTGCGCTCGAACGCTTCGGCAATCGGTTCGGCAACGATGAAGCGCTTGGCCGCAATACAGGACTGGCCGTTGTTGATGATCCTGGCTTCGACTGCCGTGGCGACCGCCGCCTCCAGGTCCGCGCTCGGCATCACAATGAAAGGATCGCTTCCTCCCAGTTCGAGCACGACCTTCTTGATCCTTCGGGCCGCCCCTATTCCTACCTGGATTCCCGCCTGCTCGCTCCCCGTCAGCGTTGCGGCCACAATGCGTGGGTCCGCCAACAGCGCGTCCACCTTGTGCGAGCCGATCAGGAGTGTCTGGAACGCTCCGTCCGGAAATCCCGCCGCCCGGAAAATTTCTTCGATCTTGATCGCGCACTGCGGAACGTTCGATGCATGCTTGAGCAGCCCAACATTCCCTGCCATCAGGGCGGGGGCCGCGAACCGGATCACCTGCCAGAACGGAAAATTCCAAGGCATGACAGCCAGGACGGGTCCGATCGGGAGGTAGCGAATAAAACTGCGCTTCGCCGACGTCTCCACCAGTTCGTCCGCCAGAAAGCGCTCGGCATTCTCCGCGTAGTAGCGGCACGCGGTGGCACACTTGGCCGCCTCGGCCACCGCGGCCCGCAGAGGCTTCCCCATCTCGAGCGTCATCAACCGGCCCAAGGAGCCCTTCTCCGCCTCAAGGATCTCCGCCGCCTTCACCATTTTTCGAGAGCGCTCGGCAAACGTCGTCTTGCGGTATTCACGAAAAGTGTCCGCCGCACGCTGAACCCTCGCTTCCACTTGGGCGTCGGTCAGTTGCTCGAATGTCTTCAGCGTTTGCCCGCTGGCGGGATCAATCGTCGCGATTGCCATAGCTTCGTCTAGACCTCCAAGATCGTTTCGCTGGCCAATACAGAACACCCGGGACTTGAAAGACTGGATCTTTGGGGTGGGCCCGGGCAAAATTGGTCAGACCACGATACCACCGAGGCCGATGGTGCCGTCAAGCTTCCGCGACCGCCCCAATCCCTTGACAGGCTGCGTCGTATGATGGTATAGCTGCCTGACCACGAGCCAAGCAAGAGGTCGCATCTGAAATCATTCCGCGTGAAATCTCTTTCCTGGATTGTCCTGTTTGTGTGGGTGGCTGGAGTGTTCGCTCCTTGCTCCCGCGCTCAAGAGCGCCGCGAAAGGACCGTTGACGAAATCAAAGTCGAGGCCATCAAACGAGCCGAGAACGGGATGTATCCCCTTATCGGTCTGGACCCCGCAGATGTGCGCGTGGCGTACAAATCGATCAACACCTCCGACAAAGATGAATGGGCGGCGGCATTCATGGGAGTTGCCGACCGCTACATGAAGGAGGGTAAGACGCTCGAGGCGAGCGACCCCGCGAAGGCGAATACCGACTACATTCGCGCCTGGCGTCTCTATTCCTTTGGTCGCTGGCCCATCCCGGCGTCGCCGGGAAAGCAACGTTCCTACGCAAAAGCAATTGAAGCCTTCCTCGCCCATGCTCGCTTCTGGGATCCGCCCCTCGAGGTGGTTCACATTCCGTTCGAAGGCGCAGAAATCATCGGTTACCTGCGGCTTCCGAAGAATGCACACGGCCCGGTGCCGCTCGTGATCGCCGTGAATGGGCTGGACAGCCGGAAAGAAGATCTCTCGGAAAGCTTTTCCGCGATTCTGCCGTTCGGAATCGGATTCCTCGCCGTCGATGGGCCGGGTACGGGACAAGCGCCGATCAAGGCCAGCGAAAACGCCGAGCGCATGCTCTCGCGCGTGATCGACTACGCGCAGAGTCGCCCCGAAATCGACAAGAATCGCATCGCGATCCACGGAGTGAGTTGGGGCGCCTACTGGGCCACCAAGCTGGCGATTGTAGAACGCACTCGACTGAAAAGCGCCAGCGCGCAGTCACCGCCCATCGACGGCTTCTTTCAAAAAGACTTTCTGATGAATTCTCTGCTCGGCAACCGCGAATACCTGTTCGATCAGGTGCCGGCGCTGATGGCGATTTTCGACAACGTCAAGACCACTGAGCAACTGGCAGACATCTTCCCCAGGATGTCGCTGGTGAAACAGGGGCTACTGGGCAAACCGATGGCCCCCATGCTGGTCATCGGAGGCGCACTCGACACGCAAGTCCCAATCGCAGACATCTACCTGCTTCTCAGTTCAGGTGACACGCCGAAAGATGCGTGGATCAACCCCCAAGGTGGACACCTCGGGCGCCAGGTGAAAGTGTGGCCCGACCCCGCGATTTTCAAGCAGGTAATCATTCCCTGGTTGGTGCGCAAGCTGGAAGTTGCTGTCCCTGAAGCAAGGCCCTAGATCAGCGCTCAAGGACTCCATGGGAACACTCAACCCCGCCCACCCTGTTGCCCAGATCGCCGCCCGCACCCCGGGAAAGCAGCTGTTTTACAAAACCTTGTGGGTCCAGGTCGTCGTGGCCATGGCCACCGCTGTAGCCATCGGCTATTTCAGCCCCGCTCGCGCGATCGCCATGAAGCCTCTTGGCGACGCGTTCATCCGCTTAATCTCGATGATCATCACCCTGATCATCTTTTGCACCGTGGTCTCGGGCATCGCCGGCATGGAGAGCATGAAGAAAGTCGGGCGGGTTGGCGGCATGGCGCTGCTCTACTTCGAAATCGTCTCCACTTTCGCCTTGTTCATCGGACTCGTGGTCGGGAATGTAGTGCACCCGGGAAGCGGCTTCAACGTGAATCCGGCCACTCTCGATGCCAAGGCCGTCGCCGACTATGCCGGCCAGGCGAAGGCCCAGAACGTCACCGACTTCCTGCTCCACATCATCCCGTCTACTGTGGTCGATGCCTTCGCCAAAGGCGATATCCTCGAAGTTCTGCTGGTCGCCATCCTGTTCGGCTTCGCCCTATCGGCCACGGGCTCGCGCTGCAAGCCTCTGGTCGATCTTTTTGATGCTCTGTCGGTCGCCGTCTTTGGCGTGGTGAACATCCTGATGAAGTTCGCTCCCATCGGCGCGTTCGGAGCCATGGCGTTCACCGTCGGCAAGTACGGCATCGCGTCTCTGGGGCCGCTGGCCAAGTTGATTGGCACGTTCTGGTTCACGTCATTCTTGTTCGTGCTGGTCGTGTTGGGCTCGATCGCCTGGGTCGCGGGCTTCGGCATCATCCCGTTTCTCCTTTACATCAAGGAAGAAATTCTGCTTGTCCTTGCCACCAGTTCATCCGAGACCGCTCTGCCCACTCTGATGGAGAAAATGGAGAAACTTGGATGTTCGAAGTCTTTGGTCGGCTTGGTCGTCCCTACGGGCTACACTTTCAACACCGACGGCACCAGCATCTACATGACCCTGGCCGCGCTTTTTGTGGCTCAGGCTACCCACACTCCACTCACCCTTCTGCAGCAAATGACAATTTTCTCCGTAGCGGTTTTGACTTCCAAAGGAGCGAGCGGCGTACAGGGAGCTGCTTTCATCGCGCTGGTCGGAACTCTCGCGGTCGTTCCCACTATCCCGGTGGCGGGGATGGCGTTGATCCTTGGAATCGACCGCTTCATGAGCATGTTCCGTGCCCTTGTGAACATGATCGGCAACGGTGTGGCGACAGTGGTGGTGGCACGCTGGGAAGGCGACCTGGAACGCGAGACGCTTCGACAAAGACTTGCACGCGCCGCGGTAGAACATTCGTAATCGCTACGAGCAGTGTGCCCTCAAGAGGCATATGATTTCTATATGCTCAAGCGCGTAGTTTTCTGCCTGCTTCTAGCGTCTTGCGTACTGCAAGCGCAGGCCGCGCCCCCAGATCGCTGGACCCTGGTCTGGAGCGACGACTTCAACGGTTCCAACGGCAGTGTGCCGGACCGCAACCAGTGGACCATTGAGACCGGCGGCAATGGCTGGGGCAACCACGAACTGGAGTTCTACACCAACCACTTGCAGAACGTTCAGCTTCAGGATGGCAACCTGGTGATCACCGCGCGCCACGAGGCCTACAGCGACAAGGACGGCGTGCTGTTCAGCTACACCTCCGCGCGACTCAAGACGCAAAGGAAGTTTCAACAGGCCTACGGACGTTTCGAAGCGCGCATCCAGATTCCCCGCGGCCAGGGAATCTGGCCCGCGTTCTGGATGCTGGGCGAAGATATCGAGTCAAAAGGCTGGCCCGCGTGCGGCGAAATCGACATCATGGAAAACATCGGCAAGGAGCCCTCAATCGTGCACGGCACGATTCACGGTCCGGGCTACTCCGGTGGAAAAGGAATCGGCTCGCCCTTCTCCCTGCCCGCGGGCCAGAACTTCGCAGACGCGTTTCACCTGTATGCCGTCCAGTGGGAACCCGACGTCATTCGTTTCTACGTCGACGACCACCTCTACGCCACGCGCACGCCCGCAGACTTGCCGAGGGATGCGAAGTGGGTCTACGACCATCCCTTCTTTATCATTCTGAACGTGGCGGTCGGCGGTGACTGGCCCGGAAATCCAGACGTCACCACCAAGTTCCCGCAAAGCATGCTGGTCGACTACGTGCGCGTGTACAAGCGCGCGGATCGTTAGCCGCGGCTTTCATCAAGCCCGGTTCCGCTTCCCTCCCGCGCCTTGCGCCTGCGTGGCCGCTTTCGTGTGGTGGTGGTGAGCCTGTCCAGCGAACGGGGCCGGCGTACTCCGCGGCCCCTCCGGGCCATGCACGTTGTCGGAGTACTGGAACTGCACCGGCACCTTTCCGTTGCCGTTGGTGAGATTCACTTCCTGAAACACCCGCGTCAGCGGATTTGCTTCGAACACCGGGAAGTCGCCGCACTCTTCCCCCTGCTTGGAAGTCCATCCCAGGAGCTTGGTCGCGCTCGGATCGTTGCCGGCGCGAATGGCGTCTTCGACATCCGCATCCGTGCGCGCCTCGTTCAACTCGTGATAGAACGTCGCGACCACGTTCTTCCACGGCTGGTCGAATACTGGAATACCATTCGTCGTGCCATGGGGCAGATTCTCCGAGTAAACACCGACGGCGTAGTAGATGGTCTGTGGGTTATTCCCCGAACCGGCGTGCACCGATCCGTGATACCCACCCAGACCTTGCGTGGAGTCTTCCTCCTCTTCGACCGGCACACCATTCTTCACTGCCATCGGCTTTTCCAGTTGAGTCGCGATCGCGCCGTTGGTGGGCGCAGTGTTGGTGTTCAGGATAGTGCCGCTGGGCAGCATGAAGTTGAACACCGTGGAGGTGTAGCCGAATCCGTTCAGCGTGCCCACCTCAAAAAGCTGCAGCACCAGGTTCTCGATGTCGCCTTGCGAAACTACTTTCGGCGGCGGCCCAGCCAGCACCTGCGACGGTTGCATGATCGTGGTGATCGTTCCCGACGAGAAATATTGCGACATGACGTTATTGAGGTCGGCATCCGACATGGCACTCGAGAGCGCCTGATCGATGTTCTGGATGTCGCTTGCCTTCCACGCCGCCGAACCTCCCACATAGAAGTTCATGAAGACAAGACCGGAGATGGTGTGGCCACCGTGGAATTTCAAATCGTGCGCCGGCGTGGGCGGTATTCCCGGCGCGATGGCTTCGGGTTCCGGCATCGACATGCGCGCGCGAAAACCTTTTTCGGCTTTCGTGCCGTGTCCTACGAAAGCGCGCATGGGTCTTACGAACTGCGTGGATTTGTTGGTCATTTTTCTCCTCCAGGACGATAAGTGGTGCGACGGGGAGTTAAGGCGAGTTAACAGGTTCAGGCGGAGCAGGCGACTGGATTCGGAATACTGTTGTCTTAGTCCTGCCGCTCCGATCTGTCAACCGCTAGATTCACGAAAACGTATCGCGCTCATCCGCAAGAACTTGCGTGACTAGCGGCGGTGCGCGGCAACCCCACAACTTCTGCTGTGTCTCTGGGTTAATGCAAAAGGCAGGAGGCGAGCGAGTGTAATCGCCGCTGCATTGGCCGCGCGTTACAGCGTGCGACAGAGATCGCACCGGGCACACGGCGTTCTGCTTTTTTAAGGGAGTGCGGAACGGCTCTCCGGAAATTTCCGCTCGCCGTCGAGCCGATCGGCACAGAGAAGGGCGCACCTGGGGATGGGGACGCCCTTCTCTCTTGTCTACTGCGTAATTGTTCCGCAGGCGATGCGGTCACCTGCATTGCCCGCCGGATCGGTCTTCATGTCGTCGGCCTTAGCGTGAATCATCAAAGCCGTTCCGCCATTCGCGAATACTGAGTGCGCGTCACTGCCCATGGTGATGTCCTTGTTCAGGATGGTCACCTTGGCAGTACCGTCGGGGCGCACCACAAAGTTCGGCATATCGCCGGCGTGATGACCGTCAGGATTCTCCAGCCCATGTTTCTTGCCTTCCGGGTTGAAGTGCCCACCCGCCGACTTGAAGTCCGGTGCTTCGCACTTCGGGTTCTGATGCACGTGCACCGCGTGCTCACCTGCGGGCAGGTTCTTCAAATCAAGCTTGATTTTCACGCCAGTCTTGGCGGCCTTCAGGGTGGCTGACCCCACGCTTTCACCCTTGGCGTTCTTGAGTTCCACCGTAGTGCTCTTGCTCGCGGCATACAGCACCTGAGCCCCGAGAAGAAGCGCAAGAATTGCAAATACGTTCTTCAGTTTCATGCAGGAAATTATAGCTCTGATCGGTGGCGTGTGCGTTCGGCTCGGACAGGCGCAAGAAATCAGCTCACCAGGCTAGAGCTCCGCCACCCGCTTCTCCAGTTCCTGAACAATCTGCTGAGGGTCGGTCCCCGGCTCAAATTGCGCGATCTCGCCAATTCGGACGCGGATCCGACCCGGCAGCGCGAACTTTTTTCCCGACTGCTTCACCTCGAACAACCCGTCGATCCGCATCGGAACCACCGGAACTCCCAGTTGACTCACCAGCAATCCCACGCCCGCGCGAAACGGCAGCAGCTTCCCGTCCGTAGTGTGCCGTCCCTCGGGAAACACCAGCACGCTGTACCCTCGATCCACACACTCGCCCGCATACGCGAAACTCTTCTGAAACCCAGCCTGACGCGGCAGGGGAAACAGATTCAGCAACGCCACGCCCATCGTCCATTTCACCCGATCGTATGCGCGCCTCAGGAATCCACGGTCGGGCGAGGGAGTTCGCAGAATCTCCAGCGCCTCTCCTCCCGCCGCCGTCGCCAGGCGGTGCCTCAGCCGTGGCGGCAAAGCGGTCTGTACAAAGCCGGCATCTACGTCGTCGATGTGATTGGAAATCAGCAGCACCGGCCCCTTCACATTGCGAAGCCGCTCACGCCCCTCGATCTGCGGCCAGCCCAGCAACAGGATCGCCGGACGCACGAGCACGTAATAGGCTGCGATACGAATCCATCGCACCGGCCAGCGCAAAGCCCAACGCGGATAGTGATAGACGGCTCGCCCAATACCTCTTCCCTGCAGCAGTTGTTCCAGATCACCTACTGTGCGTGCCGCGCTGAATCGCGTTTCGCTCAGGTCCACCTGAAATCGATCTTCGAGCGCTCCGAGCAACTCCACGCGCTCGAGAGAACTCAGCCGAAGATCATCCTCAAGGTTGGATTCAGGCCGCAGTGTCGGCGCCGTCCGGCCCGAAACCTTCATGATCATTTCCGCCAGCGGACTCGCTCCCGAACCTGGTGCCGGCTCCGCCGCTGGCACCGCTGACACGGCGTCGCGAATCGCCGTCAGGCGTGGCTTCCCGGTTGAGGTACGCGGAAAGTCGCTTTCCGGCCACACTCGCCACTCCAGCATGCGCTGGTATTCCGCCAGGTGCTGATTCGCTCTCCGCACGACTGACTCCACATCGAACGTCGCCTCCCGAAGAATCAGCACCGCGCAGGGCTCTGCGTTCCCGCCACGCTCCAGCCCGACCACCACGCAATCCCTCACCTCCGGTTGACTTCGCAGCGCGGCTTCCAGGTCTTCGGGATACACATTCATCCCCGCGGGCGTTACCAGCACTTCTTTCTTTCGGCCCTTAAAGTAAAGGCTGCCGTCGGCGCCCAGCTCACCGATGTCCCCGGTGCGGTACCACCCTTCTTCACCGCTCACTGCTTTCACTTGATTTCCTCCCCAGTACCCCGTGGCCACTCCGCCGCCTCGCACCAGTATTTCTCCGTCGTCCGCGAGCTTCACCTCACGGCCGGGAAGCACTTTTCCGATCGATCCTTGGCTCAACCGAAACGGGTGGTTCACACTCACCAGCGACGTAGTTTCGGTCAGCCCGTACCCTTGAATCACCGCATAACCCAGCCGCTCCCAGAACTCTTCCGTCGCGTGGTCCAGCGCTGCCCCTCCCGAAATAAATGCCCAAAACTTCCAGCCGAACTGGCGGCGCACGCGACGGAATATCCACCAGCGGTGCAAGAAATGTTTCCCCTCAGACGCGCGAACCTTCTCGTGGAAGGCTTCGATCTTCCCCTCACCGTCGAGGTCGCGCTCCAATTTTTCCTGAAGCCCCTGCAGCAGGCGCGGCACCGCTACCAGCACCGACACGCGTTCTCGCCGGATCGTGTCGATCACTTCCGACGGATTGCGGGACTCCTGGAAAACCACTGTGCCCGCCATCAAGGGCGGAAGAAATAGCCCGAGAAATTGCCCGAAAACGTGGCTCAGCGGTAGAAGATTCAGAAAGCGAACCGGGTGCACCCAGCGCTCATACTTCAGATACTTCCGGATCTCGGCTTCCAGGGGTCCGACGTTCGACAGCACATTGCCGTGCGAGATCACGACCCCCTTCGGTTCCGCTGTTGTTCCGGAGGTGAAGATAATCTCCAGGGGATCTGTGGTCTCGATTGCCACCTCGGCGTATCGCTCGCTCGAGTGTCCGGCAACCTGCTGCAACAACTCCTCGAAGACGAGGTTCGGCGACGCCGTCACCAGCTGCGAATGTTTTCGGGAACTCACCAACAGGCGGGTTTGCACTTGCGTGCAGACTCGGTTGGCAAAGTCAGGCGCGGCGGCATCATCCATAGGCACGGCGACCGCGCCGCGCAATGCACATCCGAAAAATGCCGCTACCCATTCCCCGCCGTTCGCGCCCCACAACATCACCCGGTCGCCTTGGCCGATACCCCGCGCTTCCAGTTCCCGCGCAAATCGAAAAGCGGTATCCGCGACCTGGCGGTAGGTCCAGCGCTCCGTGCGGTACCCGCGCCTCTGCACGTAAGCGCATTCGTTCCCGGCGCGCAGGAAATCGTCAAGGAAGCCGGCAACCGAGTGGCGCTCCATGACCATCAATGTAGCGCGTTTGACCGTGGCAGTTGCCAGACCGCGGGCAAAACAGTAGGCTTGCTAGCTGCACGGAGAGGGCACCCCCGGCTCCTCCGCAGGTTGCAATGCGTTTCGCGGTCCCTCGGTAGTTGGGTTCGACCCCAAAGCTCATGCGTCGACGCGCCAGACTTGTCGGTCTCAGGGTTCCCGCACCCGTCTGTCTCCTTACTCTGGCGACAGCCCTTGCGTGCCAGCCTGCCCAGACTGGTAGCGCCAACTCGCTGCCTAGCACCCCGCGTCAGGAGCGCTTTGCTTCCGCTCCGTCCCGCGATCTTTCGCGGGATGAATCGGCGGGCGGCCACACTCTGCGCAAACACGTGGGTCGCACCGACGACGAACTCCGCGAGCGCCTACGTCGCGAGCGCAACATCTCCGCGGCGTCTACCTGGACCGATCGCGAAACCGCAGAACAGGCGGTCGGCATTGCCCTCGCTCAAAACCACGAGAGGATCCAGCGCTGGGTCGATCGCGAGGAAGGCCACGCCAATCTCGTGGTTGACTACGATAGTGACCCGGCTCACCCGGTCGGCCGCTCCCTGCG
>Ga0307479_10005801_pt1 | contig 11299 bp, 9 predicted proteins | sample atmos_gasesECM4C_FD_203743 | JGI IMG/M metagenome (GOLD analysis project Ga0307479, IMG submission 203743) | Hardwood forest soil microbial communities from Morgan-Monroe State Forest, Indiana, United States - atmos_gasesECM4C_515 | ecosystem: Environmental > Terrestrial > Soil > Temperate... | reverse complement strand
GGTTCGGTGGACCCCGTGGGCGACGACGGGGCCAGCTGCTGGTGGGTGACCAGGGAGCCGGCGCTCTGCCATATCCACAGGTCGCGACCGTTGCGGACCACGTCGGTCTCGGACAGCTGGTCGAGCAGCGCGATCCGTGCCCGCTGAGGACCGTCGAACCAGACCCTGGCATCGTGATTGCCGGACAGCAGCGAGAACACGTCGATGCCCCGGCCACCTCCCTGGTCGGCCAGCTGGCTCAGGTTGGGGATGCCCAGATTGGCGGTGAGGCGGATGGTGCCCGACAGGGCCTGGGGGGCCTGTGCCGACCGCACCCGGGTCAGCAGTTGCTGCGGGCTGAGGGCGGGAATCGACGGCGCGGCATCCGACGCCAGCGCGGCCGGCACGGTGGCAAGGACCGCGATGGCAGCGAGGACGACCACGGGCGACAGCCAGCGCAGGGTACGGGCGCGACGACTACGGGGCACCGGGTCAGCCTATGGCTGTCAGCTGAGAACTTCGTAAGAAGGCAGGACGTCGATGCCGGCGGCCCGCATCTCGGCCACCGCGTGCGCGCTGCTGGCCTCGGCCACCCCGGCCACCAGGTCCTCGAGCACGGTGGTGGCGAAGCCCGCTCGGCGGGCGTCGAGCGCGGTGGCGCGCACGCAGTAGTCGGTGGCGATGCCGGTCACGTAGACCGTGTCGATGTGCCGGTCCGCCAGCCATTTCTCCAATCCGACCCCGTCCGGCGAGAGCCCTTCGAAGCCCGAGTAGGCGGCCGCGTGCTCGCCCTTGTCGAAGACGGCCTCGATCGGCCCCCGGCTGAGGGCGGGATGCAGCTCGGCGCCGGGCGTCCCTGCGACGCAGTGGGCCGGCCACGAGTCGCGGTAATCGGGCTCGGCCGCAAAATGGGCGCCGGGGTCGATGTGGTGGTCCCGCGTGGCGATCACGGACGCGTACCGGCCGGCATGGCTGCGCAGATGCTCGGTCAGCCGCTGCGCCACGTCACCACCGCCGTCCACGGCCAGCGATCCCCCCTCGCAGAAGTCGTTCTGCACGTCGACGATCACCAGCGCGGTGCGGCCGCTCACGACCCCATTCAACCTCGGGTGTGGACCCGTCGCCAGGGCGTCCGGCGGCCGGCGGCGCGCAGGCGCTCGGCCCGCAGGGCCTCGATCTCGCCGTCGTCCAGCGCCGACAGCGGACCGACCACCCAGGACAGGAGGAGGTCGGCCAGCGCCGGGTTGCGGGCCAGGACCGGGCCGTGGAGATAGGTGCCCCAGATGCGGCCGGCCACGGCGCCTTCCAGACCGTCGCCCGCGCCGTTGCCGACCCCGCGCACCACTCGCCCCGCAGCCCGCACGCCGGGGCCGAGCGCGGTCACTGCCCCATGGTTCTCGAACCCCGTCAGCCGCGGGAGTCCAGGCTCGGCGATGGGATCCACCACCACCTCCCCGACGGCACGCGGCCCGCGGCCGCGCGACGTGGAGACGTCCAGCAGCCCCAAGCCGGGCCGCTCGACGCCGTCCGGGCCGGTCACCGCCGTCCCCAGCTCCTGCAGGCCGGCGCACACCGCCAGCACCGCGGCGCCGCCGTCGACGGCCCGGTGAAGGGGGCGACCTTCGGCCAGGGCCTCGGAGGCCAGGGCCTGAGGCAGGTCCTCGCCGCCCCCGATGACGTACAGATCGCCCGTCGCGGGGACCGCCGTGCCGGCTTCGACCCTGACGACTTCGACACCGTGCCCGCGCCAGCGAGCGCGCTGGGCCAGGATCACGGCGTTGCCCGAGTCGCCGTAGGTGCCCAGCAGGTCCGGGTAGATGAGGACGATCCGGAGCGCCGAGTCGGGCTCAGGCGGCACGGTCCAACCTTGCGGAGAGGGCCTGAAACGACGTGTAGTTGGCGACCACGTCCACCTCGGCCTGACCGGCGACGCCGATGGCCGCCACCAGGTCGGGCTCGTGACGGTGCTCGACCTCGGCGTAGCGGAGCCGCACGGCCAGATCGCGGCCGCGCTCCCCCGTGGCCACGACCAGCCGGCCCCGCAGCCGTTCGAACGGGACGTCCCACAGCCATGAGGGATCCCGGCCGTCGGCGAGGTGCGCGTTGATCGCCACCACCACCGGGCCCGGCGGGGGCGCCAGCAGATCGAACACCTCCAACCACCCGGCCGGGTTCTTGGCCAGCAGCAGCCGGGCTCGCACCCCTCCGACCGTCACGGTCCGGTAGCGGCCCGCCACCTCGCTGGGCCCGCCGATGGCGGCGGCCGCCGCTTCCTCGCCGATGCCGAGCCGAAGCGCGGCGGCCAGGGCCATGGCGGCATTGGCTTCGTTGCACCGGCCAGGGAGATGGAGGCTCAGCGGGATGCGGCGCCCGCTGGCGAACACGACCTCACCCGGCTCGAGCCACAGATCGAGCGGAGGTCGCCGAAAGCCACAGCTCGAGCAGGCCCATCCCATTTTTCCCGGCTCATCTTCGAAGCGGATGCGGCCGCCGCAGGCGGGGCAGCCCGCGGCGTCGACCCGCCAGGGTTGGCCGGCGCCGACCCAGGTGACCCGCCGGGCCGTCGCCGCGCCCCACACCACCATGGGGTCGTCGCCATTGGCCACCACGGGCAGGCCGGGGCGTTCCGAGAAGACCGCACGCCACTTGTCGGCGAGCTGGCGGACCTCGTTGTTGCGGTCCAGCTGGTCGCGCGACAGGTTGAGCAGCACCGCCAGCGCCGGATCGGTGGCGGCCGCGACGCGCCCGAGCCAGGCCTCGTCGACCTCCAGCACCGCGGGCACCCCGGCCGGTCCGGTGGCCAGCGCCATGGCCAGCCCCGGCGGCAGGTTGGCGCCGAGCAGGTTGGTGACGACCGCACCCCGGGTGGCCAGCGCGGCGCGGAGCATGGCGGTGGTGGTGGTCTTGCCGTTGGTCCCGCTGACCAGGACCACGGTGTGGTCCACGCTCAGCTTGCGCAAGGCGTCCGGATCGATGGCCAGGATGGCCCGGCCCCCGATCACCGAACCGTGGCCGCGCCGCAGCCTGCGGGACAGCGAGCTGACAGCGGAACCGGCTCGGACAGCCAGACGGGTCCGCGCTGACAGGGGATCAGCCGACGCGGCCACCGTAGGGGAGCAGGTCCCCTTCCATGTAGATGGAGTCGTACTCCACGTTGGTGCCGCTGTGCAGGGCGTCGATCATCTCGCCGCCGCCGACGTAGATCCCCACGTGGTGGGGCGGGCTGCCGTAGAAGACCAGGTCGCCGGGCTGCAGCTGGGACAGCGGCACCCGGGCCGTGGCGTCGTACTGCCCGGCCGCCGAGTGCGGCAGGCCGACGCCGGCGGCCTCCCACGAATACATGGTCAGACCGGAGCAGTCGAAGCTGCCGGGTCCGGCCGCGCCCCACTGATAGGGCTTGCCGAGCTGCCGGCGCGCCGTCTCCACCGCGACCTGCGCGCCCGACCCGGACGGCGGCAGGTTGCCGGAGAAGCCGCTGCCACCCAGGCCGCGCCCGCTCTGGCCACGGCTGGCTTCGTCCCGGGCGGCCCGAGCCGCCATCTCGGCTTCGAGCCGGGCCTGGGCCTGACGGGCCAGCTCGGCCTGCCGGGCGGCCACCAGGGCGACCAGGTCGCCGTTGACCTTGCTCAACGTCCCCCGGAGGGCTGCGTCGGCCGCGGCCGCGGCCCGTTCGTTGCCCTGGACCGAGGAGAGCGCGGCGGCGGCCGCCTTGCGGGCGTCGGCCAGCTGGGCCCGCTGCTCATTGATCTGCTGGTGCACCAGCCGCAGCTGGTTGAGAGAATCGGTCTCGTTGGCCGCGGCCGTCTCCATGTAGGTCTGGCTCAACACCAGGTCGTTGATCCGTCCCCGGGCCAGCGCCTGGAGGGTGGCGGCCGAGCCCCCGTGGACGTACTGGGTGACGGCCTGGTCACGCAGGCGGCCCTCGAGACTTCGGGCCGTTGCGTCGGTTTGGCTGAGTTTGCTCTGGGCCGAGCTGAGCTGCTGATCGACGTCGGCCGCCTTCAGGCGAGCCTGGTCGACCTGTTCGGAGAGACGGGAGACCACCTGACCCTGGGCCTGAATCTGCCGGGCGAGTTGGGCGGCTTGCGCCTTTTTGTCAGAGATCTGGTCGGCAGTGACGGGGGCCGCGGCCAGCAGCGGAACCAGTGCAGCGACAACGACGACAACGCCGAGCCGCCGAAGGTGCCATGGGGTCATACTGGCCTCAGGTCCTCTCGTCGGGTACGCGTGTTCCACAACGTCGTTGTCGTTGGAACGGCGAACACCATAGCCCACCGCCCTCCGCGGGGGTGAAATCCCGGCCCCGGGGTCCCTCGCCCCATGCCATCCGGACTGGCAAGCTGGAAGCCGGCCCATGGCAGCAGATCCGATGCGCAAGAGGGCGCCCGGCCCCACTTCGCCCACTCCCCAGACGGGGCCGCACCTGCCCGTGTGGCCCGAGGGGAGCGGGTCCGGCGAGGAGCACGCTGCGCGGTCACCCGGCGGCGAGGCGTCACCATCGGGCGGAGCGACAAGCGGAGGCGGACCGTCACCCAACGCGGGAGTGCCGCCGCCGGACGCGGCTTCCCCCGCGGCGCGGCCGGCCCGGGACCAGGTGCCGTGGCGGACGATCCTCGCCACCATCGGCTGCGTCCTGGCCGCGCTGATCGCAGTCGAGCTGGTCCTGGCCCTGCAGCGGATCATCGCCCTGGCCGTGGCCGGGACGTTCCTGGCCGTGGTCCTCTCCCCCGCGGTCAGCGGGCTGGTCAGGCTGGGGTTCCGCAGGGGCCTGGCCACCCTCATCGTCTTCCTCGTCGGCCTGGCCGCGTTCGGCGGCCTGGGCTACCTGTTCATCCACCCGCTCTACAAGGAGGCGGTCAAGCTCAGCAACGACGTGCCGGGTCTGCTGGCCCGCACCCAGGAGGGCAAGGGCACCCTGGGTCAGCTGGTCAAGAAGTACCACCTTCAGAAGACCGCGGCCCAGCAGATCCCCAAGTTGCGCGCCTCGCTCGGCAAGCTCGGCGGGCCGGCCTACAAGGTGCTGCGGCGCATCATCTCCGGCCTCGGCGGCCTGGTCACGGTGCTGGTGCTGACGTTCCTGATCCTGCTCGAAGGACCGGGGATGGTCAGAGGGGCCCTTGATCTGCTGCCTCCCGAGCGGTCGCGCCGCGTCCGCGGCATCCAGGCCGACGTCAGCAAATCGGTGACCGGCTACGTCCACGGCAACGTGGCCACGTCGCTCATCGCCGGGGTGGTGTGCTTGGTCGCGCTGCTGCTGACCGGTGTTCCCTTCGCCACGGTGTGGGGGGTCTGGGTGGCCATGGTCGACCTGCTGCCGCTGGTCGGCGGGCTGCTCGCCGGGGTGCCCACGGTGGCCTTCGCGTTCCTGCATTCGGTGTCGGCAGGCATCATCCTCGCCATCGTGTTCCTCGTGTACCAGCAGATCGAGAACCACATCCTCAACCCCGTCATCATGAGCCGCACCGTGAAGCTGAACCCGCTCTGGGTCATCCTGTCGGTGCTGGCCGGGGCCGAGCTGGCCGGCATCGGTGGTGCCCTCATCGCCATCCCCGCCGCCGCTTCCATCCAGGTCGTCGTGCGGGACGTGTGGAGCGAGCGCCAGGAGCGCCGGGGCGCCGGGGCGGACGGTGTCGGAGGAGCTCCCCCTGCCGCACGGGCCGCGGCAGGAGATCCCGCCGCGGCACGGGCCGCGGCAGGAGATCCCGCGGCAGGAGATCCCGCGGCAGGAGATCCCGCGGCCGCGATCGACAGTGATGCGGGCCATGCCGGCGACGGACCCGATGATCCCGTGGCCGGCGCGCCCTAGCGAGCCATGAGCCCGCCGGCCACCGATGCATGGGATCCCGAGCAGTACGACCGGTTCCGATCGGAGCGCCGCCAGCCGTTCTTCGACCTGCTGGCGCTGGTGCATCCGGTGCCCGGCGGCCGGGTCGTCGACCTGGGTTGTGGCACCGGTGAGCTGACCCGGGAGCTCCACCGGCGGGCCGGTGCGGCCGTGACGGTCGGGATCGATTCCTCCGCGGCCATGCTGTCGCAGGCCGCCGCCTTTGCGGGCGACGGTCTGCGGTTCGAGCGCGGGGATCTGGCCGAGTACTCGGCATCGGACCTCGACGTGGTCTTCGCCAACGCATCACTGCACTGGGTTCCCGATCATCCGGCGCTGCTGCGCCGGCTCGCGGCCATGCTGGGCCCATCGGGCCAGCTGGCCTTCCAGGTCCCGGCCAACTACGACCATCCGTCCCACCGGCTGGCCGGCGTCATCGCCCACGAGGAGCCCTTCTTCAGCGCCCTCGGCGGTGACCCACCCGAGGACCACACCCGTTCGGTCCTGCCCCCCGAGACCTACGCCGGCCTACTCGACTCGGTGGGCTTCACCAGCCAGCACGTGCGCCTCCAGGTCTACGGCCACCACCTGGATGGGACCGACGACGTGGTCGAATGGGTCAAGGGCACGCTGCTGACCCCGTACCGCCGCGACCTCGACGCCGAGCTGTACGAACGGTTCGTCCAGACCCTCCGCGACCGGTTGCGGGCCGAGGTCGGTGACCGCCGTCCCTACTTCTACGCCTTCAAGCGGATCCTTTGCTGGGCCGGGCGCTGAAGCCCCCGCGGCCCTCACCGACGTCGGGACCCTCGACCCGCTTTCGCAGAGCCGGCTCGGCGTACCACGGCCGAAGGGTCAGCCGGGCCGGCGGGAGGTGGCCGTAGACGAGCACGCCCTCCCCGGGCCGGATGCGCCGCAGCTCGTCGGCGGGGGCCAGCCGGCGGTAGGCGATCGACGAGGTGGTCGTCCGGCGCCCGTCGCGCAGGTCGGCGGTGACCGTCTCCTCCCGCACCGCGGCCTCGCCCGCCAGGCCCGACAGCGTGTCGAGGGTCCCGACGTCGGCGACCCCCGAAAGCATGACCTTGGCCCGGTGGTTGTTGGCGATGGTGCGCGCCCGCTCGGGGCCGTAGCGGGCCGCCAGCTGGGCCAGGTCCTGGCAGACCGTCACCAGCTGGATGCCCATGCCCGCCGCGGTGGAGGCCAGGGTGTCCAGATCCCGCAGCGGCGCGATGTTGGCCACTTCGTCCAGCACGACCAGCAGCGGCGGCTCGAGCGCACGGCCGTCACGGTGGACCCGCTCGACCGCGGCGTGCACCACCGACGACACCAGGGTTGCGAACACGCCCTGGACCCGGGCCTGCTCGTGGGCCGGCCCGCAGAGGTAGAGCGTGTGGCCACCCTCCAGCAGTTGTCCCGGGTCGATCTCGTGGCGATGTGCCGACCCCGCGACCACCGGGTCCTCGAAGGGCGCCAGCACGGTCTCCAGCGTGGTGTAGACCGAGCTCTTGATGCGCTCGTCGCGACCTGAGCTGGCGAAGAGGGCCACGCCCGCGTCGATCTCGCCGGCCTCTCCCAGCGCCCGCTCGGCCGCCTCGGTCTCCTGCAGGTTGGTCCACGCCACCACCTCGGCCATGCCGGCGCCCGAGACGGCCGCGGCCAGCAGGAGCGGGGCCAACAGCTTTGACGCCGCGGCATACCAGAAGCCTCCGTCGCTCAGCCCCGCCTTGCTCGGCGTCGACTCCACCAACCAGGTCGCCACCCGCTGGGCCCCGCTCCAGGTACCCGCCTCCGACAGTGGGGACCAGCCATGGCGGGCCGGCACGGCCGCCGTCGCCGTGGGGTCGTAGACCCAGCAGCGGCCCCGGCTCGAGCGCCAGCGGGCCGTCCCGGCGACCAGATCGGCCTTGACCGAGGTCGCCACCACCGGGCCGTCCCATTCCAGGATGGCCGGGATGGCCAGGCCCGTGGTCTTGCCCGATTGGGTCGGACCGATGACCAGCACCGAGTGCCGGGCCTCGGTGGCGACGATCCGGCCCGCGGCCCGGCCCAGCACCAGCCGTGATCCCTGCGGCCGGACCCGAAGCCGCCTGAGGTCGTGGGCCGTGGCCCACCGGGCACCGCCCCGCCACCGGGCACCGCCCCGCCATGGGGCACCACCCCGCCATCGGCCCGCGGCCTGACGCCGGCGTGGTCCGCGCCCGCCGCGCCCGGCCAGGACGGCGGCGCACGCGAGCACGACGACCAAGCCGGCGGCGCCGGCGGCGAACCAGCGGTCCGGCGGCGGGATCTGGCCGGCCAGGAACACCGTGGCCCCGGCGGCCAGGACCAGGTCGAGGGGGTCGCCCACCCCGGCGGGGACGGGGCGACAGGCCCGGCCGCCGGCTCCGGGCCGGGCGGTGCGGGGCGGCGGTCCGCGCCGCATCACTGCGCCGGGACCATCCGGGCGTCGGTGTCGACCAGCGCCCGTTCGTGCCGGGCCAGCCGGTGCTCGACCAGGAACGATCTCGTTCCCACCTTCCACAGCGCCACCCCGCGGGGGAGGTAGGGCAGCAGGTCGGCCTCGGTCGAGGTCAAGCCGAGCCATTCCACCGCGGCGGCCACTTCCGACGGGGGCTGGCCGTACACGACGCGGGTCTCGCTGTCCGAGAGCAGCCCTTCGGCCAGGTGTTGCTGCTCGGAGCCATCGGCGCCGGCGGCTTTCAGGTCCGAAAGGCGGTGTACCACCGCCACGTACGACACGCCGTGGGCCCGAGCCAGCTTGAAGCCGGCGCGGAGCCATCGCCCCATGGCCAGGTTGTGGAGAATGGCCCAGGCTTCGTCGACCACCACCAGCCTCCTGACCCCGTCCGCTCGCTGCAGCACGTTCTGCAACCAGGCGGTTGCACATGTCATCAGGATGCCGAGGGCGGGCGAGGCGTAGAGCGCGGACAGGTCCAGGACCACCAGGGGCCCGCTCAGGTCCAGCGCGGTCGTCGTCGGGCCGTCGAACATGCCGGCCAGATCACCTTCGACCAGGCGTCGCAGCTCGAGGGCCACCTGGCGGCCGTCGGCGGCGAGCCGGACCGGGTCGGTGTGGACCAGGGCGGCCGAAGCGGGCCGCGGGCGCAGCAGCGCGTCAACCACGGCAGGAAGGGTCGGCTGGGCGCTCCGTCCCGCCGCGGCGGCCAGGGCCAGCTCGGTCGAGGTCCGTTCCTCGGGGCTCAGGGGCCGGCCCAGGGAGGCCGCCGCCAGCGAGCACAGCAGCTCGGCCTGCCGCCGGTCCGGATCGAGGCCGGCGCCCTGACCGGCCGAGGGTCCCGGGTCCAGCGGGTTGAGGCGGACACCGAGTCCCGGCCCGATGCGCAGCGGGCGCGTGCCCGAGGCCTCGGCCAGGAGCGAGTACTCGCCCTTGGGATCGACCACCCACGCCTGGCGTCCGAAGACCTGCGAGCGCCAGAGATAGCTCTTGATGAAGCTGGACTTGCCGCGTCCGATCTGGCCGAGGACGATCATGTTGGGCCCCGTCAGCACGCCCCGCCCGTAGAGCTCCCACGGGTCGTGGCAGAACGAGCCCCCGAACAGGTCGCGCCCGATGTAGACGCCGCGGCCGCCCAGCCCGCCCTCGGCCAGGAAGGGGTAGGCCGCCTGGAGGTGGGCGGTGGTGGCCCGGTGGGGCGGGGGCGGGCGCACCTCAGCGCAGTCCCCGGCCGAGCGGCAGGGTCCAGGTGAAGGCCTCGGCCTGGCGGCCGTACAGCCGGCGCAGCTCGAGGTAGGACTGCTGGGCCGCCTGCTCGACCTCGGCGCAGGACCGGTCCAGCTCCGCGCGGTCAGACGCCGTGACGGTGACATAGCCCGAGAACCGGAAGGCGGCGTGGCCCTCGGCCAGCTCGGACTCGCGGCGCAGAACCCCTTCGGCCTGGCGCTGTCGCCGGGCCGTGGTCAGGAACCCCGCACCCTGGCGGAGCCGCTCGTCGGCGACCTCGGCGGTGTGGGCCGCTTCGACTTCGCGGACGGCATGGGCCGTCGGCACCGGGCCCAGGGTGACGGCGATGGTCCTGGCGCCGCTCGACAGCAGCAGCGGCGCCATGAAGTCCGCGCCCACCTCGAGCCTGGGCCACTCCGCCACCCAGTAGGTGACGTGCCAGGCACCGTCGCTGCGGTAGGTCGACCAGCCATCTGCTCCCGCCACGGCCCAGGCGTTGGCGGGCGAAGGAGGGCGTTGCCGCGACGGGCTGCAGCGGGGATCGGAGGCGGTACGGAGGCAGCGGGCCAGATCCGCCCCGCTCAGCGCACCGTCCACTGCGATCTCGGCCGCGCTGAGCTGCCCCACGATCAGGCGGAGCTCACGTCGCAGCAACCCGCACGCTCCGGCCAGCCCGCCGCCGAAGGCCCGCACCGCCGCGGAACCCCTGGTGGCCCGGACGGCGACCATCAGGAGCGCGTCATGGGCCTGGGTCACCGGGCCGGCGCCCGCGATCAGCTCGGCGTAGCTGGACCGCGGCAAGCCACCGGTCCGGGTCGCGGCCTCGCTCAGATAGCCGGTCAGGGCATTGGAGTCGCCCGCCATCGACCGCTCGACCCATTGGAGGCGGACCACGGGACTCCGCTCGCGTGCCACCCCGGCCAGGACGCCACCCCACTGGGCCAGGCGGCGCTCCTTCTCGGCCGGTTCGAGCAGCGAGAACGAACGTCCCCGGACCCGCAGCACCGCGCCGTAGGTGCGCAGCCTGCCGTCCCTGACGACCGCCAGCGGCTCTTCACCCGGCCCCACCGGCGCCTCGAGCAGGCGAATCCCCGCCAGCACGCGCGGCGGGCGGGATTCGAGCTCCACCCCGACGGCCCGGCCCCGTGCCGGGGCGCGGCTCAGGTCCGGTCCGCGCCGCCACCGCCAGGCCCACCCGGCCAGGACGGGGGCCCACTCGGCCGGCGTGGCGCCCGCCACCCGCCAGAAGGCGACCGCGGCGGCCACCATGAGGACCACGGCGGCCATCGCCACCCCACCGCCACCCGGCGCCGAGCGCAGCGCGGCCACGGCCAGCAACGCGGCCACCGCCACCACGCCGAGCTGGCCGGACTGAAGGCCGGCGATCAGCCCCCGCTGTTCGAGCGGGTTGAAGCGGTAGCGCCGAACCTCATCGCCCACGGCGGCCCTCGGACCCGTCGGCGCTGCCGGAGGGGGCGACCGTCGGCCCACCGGGCCGGGGTGGATGGGGCGGGGCAGGCCATCCCTCGTCGCGGAGCCACCAACCCTCGCGGAGCGGGGGCTCGCCGCCCGCGGAGCCCGGGGCGGCGCCCTCGGCCGCGGTCGACGTCGCGGTCGACGCCGCGACCATGGCCGGACGGGCGGCGGGCGGACCGCTCCCCTGCGCCTCGATCACGTCCGGACTGCCGCTGCGCTTCAGCTGCTGGACGATGGGGTGCGATGGCAAGGCCGCCGTGCTGACCGCGGCGTTGATCGGCCGGCGGGAGAGTCCCTCGAGGTGACCGATGGCCGCGGCTTCGACCACGGGGACCAGC
>Ga0307479_10005799_pt1 | contig 11300 bp, 9 predicted proteins | sample atmos_gasesECM4C_FD_203743 | JGI IMG/M metagenome (GOLD analysis project Ga0307479, IMG submission 203743) | Hardwood forest soil microbial communities from Morgan-Monroe State Forest, Indiana, United States - atmos_gasesECM4C_515 | ecosystem: Environmental > Terrestrial > Soil > Temperate... | reverse complement strand
TTGGATTCCCCGTACTGTGCCGGAGAAACGTGGCGCGCTTGCGCACCGCTGTTCGGGCAGCTGTCGTTGCTCTACCCCAGGGGCCCTCGCTCCGGTCCGAGTTATTCTGTCTCGGCCCATCATCACTTACTGGCCCCATCCGTCCCACTTGCAGGCACATCTCGATTTCGCCGCTTAGCGGCTTATACGCGATGCCCTCGCTGTGCGTTTCCGCCTAGGCGACCCGCCAGTGGTTCCGTGCTTTCACTGTACATTCCTTCTCCACATGCCGCCCTCTTTGACCGCAGGGAGTTCATCGGCTGCACTTGCTCAGTTCCTTCACCGATGACTTCGGCCTTCGCCCAGAGTCCATGGGCTCGGCACTCCCAAAATTCCCATCATCCGTTTCCGATGGGGGGATGGTTTCGCGGCTTCACTGGTTCGCTGCTCGCTGCGGCCTGTCGAGTTGCTTGCCCCCCTGACGGATCTGACCGAGCTATTCGCCCAGCCAACAGGGACTTTTACTCCCGAGCTTCCAGCGAGTCGGTCACCCTTCTCGCCGTCGGGTATAACTACGGTGGCAACTGAGCGCTTCCACCGATGGGACTTTCACCCACTGGAACGTCAGCTAGCATCGCTGCACGGACTCTTTCATTCCTTACAGCATGCCGGTTTAACCCGGCGCACCCTAACGCGCTAACGGACATTTGAAGTTCCGGTAGCACCACGACGTTTAACTGAGGCATATCCGGCAAAGACCAATCAGTGTGCTTGGATTAGCGCTGGCCCTGTCATCGCTCAGTGGAGAAATGCGATGCGCAAGCCGGATGTGAAGACCAACTCGTTCTGCTTCTTGCCGGAAGGAGGGTTGGTAACGTAGGCCTCACTAAAGTTATTTTGCCATCCCAGCCATTTGACGATCTTGGTTGTGACGCCGAAATTGAAATTGACTCGATAGTTGCCCGCGCTGGATGTCAGATCTGGAAAGAAGGCTACGTTCTGGATCATAGACGTGTTGCGACTCAACTTTAATTTGAACTCTTCGCCCACCTGGCCAGCGCCGAGGTTGCGTTGAATCTCCACGTAATCCTCATGGGTAAAATTCATCCCGCCCAGCAGATCGAGGGTGGTTCTCTCCCGCCGAATGACGTGGTAGCCGAGTCCCCCTCCCAGCACGAAACGCAGGTTCAAGTCTTGGAGAGTGTCGCTCATGAAATCGGTGTTGGAAAATAAGAACAGCCGCTCGGTCAAGTCATGCCCAAAGCGCACCCCTCCGCTGTTTTCATTCGCGGTGACGTGTGGCCGCGCGCCCGGTAGTTCGTCGACCGAATAAATCGATTGGGCGTAAACAGTCAATTGATCGCGATAGGTTTTGCGTGAAGCACGGAAAGCAAGTCGGAAGTTTCGAATCTCACTGTTGCCGCTGGTCAAGTCAAAACCGGCATCCACACTTCCATCCCACCCATAGAAAAGATTTTTGCGCTGAGACCTCTCGTAGGCTGACTCCTCCACATCATTGCGCAGAGTCGCGACGCGGGCCTTCGGACCTTCGACTGCCCCGGCGTCCGTGGCGACTTCGAGCCTCCCTTCGTGAATGGTTACCTTGCCCACCACGGCCTTTCCATCCGAAAGCCCTACATGCAAAGGCACGTCCGAACGCAGTTCCTGAACTTCCGGCCATGACACGGATATTTCCCCGGCAACCATTGTCCTGATCACCAAAGTCGCAGCGTCGGACTTTACAATGGAACCGGTCAACCGGTCTCCGTTCCTGAATGTGACTTGGTCGGCAAACAGCGATGAGCTGCTAAGTGCCAAAAACAAAGGAAGCACGACTCCAAGGCTCCGCAAGGGTCCCCTCCTGGATTCCGTAGCCGTCGCACACGAAATGCCCTCGGCACGCTCCCGTGGCCAGGAGCGCAATCGTGCATAGAAGTCAGCGCCAATCGTCATTTTAAGTAAAACGAGAAAAATATCTCTTGAGAAGCACACAAACTAAGCCACTGGGTCTGCCTTCCGCAACTCGTAGAATTGACAGTCACACTTGAATCTTTTGATTGCCCTTGAGCAGCGACAGCGCCCGTCTGGTCATAGATCCTTTATGGTGATTCGCAAGATAGTTTTTCTTGTGGAAAGCGAACTGGATGGGAGACGAAGGATGTCAAAAAGACGAGGAATCTGGGCCGGCAGGTGGCCGCTGTTTGGGACAAAGTTTGGGTCAATCAAAGGGGGCAAAAACGGAGGGTTTTGTAGGCTAAGTCCCACCGACTCATTGAAGTTCGCATGAGCTACACGCCCATCCTTGTAACCGTTTTATTCTAAAACACTTTTGACCGCGCCGCACTCCCAATTCACGCAAAAACAGAGCACCTTCGATCCAGGCAAGTGGTCTCCCACACGAGCTCCTGCACCCCGCGCTGTGACCGTTTCGGCTGGGAAGCGAATCAGGAGCCCCCGGTGACAAAAAAATGGAGTTGCGATGCCGTCTCTCTCGCGTCTCCGCGCAACTTTCTTGTATTACAGCCCGTAATACACTAAACTACACTCCGAGGTAATGTCATGCCATCTCCAGTGACATTGAGGGTGGATAAGGAAACCAGGCAGCGCATCGCCCGCATTGCGCGCCGCAAGCAAGTGTCCGCATCGGAGGTAATTCGCCAGGCAATCGAGACATGGATCGAGGAGCAGGAACCGGCCGGATCGCCTTATGAAATGGTTTCGGATTTGATTGGAATTGTCCACGGCGGAAACCGAAAACGCTCGGCGGGAGCGGGCCGTCAATTCGCCGCTCTGCTAAAGAGCCAACGGAGCTCTCGGTGATCTTGGTGGATGCGGGGCCCCTCGTGGCTCTCGTGGACGCAGATGACCAATACCATGAGCAATGCGTGTCGACACTAAAGAGTTTGCAAGAACCTTTGGCAACGGTGTGGCCGCCGCTGACGGAAGCCATGTACCTGCTAAACGATCTGCCGCCGGCCCAGGAAGCTTTATGGGAGATGTTGGTAAGGAAGGCGGTGGAGCTGCTGCCGCTCGGCTTGGGCGATTTGCCTCGTATCCGTGAACTTCTGCGGAAATATGCCGATCGTCCAATGGATCTTGCCGACGCGGCGCTTATCCGGATTGCCGAGCGAGAAGGTATCCGCAAAATATTCACCGTGGACAAGAGAGACTTCGCGGTCTACAGGATTCATGGTCGGATCCGTCCCTCAATCATCCCTTGATCCGCGCACGTAAATTAAATTACACATCGCCTATCACCCGCCGTCAATTCCAACCCTGACGAAAGGGAACAATGAACTTTGGCCAGCATGGCAAAAGTCAATACGCGGCAAAGTAATGGTTGGTATCACTTCTAGAAACGAAGACATCCGGCCCGAAAAGGTGCTCATTATAAATGCCAACGATTCCGTAATCGATGTGTATCCAAAACAGTGTACAGGAAAACTCGGAGGCAGTAACGATTCTGCCTTTGCGGATTACGTTCCTCGCGCTCGCGCTTCATCAATTGAGCGAGTCCCTGTCGCGCGCCATGATGAAGACCTTGCTTTGCCCGCGGAGGAGTTTGTTCAACTGACGCACCTGCTGCGGCTCAAGCGGCTCGGGCGGCAAATATGATGGAACGCCACCTTGAGGTTCAACCGAGACACAAATGTATGGCGACAATGGCAGCCAAAATCCATAGTTAGGATTCGTAAGATTGTTCCGGCAGTCAGCGCCCGTTCAGCAATCAAAGAAAACGGTTTCGTTCGCGCCCTGCAACACCACATTCCATTCCAGCCGGCCATCGCGCAATTTTTTCGCGATGAGCGTATGGCGTCGCTCCGCTTCAACTAATTTGAGTGCGAAGTCTTCGGCGTTGCTTGCTTCGTCCGGAAAATAAATGCGGGTCACCAGGCGGCGCAATAATCCGCGCGTAAATACAGAAACGGCAATGTGCGGAGCCTGCAGCGTTCCATCGGGTGCGGGCACGCGGCCCGGCTTGATGGTCTTGAAGCGGAACGATCCATCGGCCTGCGTGGGCACACGCCCAAACCCCCAGAATGCGCTTTGCTCTCGTTGCGTCTGCGCGTGTTCCTTCGCCTGCGGGTCAGTCTTTTGAATGCTCGCCAGCTCCTCAGAAAATCCTGGATGTGCATAATCGCCTTGCGCGTCCGCCTGCCATATTTCGATCACGCCATCCGGCACAGACTGACCATCGCCGTCTAAAACGCGCCCTTCAATTTCGATTGTTTCTCCAGCGATCCCCGGCCCAGTTAAATCGTCGATATAAAATCTGGCCAAACCAATCTGAAAAAATGGGCCGACCGTTTGTGAAGTTGTAGCTTGCAAGCTCATTATTTTTCCCAAGGCGTGGAATCGCGCCCGCTAAGAATGATGTCGAACCGGTAGCCCAGCGCTTGCTCGCACACGGTGGTCTCCCAATCGAACACCGAGATCAAACGATTGCGAGCCGTTTCGTCCGCGGTGCAATTAAAGATGGGATCAAACGGCAGCAGCGCGTCTCCCGGAAAGTACATCTGCGTAATTAATCGCGTCGCAAACGCCGGACCGAATACCGAGAAATGAATGTGCGCTGGGCGCCATGCGTTGTAGTGATTTCTCCACGGATAGGCGCCCGGCCGAATGGTAATAAATCTGAAGTTGCCCTGCTCATCGGTAAGCGTGTGGCCGCTGCCTTCGAAATTGGGATCCAGCGGCGCATTGTGCTGGTCCACACTGTGCCGGTAACGGCCAGCGGCATTCGCTTGCCAGACCTCGATAAGCGTGCGCGCAGCCGGCCGTCCATCTTCATCCAGCACCCGTCCGCTGACGATGATGCGCTCGCCCAGCGGTTCCCCGTGGTGCTGTCGAGTGAGGTCGCTCGCCTTCACGTCAACCGCGAAAGAATCGAAACTCGGCCCCGTTATTTCCGAAGGAGTGTGCGGTAGGTACACCAGCGGCTTCGACGGCGCGCGCTTAATAGAGGATACGTAGGGAGGATGCAGGTGATCCGGTTGCGTGCCTGGTTCAGCCCGCCGATACCCGCGGAGTGTCGCCATAGATTGCATCATAACGCGGCGGGGCATTCACTCCACATTGATCACGGCGCAGCCGGTACGGCACCAGCAATCACCGGAAGCAAAAGCGCCGAGGGATGCTCAGCGTCGTGCAGAATCGTGTTTGTGGCCGAAATAAAATCGCGGCTGGTGGCCTGCTCCGCTCCGGTGTTCAAGTTGCGGTCGAAACGCGGAAAATTACTGCTGGAAACCTCCAGGCGCAGCACGTGACCTTTTTTAAAGTCATTGCTGGTAGCCCACAGGTCCACTGAGATTTTGTAGATCTGCCCCGCCTGCATCAATTGCGGCTTCTCCTGCGAATCCCGATAGCGCATCCGCAGAATTCCGTCAGTGAGATTCATCGCGAACCCGTCCGGCGAGACGTCCACCAGTTTTGCGGTGAAGTCGGTGTCTACCGCTGAAGATTTGACCCACAGTTCCAGCGTGACCGGCCCGGTAACTTCCACATCCTCCGCGACCGGCTTGGTCGAATACACCAGCACGTCGTTACGATTTTCATCCGCGCGCTGGTCGCGTGGCCCGGGTTCGTAACGTTCCTGATCGCAGCACAAGGGCCCGCCGGTGGTTGGCACAGGTTTGGCTGGATCGTACGTAAATTTATCGGGCGTTTCTTTTCTTGGCGCCATCGTGGAAAGTCCGCCATCTCCGGCTAACGAATTCGCCGCACCTCCCGAATGCAGGAAATACCGAGTGGTTTTAGCTTGCGGCGGAGGCCAATCCGCCTCCTCCTGATACTTGTTCGCGCCCATCACAAAAATCTGCACGGGCTTGCCTGCACCGGATCCTTCAGTCGCAAATTCATTCTGAACGCCCTTGAATAGATAGTCGTACCAGTCCAGCACCACCTGCGTGGAAGGAAATTTCATCGCTTCATCGCCAAATTCCACATCCCCGATGTGACGACCATACCCAGCGTGTCCGCCGATTTGTATCAGTAACCGTTGGCCGTTACGCGCCTCTTCCGATCCGCCGTGCGCCTTGATTCCCACGTAATTTCTCAGCGTGCCACCTAAAAAAATGTCATACCACGCGCCGATGTGCAGTGCCGGCACGCGAATATCCGAAAAATGTTCCTCGATGGACCACTGCTTCCAATACTCGTCATACGACGGGTGCGCGAGCCAATCCAGATAATACGGAGCAACCTGCGCCGTGGCGTCAGCCCCCGAGGGCAGTGCGGCGTAATTGAACGCCGGATATTTCGTAGGCGGAAGCACCTGCATGCCCAACAGCGCATTCGTATTCTTCGCAATCAATCGCGCCATCGTATTATTGGCCAGTTGCGAGGACCAACTCTGATCGAACCACTGTTCCAACGCTCCGCCCTGATACGTCCAACCGTCGTGATAGTTGCTGGCCGTGTGCTCCGGGCAGATTCCCGCGAGATGTGGAGGATGTGCAACGGCAGAAAGCATTTGCGTCGCGCCTACATACGACCCGCCGGTCATGCCCACTTTACCGTTTGAGTAAGGCAGCGCGGCAGCCCACTCGATCGTGTCATAGCCATCTTCCGCCTCATGGCGAAACGGGTACCACTCGCCTTCCGATGTGTATCGTCCGCGAACATCTTGCACAATAACCACGTACCCATGCGTGGCCATCTCGTATTCCGGCCAGACCGCCCGCCTTGCGCTTTTGTCGTACGGGGTGCGCATCAGGATGACCGGAAATTTTCCCTCAGCCTTCGGGCGGTAAATGTTCGCGTAGAGTTTTACTCCGTCGCGCGTTTTCATCTCCACGTCATTCTGCACGATCACTTCATAACTCTGCTGCGCGCGAACACCACCCGGCGCCCATAAAGCTACGGCGCAAATCGCGAGCATCACCTGCAAAATTTTCTGCTGGAACAAACCGCCTCCCTACTGGAAATTGAAGTGCGGCATCACCGCGTTAAACTTGATCGCCAATACTTTGCCATTACCGTGCGGCGGAATAGCCTTCAAGTCCACTTCTAATATGGAGTTCTAATAGGAGCCAATACCCGTATAGCTCATGTTAAAGAGGTTTGCGCCAAAGCAAGAAAGTCAGTCCGCGCGACAAACCAGGCGCACCGCAATTTCAACCACCGCTAGCTATATAGCAGAGTATAATCACCACCATATGGCGCCTTGGGGATTTTTGGTGCTTCCATCCTCGGGCGTGGATCACCTTGGCGAGGTTTCCCCTTGCCGATAAAAAATTCATAGAATTGAGTCCGGCCGCAACTAACAGTTGAACTTTTCAACCGTCTCTCTCGTTTGAGTGTGTGACGCTGGTAGAATCGGTCAGGGATTCGTCGAGGGAATTGAGAATGCTAGCCAAGAAAACAAATGGAATTCCTGCGTATAAAAGGATCCAGGAAGAGATTCGAACCGGTATTGATGCCGGCCAGTTGCGCGCTGGAAACGTGGTGCCCTCCGAAAGAGAACTCGCAAGAATTCATGATGTCAGCCTGATGACCGCTCGCCACGCTCTCGCCTCCCTCGAGCGCGAAGGCTTGGTGGAGCGCCGCCGTGGGGTCGGCACCTTTGTCGCCGCTCCAAAAATTCATTTCAATAAATTGATGAGCTATACCGAACAAATGGGCAGCCGCGGTTTGACTCCCATCTCAAAGGTTTTATTTACAAAAGTAATCGACAATGAAGAGGACGCTACCGCGCGATTAGCCCTTCCACCCAAAAGCCGCATATTTAAATTGGAGCGCCTGAGACACGCTGCCGGCGGCGAGCCTTTCGCCCTGGAAACTTGCTATCTTTCCGCCGAACAGTTTTCCGGCTTGCAATCCGCCCCATTGCAGAAAGAATCTTTATTCTCCACCTTGCAGCGCGATTATCAGGTGGAGCTCAGCTATTCCGACGAAGAGGTGGATGCCACCGCCGCCGACCCGCGAACCGCCGAGCTTCTAGGCGTGCCAAAACGCGCCCCGCTGCTGCGCATCCGCCAAGTCATTTATTCAACAAAAGGCGCGGTCATTCTTTATGTGCTGGGACTTTATCGTTCCGATCGACACAACCTGGTGATCCGAAGATATCGCTAAGCCGCAAGCCTTAGCCTTTTCAGTTTGGGCTTCAAATTTTCAATTCAAAAATTCAGCTGCGTCGTCACCCTAAACTCCGCTGCAAGTCCTGCCGCAGCGCATCCTTCATTTGCTCCGTCAATTTCTTTCCGCGCGATGTCAGGTAAAACACGTCAATCGCTTTTTGCCCTTCGGTATCAATCAGCGCCACTTCAATGTTGCATTCCTGCTTGGCCATCGCCGAGCCCATCTCGTACAGCAATCCCGGCCGGTCCTGCGTCACAATTTCCAACAACGTGCTGTGCAATGATGACGAATCGTCAAAAGTAATTCGCGTATCCACAGCGATCTTTGGGGCCTTGGCCCTCATCGCGCTATCTCTGCTCCGCAACAAAGGCTCCAGCGCCGTTTTACCATTCACCACATCCGCCAAATTTCTGCGGAACCGTTCAATTTCGCTGGGATTTAATTCCAGCGTGCGGTGCAGGTCCACAAACTGAAAGGTATCCAGCACCACGCCCGCCGCGTTCGCAAACGCATCTGCCTTCACTATGTTCATGCCCCAACCTGCCAGCACTCCCGCGATCTTGGCGAACAGCGCCGGCCGGTCGGCGGTAATCACCGAAAGTGAGAACCCGTGTCGCATCCTCTTCACTTCCGTTTGCATCGGCTCGCCCTTCAATTTCTGATACAGCGCAAAGTGTTCTGCAATTTCCGCCGCCGAGTGCACCGCAAGATACCGCCGCGGGAAGCCCTCCAGGAACCGCTCGATTTCACCTTCCTTCGCGCCGCGCGTTTGTGAACGCACTTGCGCTAGCAGTGACACTTCCATGGAAGCGTGCAGCCGGTCACGGTCCAGCGTGCGGCTGAAGTGATTGGAAGTCGCCGCGAATAATTGCCACAACATTTCCGCTTTCCAGGGCGTCAAAGCCTCGGGGTTCACCGCGTGAATGTCCGCATACGTAAGCAAGGTTAGCCGCTGCAGTCGTTCCTGCGTTCCAACCGTCCTGGCAAACATGGTCACCGTGCCCGCGTCGAAAATGTCTCGCCGTTGCATGGTCTCGGACATGTCTAGATGGTGCGCGATCAAAAAGTGCACTTCCTCCTTTTCTTCCGGCGTTAGACCCAGCCTCTTTGCGGCGCTCTCTAACGCCTCCAGGCTTCCCGTCACGTGATTTTCCACCGCCATGCCCTTGCCCACGTCATGCAGCAGCATCGCCAGTATCAGCAGGTCCCGTCGCTCCAGCGTCTTCCATAGCGACGCAAAATTTTTCCCCAGCGGATCGCTGCCTTCCCCCAATTCCTGCAGGTGTTCAATCGTTCGCAGCGAATGCTCATCCACCGTGTAACGATGATAGTAATCGCGCACCACCAGCGAATCGATGTACGCAAATTCCGGCAACACTTCCGTTAACATTCCTAATCGCTGCATCGGCCGCAGCGCCACACCCGGGTAATCCGCGCTCAGAATTTCGCGCAGTGTGGGCCACGACACCTCTGTATTCTGCGCCGGCACTTCCGGATGCGTTTGGATATACGCGATGGTTCGCTCCGCCTCGCGACTTAGTGGCACGCCAGTACTCGCCGCCGCTAAAAAAAGCGAAAACGTAATCGCTCGATCCGATAGCGCCCCCGGAGCCACGATTTCAAGTAACCCATCGCGTTCGATAAAAGGCCGTACCGTTGTCGTTTCCAATTTCGGTACACGCGCGGCGTTGAAAATTCGTTCCCGCAGCGACAATGTGGTCAGCTGCGTTTTTTGTTCCATGTGTCGCAGCAATCGCCGGTTCAGTGTCCGCGCTTGCCGGAAATACATGCGCATCCATTCCGCCGCCTCATGTTCCCCGGAGCCTTTCCGTGCAACTTCGGCATCTCTATTCCCGGCCGCGCTACCTGAAATAACCCCCGAAGTAACTCCTGAAATCCCCCCCGAAATTCCCAGCGATCGCGCCGCCGCGGCTGCTTGCAGCTCGTACGTCAACGTGTTGTCGTTTCGCCCATTGCTGTAATGCAAAAAACAGCGTATCTCGCTCATGAAATCGACCGCTTTTCGCACCAGGTCGTCTTCCGCGGTAATGATCGGCCGCGAATCCTTCTTCTCGCCGCTGATTTGCTGCATCCACACCGTGGCTTGATAATCGCGCAAGCCACCAGGCGACTCCTTCACGTTAGGCTCAAGATGAAAAATCGTATTCCCATAACGCGTCAGCCGATCCTTCGTCAATTTCTGAAGTTGCGCCACCAAAAACGGCCGCGCCTGTCTTTCCGAACCGGGCAGCACCTTGCTGTCCAGCCTCTCGAACAGTGTTTTGTCTCCCGCGAGGAATCGACGATCCAGCAAAGCCAGGTGAAATTCTGCGTTATCTTCTTCTATGCGCTTGCACTCATCGATGGTTCGCCCCGCCGAGCTCACCCGAAAACCAATGTCCCACAGCACCCGCGAAAATTCGCTGATCAACGGTCGAAATTCCGCTTCCGCTCTTTCGTTGCCAAATAAAAATAAAATATCCAGATCGGAGTAAGGAAAAAGCCACCGCCGCCCGAATCCCCCGAGCGCCAGCAGAGTAAGCCCCTGCGTGTCGTTGCCGTGAACACGCAGCACCTCGCCGAAAATGCGCTGTATATTTCGGTCCGCCAGTTCGCACAATGCCGCCAGCGTTTCTCGCGCACCCGCACCCGCTTCGAATTTCTCGCGTATTCGTTGCCGCTCGTCGTCCGCTTCCGGTCCGAGCGTGGAAAGAGGAGTTATGGATCCTTGCATCGATTTTTTAGCTTGGCCGATCAATTCTTGATTGAACTATAGCGGGCAATTTCGCATCTGTAGAGCTTCTTTTCTCCCGCTTTTCGTTGCCTCACTAGGACGACGGCCTGGGCAGTCTTCGTCAGCAGATTTAAGGTTTTGTTATCAGGGCAGCACAACTACTCTCTATATAAACCCATTACATCACTCCGGGTGGCCCATCCTTGCGGTTTTTGCAAGGGTGGGGCTTTACAGCGCGTTCTCCCCGCGCTCATCATTCCGTATCCGGATGGCCTCGTCGATCTTCGACAGGAAAATCTTCCCGTCGCCGATCATCCCGGTTTTAGCCGTCTTCATAATCGCCGCCAGCGCCTTATCCACCAACGCATCCGGCAACACCATTTCAACCTTCATCTTTGGCAGCAGGTCCACGGTGTATTCCCGCCCGCGATAAATTTCCGTGTGCCCTTTTTGCCGCCCGTGTCCGCGCACTTCCGTCACCGTCATCCCTTCGATTCCAATTTCATGC
>Ga0307479_10005798_pt1 | contig 11301 bp, 8 predicted proteins | sample atmos_gasesECM4C_FD_203743 | JGI IMG/M metagenome (GOLD analysis project Ga0307479, IMG submission 203743) | Hardwood forest soil microbial communities from Morgan-Monroe State Forest, Indiana, United States - atmos_gasesECM4C_515 | ecosystem: Environmental > Terrestrial > Soil > Temperate... | reverse complement strand
CACTCTCGTCCCAGTGCTGGTGCGAACGCGGCACGACCTGCGCTGGTTTTCGAGTCGCGCCCTACTCTCCATGCTGCTCGTGTTCCCCCTCTATTTAGTGGCACCGCTAATCTCGCCGCCGCGGCCCTTTGTTTCGGTCGGAGCATTCGGCTGGTGGCTGAATTTCGACCGCACCCACGACAGTGCTGGTGCCGCCTTCCCTTCCTACCACGTCATCTGGGCGTTCCTGGCCGCTGCGGCACTCGGCACCAACAAGCCGCGCAGGTGGATGGCTACGGTTTGGGCATTGCTGGTTGCTGCCAGTTGCATCACCACTGGAATGCATGCCTTGGTGGACGTCCTGGCCGCATTCGTCGTTCTCTGGATCGTCGAACACATGGGTGAGGTTTGGGAGTTCCTGCGCAGTTCGTCCGAAACGATCGCGAATTCATGGCGCGAATGGCGCGTCGGTCCGGTGCGGATTATCGATCATGGCGCTTATGCGGCGGCGGGTATATTTCTTGGATTTCTGGTACTCGACACGCTGCTCGGCCGCGGCCGGAGCGCGATCGCGATCTCTATCTTCATCGGTGGAACCGTCGGAGCCGCGCTTTGGGCGCAATGGATCGAAGGTTCGTCGTTTTTGTTGCGGCCCCTGGGCTTTTACGGCGGAATGCTTGGGAGTATATTCGGCGGAGTCGTGGCCGCACGCCTGGCAGACACCAGCGTTTGGGCGGTGCTGAGCGCGCTCGTGGTGGCCGCTCCCTGGATTCAAGGAATTGGACGGCTGCGCTGCCTGGTGCAAGGATGTTGTCACGGATCGCCGGCCAACGACCGGCTTGGTATCCGCTATGTCCACCCTCAATCTCGGGTCTGCCGGATTGCTGCGCTGCGGGGCATACCGATTCACCCCACTCCGCTGTACTCGCTCCTGTGGAATGTCCTGGTCGCGCTGGCGGTGACTCGACTCTATCTGCTGCACAGCACGACAACCATGGTCGCCGGAGTGTACCTCATACTCTCGGGCGCTGGAAGATTCGTGGAAGAAGCTTATCGCGGCGAACCCCAAACCCCCACGGTGTGCGGGCTGCGGCTTTACCAGTGGCTCGCCATCGCCAGTGTGGCCTGCGGCACGGTCATCACCACCATCTCAGCCGCTCCTCTGGCCGCGCCGCCGGTTCCGCATCCTTCGTCGATCGTCCTTGCATCCGTCTGCGGCCTCTGCGCCTGGTTTGTCACGGGCGTTGACTTTCCTGACTCGAATCGAAGATTCGCGCGCCTGACGTAAGCCCGATTCGGCGCAGCCCTTCGACGCTCGCTGAGCTGATCAGTTCACCTGCAGGCGCAACCGCAGTTCGCGCGCCAGGTTGGCGATCGAACGGATTCGCTCCACCGCCGGAACCGGAACGTCAGGCACAGACATGGACAGTTCGCACGACAGCAGCAACGCCGTCAGTGTCTCGCGCATTTCATAGCGTATTTGTTCTATGACCGCGCGGCGGGCGGCCGTCTCTTCGCGTTTTCGCCGGTGCAGGGCGGAGCGCACTTCCCGCACCAGCCGTTCCATTCCCGTGACCGCGAAGTTGATGTAAACGGGAAAAGCGCTGCCCAGATGTTCGATCATCTGCTCGCTTTCCTCAGGTTCGGTTTCGATCAGGAACTGGTCGATCCCTGCGGCGGTGTAGGTTTGTTCGCGCAGGCGGGTGGCGGCCTCCTGCAAGTTTTGGCCCCAGTGCGTCTCCTCGCCTGTGGCGGCTTGCAAGGAATCGGCGCACTGTTGGCCGCGTGCTGAAGCTGTGATGAGTAGAATCATGCCATTTCTATAAGCACGTCTGGCCGCCAGCGGGCAGGACATCGCGGGCGTTCAGTGCCAGGTTCAGCAGAATCTGCTGGGCCTGGGTGTGATCCATCCTGATCAGGCGCAGGTTGGAATCGAGACGAAACTTCAGCTCGATGTTTTCCCCAATCAGCCGAACCAGGAGGCCCCGCATGCCCTCGGCGATCTCATTGAGCGAAAGCAGGCGCGCTTCGCAACTCGAAGGGCGCGACACTGCCAGCAACTGCCGCACCAGGCCGGTCGCCTGCAGCCCGGCGCTGCGGATTTCTTCCGCATACTTGCGGGCGCGATGTCCCGGCTCCAAACCAGTCACCAGGAGGTCGCAGTACAGCAGCACCCCGGTAAGCAGATTATTGAAGTCGTGAGCCACGCCACCTGCCAACCGGCCCACCGTTTCCAGTCTCTGGGCCTGGCGCAGGCGACGCTCGGCTCTGGATTCTCCCGAACTGGTTCGGCCAAGGCCAGCGCATCCCGCCGGATACGCGCCATGCCGTCCATCTCATCGCTTGGCCCTTGGCGGCCAAGCTCCTGGAATCCAATTGAAAGCTATCGCGTTTCCCCTCGAACACTTTCGCGCGTCAAACGCTCGCCGGATAACTGGTGCGCCGGATCAATCAGATCGCCAAGAGAAAGGGGGCCCCCGTCGCGGGAATATCGCCGAGCATCTGTTCCAGGACGGGATTCAGCGGGGTGATCGCGCCTTGAGGCTTTATTGAGCCAGACCCACGGTGTGTTCTCAAATATCAAACGGAGTTCTGTCCCAAAATCGCGCGGCGTCCACGAAAACTTAGCGGCAACGCTCATATCCCTACTCTGCGCGGGCTCACTTCCGGAATAACCTTCGCACCCGTCGCTGGCAACTTCAGTTTTCCCAAAATGGGAAGGGCCGCCTGTCTGCGGAATCAGCGTCCGACTCCCATTTCGGCCCACTATAGAGAACCAGACCTGTGCCGATTAGGACATGCTTCACTAAAACGGGAAAATTTTCTGTGGAAATCTTCCGGCGGGAGGCGTGCAGGGTGTCAGCGAATGGGACTTGCGGCTTTGCTAGCCATATAAACAGGTTCGGCGAGTCGGAAAGTAAGGCGGTGCCCCTGCTCCAGGCCTACGACCGGGGATAAGTCTCGGGCGCGGGACTCACCCTTCTTTCCGCGCGCGAACAGGCTGGAGGTCCGGATGGGAAAGTCCCGACCAGCTATGTCGACCACGTTAAGGCTCAGGCGCAGGTAGCCTTGATTACCATTGAACGTGGAAGAGTGCGCCGACTCCACCCTACCGGAAACGCTAGCGCCGCGCGGAACCAGCGTCTCGCCGTCAATCACCACCGGTTCTTCGACGACCGCGTCGAAACTGCCGCTGGCACCGGAACTTGTTGAGGAGATTGGATCTTTCAGTTTCACCGTAAGTAAAGTCCCAGCCGGCAGACTCTGTGGATCGTGGAACGGAATGCCAGTTTCCGCCTCTGGGCGCTTTTCCGCTGCCGAGACAGTGGAACCGAGGCCTACAGTCTCGCTCTGGCTCCCCTCATGAAACGGGATCTGATGCTGGCCGGCGTCCGCGGTTCCCTGACTCCCAGGGCGAGAGCAACCCGCCCCGGAAAGGGCAAGCAGAAAGAGCAAAATCGTTCTACCTCGGGGCCTGCCAAGCCTGATCATCCACTTGTCCTTATTCGAACTTCTTCGGTCAGTAAAGGGCAACCCGGGTACCAGACACGGTCTCATCAAATCAATGCTTTGGCGATGGCACTTTCGGGGAGTTAGGTAGTTTTTTCCACAGATAGCCAGGTGGTTACACGGAGCCAGTGCGCAAAGACCCAGGGTTAGCGCGGAAAAAAATAGCGGAGAGCGAAACACGCTCTCCGCGAAGGGCTGTTGTCAACTTCGATTCCTGCCGGTTACTTCTTCTTCGGAGCCACCTTCTTTTTCGCTGGAGCCTTGACCGGCGTTCTGCCACCAATCAAGGTCAACGCATCTTCCGCGTTGAACGGGAATTGTCGAGTGGAAACTTCCCCGGTCGTGCTCAGTCGGATGTCCACCCGGCGGTTGCTCGCCAGGAGGATCGTCTTCATGTTCCGGAGAACTCTCGCTCGCTCTTCCTTGGTCAACTGCGGATCAGCCTCGATCGAAGATTTCACTTCTTCGGCGGTCAGGTTGTGCTGAGCTCCCAGAGCTTTGGTTTCGATCGCGTTTGCGTTCACTCCATGTTCGATCAGGAAGTTCTTCACCCGGTTTACGCGACGCTCCGACAGCGCCTGGTTGTACTCTGCCGAGCCACGCGGATCCGCGTGTCCCTCCAGAATCAGATGCGCGTCTGGTTTGGCCTGAATGTACTTCTGGAAGTCCACCGACAGGTCAATCAGAGTCTTCTGCTGGCTTCCGATCAAACCTTTACTGGGATCCTTTACCGGCGGCATGGCGGTCGGGAAGTAAACACTGTGCAGGGAAAGTTTGGCCTCCAGAGCCTTGTCGACCGGCGGCAGCGGCGGGTTCTCCAGCGTGATTTGCGTCGACGCCGGTCCGGTCAGACCGCGAGAGTCGGTGCAGGTCGCGTTCACCGTCACAGGACCAGGCGGAACTCCAGCCGTGTTCAAAGTCGCAGAGTTGCCGCTGCCGGAAATCATTCCCGCACTGGAAGTCCAGTTGGCCACGGAAACGGGAACGCCGTCCGGGCTGGTGCAGTTAGCCGACAGATTCACAGTTCCACCCGTGACCAGACTCGTCGGACTAGCCGACAAGGACATCGTCGGCGGATTCTTCGGCGGCAACGGCTTGATCGTGTAGTTCGCCGAGCAAGTTGCCTCGTTGTTCTTCTTGAGTTTCGGGTCCGTCACGCGGGCCGTGATCGTATAGGTGCCAGGAGCGGCGCTGGTCGTGTCAATGCTGGCAGTCGTATCTTTGGCGGTGATCTGCCCACCGTTGTTGCCGCTCCAGCTATAGCTCACGGTGTGCTTGGGGTTGAAATTGCTGGCCGCGACCGTAGCGGTGATGGGTTCTCCCACCAGCACTTCAGCAGGCTGTACCGAGCACGACGCTGCCGGAGCCGCTGCTTCCTCGCCCCCGAAATTGATGACGATGCCAGTGCGAAGTCGGACTCCCTCCATATTAGGGCGCCTTAAGTTAGGGAACTCTGGAGCGGCATAGCTGGCGTAGTTGTGGTGCGCCCAAACATAGTCCACTTCGAACAAGCGCCAAGCGAACTTCTTGGTAAGGGGAAGATCCATGCCCCCGCCAAGAATTGCGCCAATCCCATTGGCACCGTTACTTAAACCGTTCACGTCCAAGCGGTTGTAACTTACGAGGGCGTGCAGAAAGTAGTTGGCGTCTTCCGTTCGCCACATGAAGCGCGGGCCACCCGAGACTGTGGTCTCTTTGTTGGAATCGCCCCAGTTGTAACCAAAGTCAAGTTCACCGCCCCAGTGCGGGTCAAAGTTGTACGTTACCGCGGTACCGACTCCCTTGTCCATGTCCGGTACTTTGAATGGGGTTGGATTGTTCGGATCACCAAACGGTACCGTAATGCCCGGATGCATCCATTGATAGCCCACAAACCAATCCCACTTTGGGGTCGAATCGCTCTGCGCGAAGGCAGAGCTGAAAGTGGCTAAGATGGTGATCGTTGCCAAAACTCCGACCCTGACAGGGTCGCCTTTGCGTGCATAGCGACTAAGAGACATTGAGGTCCTCCAAGAAAGTTTCGGTTCACCGGGTGTCCAATCCAACGGACACCGAAATCGGGAAGGTGTTGCGGTAACGGTTGCGTAAGGGAAGGACGAATTTTAGCGCACTACAGCCCAAAGCAAAAGTGTCGACGCGAATAATCCTCGGCCAGCCGACACCCATTGCGTCTCAAAGTGAAATCTCAACTCGAAAGCCGCGCCCGTCGCATCAGGACTTGCCGGGTGGGAAGTTGGCCGCGTATCGTGGGGATTGCGCTTCGGATGGCCTCAGCCGTCTCTGGGCGGCATTTTCGGCATCCGAAAGCTAACGGAGTGGGACCTGAACCAGCAGATGAATCACGAAAAAGTGCTGATTGTTGAAGACGAGGAAAACGAACGGTCAGGGCTGGCCGAAATCGTTTCTGCCTGGGGCTATCGCGTGGAGACGGCCCGCGACGGCGCCGAGGGGCTCGACAAAGCCACGCAGTGGTCCCCCTCGATCGTCGTCACCGATCTCAAAATGCCGCGCATGAACGGCATTGAACTGCTCGGGCGACTCGGCGAACAATCGCAGACGATTGCCGTCATTGTGGTTACAGCGCAGGGAACCATCGACAGCGCGGTCCAGGCCATGCGCATGGGGGCTTACGACTACATCACCAAGCCCATTGATACGAGTCGTCTACGCACGATTCTCTCCAATGCCTCAACGCTGCTCGGCACGCGCGTCGAACTGGAGGCCACGCGGCGGCGGCTGCGGGATGCGGGCTCGCTCGGCCGGCTCAACGGCGCGTCGCGCAAGATGCAAGAGATTTTCCGTCTCATCGAGATGGTCGCTCCCAGCACAGCATCCGTGCTCATTACCGGAGCCAGTGGCACGGGGAAGGAGCTAGTCGCTCGCACGATTCACGAACTGAGTTCGCGGAAGGACCGGCCGTTCGTCGCCATCAACTGCGCCGCCATCCCTGAAACTCTGATGGAAAGCGAAATCTTCGGCCACGAGAAAGGTGCATTCACTGGCGCTATGGAACGCCGAACCGGATGCTTTGAGCTCGCCGAAGGAGGCACTCTGCTGCTCGACGAAATCGGCGAAATGCCGGTCGGAACTCAAGCCAAGCTGCTGCGCGTTCTGGAAGACCGCAAACTGCGTCGCTTGGGCAGCAAAGTCGAGACTCCGGTGGACGTGCGCGTGCTCGCCGCCACCAACAAGGTTCCCGACGAAGCTGTCTCCCGGGGGGAGTTGCGCAGCGATCTCTACTACCGCCTCAATGTCTTCAACATCCACATGCCCCCGCTGCGCGAGCATAAGGAAGACCTTCCGAGCTTGGTGCAACTGCTACTGCTGGAAATGAGCAACAAACATTCCCGCAAAGTGAGCGCGGTAAGCGAGGCCGTGCTCAACCAGTTCAACGCTTATTCGTGGCCGGGAAATGTGCGTGAGTTGCGCAACACGATCGAGCGCGCCGTCATCGTATGTGATGCAGGGGTAATCGAGACCAAACATCTGCCACCGGGATTCGGCCAGGCGCCGCTGCGCGCCGCGGCCAACGATCCCGACGCGGTTCGGCTAGGAGTGGGGACGACCGTGGAAGAGGCAGAGAAAATGCTGATCCTGAAGACTCTCGAAGCGACCAACAACAACAAGACCCGGGCCGCCGAGATTCTCGGCATCAGTCTGAAGACCCTGCACAACAAATTAAAGGAATACGGCAGTGCCGCCGCCATGGATGGAGCGGCAGGAAAAGAAGAGACTCCTGTCAGCTGACCCTGCCGGGAGCCATGTTTCCAACGCTCTGCCATTCTTATGCTGCGCAGAAAAACCATCATTGTCCTGACCATCACCTTCATGGTGACGGTGATGGTGTCCGCATTCTCCTATCTCTATATCTCGCAAGTTCTGCGGCTTCGCCTCGACAACGCGGACGAGACTGCCAAGCAACTGACTCGGCAACTCGCCTACGCCGCCGAAAACGACCCGCCGGACTTCAGCAGCACCGCCATCGATACCAATGATTCGACAGCCGTCAGGCGGGCCCTGATTGAGTATCTGCAGACCGACATTGACCTCAACAACATGCTGCAATCCGCTCGCGGCAGTTGGGTCTTCGTCATGGACGCCGCCATCCTCGGCCCTGACGGCAAGGCTCTGCTCCACACCAATGCCGACATGGTCGGAAAAGTCGTCCCTCCGCGACCCGATTTCCAGCAAGTCCTCAAAGCTCGATTTCGCCAGCAGCTTCGCCTGGTGAACGGTCCGCCGGAGGTCTATGACGTCAACTACAGCCTGCACTTGTATGGCGAGCCCTTCGGCACCATCCGCATCGGCGTATCGCCGGTGTTCTTAAAGGGCGAGATCAATCTGAAGATGATGCACGCGCTCTATTTTTCAGTAGCCTCCGTTTTCCTGTCGTTCCTGCTTTCCGCGGGCATCTCCAATCTGGCCCTCGGCCCACTGCGGGAATTAAGCCGGAACCTCGACAGCATGACGGCCGGCGATGCCGGTCAACTCGCCGGCGATTCTTCGGAGCACGACGAATACGGTCTGGTCTCGTTGAAGATCGCCAATCTGGGCCGCCAGATTCGCGACAGCAAAGAGATTTTTTCCGCACTCAAGGACAACGTCGACCAACTGATGTCGAAGCTCCAGGATGGCCTGATGCTTTTCTCACGCGATTCCCGCGTCGTCCTGGTCAGCGCGCCCGTAGAGGCCTTCCTGGGCCGCCAGCGAGGGGAAATGCTGGGTCGCCCCGTGGAGGAGGTTTTCGACCGAAAATCTCACTTGGGCGCAACCCTGCTCGATGCTTTCGAGCGTCGCCGACCGCTGTCGCAGCGCGAGTTCGACGCCGCCGGAGGAAAACGACTTCAGGTTTCCCTCGACTTCGTGCAGGAAAAAAATTCGCAGATCGGCGCGCTGTTGATTATGCGAGACACCGAATCAGCCCGGCGCATCGGCGACGAAATCGAAATGTCGCGCCGGCTCTCGGCCAGCGGCCGTCTCACCCGGGGCGTTGCTCACGAGGTGAAAAATCCTATCAACGCCATCGTGCTTCATTTGCAGCTTCTGCGCGACAAACTTTCGAGCCAGGAGCCTGATACCCGCCGCCACATGAACATTATCGACGCCGAAATTCGCCGCCTCGATCGGGTGGTACAGACGCTGGTCGATTTCACCCGCCCCCGTGATCTGCACCTCGAGGAGATCGACCTGCGCCGGTTGCTCGAAGACGTGGCGCAACTTGCCGTCCCCGACGCCGAACAACACGGGGTGACTATTGAACGCCATTTGTCCCAGCAGCACTTGCCTGTCAAAGTAGACACAGACCTGATGAAACAGGCCATTCTCAACGTCGTCATCAACGGAATTCAGTCCATGCCCCAAGGCGGGCTCCTCACCATCTCGGCCCGGCGCGAAGACACCGTAATTGTCGCGGAGGTGCGCGACCAGGGCGGCGGAATCCCGCGAGAAATGCACGACAAAATCTTCGAACTTTACTTCACGACAAAGAAAGAAGGCAGCGGCATCGGACTGGCCCAGACTTATCAGATTCTGGAGTGGCACTACGGCTCGGTAGGGTTTGAGTCCGTCGACGGAACTGGAACCACATTCCGCTTCCATATCCCCGCGGCCGGAGCGTCCGCGGAAGCCAGTCCGGAATACGCGGCCAACACTGCCATTTCACCTCGCGCGAGTTGACGAAAGTGAGGGTGCACAAACAGATACGGTCACAGTTGGCGTGCGCGCAAAATCGGAGCTTTCCGCACGCGATCTGCCCTCAAAAGGGCGTAAAATCATGGAGTATTCGCCTTGGCCAATTGAGACCCCCTGTATGACTCTGGCCGTAATCCTTTTCAACGTTTGGTTCGCCCTGTCGGTGGCGACACAAGCCCAGCCACTGCCGCAGTCCGCGCAGTCCAGCAAACCGGCTGACACCGCCCCGACCCAAGATCAAGGGAATCCCCAGCAGCAGAATCCGCCCGCGTCGCAGCCAGCGCCGGCTGCGTCGAAACCTGCTCCGAAATCATCCGGCACTCCCAAGCGAAACAAGGGCGCACAGCCAAACTACAGGAAGAGGGTGCGGCCACCGGACTGCGACCCCGCGCCCGCCGCGACGTCGGCCCCAGCCAGCTCCGACCCACCGACCAAGACGCCCGCGGATTCGTCCGCCGGCGGAAGCGCGACCACTGCGGCTAAACCTCCTGCTACTCCTCCAACGAATTGTCCGCCTCCAAAGATCGTTGTTCAGCAGGGTAGTACATCAGAGCCGGCGATCCAGTTGGTCGGCGGCGACGCCACCTCTCACCAACGCGACGCGGCCAACGAGATGCTCGCGGCCACAGATGCGAACCTCAAGAAAATCGAGGGGACACAGCTCAGTTCGAGCCAAAAGGACATCGTCGCGCAAATCCACCAGTTTATGGATCAATCGAAGAAGGCCACCGCGGCCGGAGACACCGAGCAAGCCCATACGCTGGCCTGGAAGGCGAAGACGCTCTCAGAAGAATTGATCGCGCCGCCGAAGTAATCGCCGCCTACTTTCCCTTCGCCCGCGCTGCGTTCACCTTAGTGAGCAACTCTTGCGTCATGCTCTGCAGCGGACCCTGAATCTTCACCGCTTCGGTCAAAACTTCGCGCGCCTCGGTCGTTCGGTTTAGCTTGGCATAGGCGAAGCCCAGGCGATACAACGCCACCGCATATGAAGATTCATCTTGTCCCTTCAGCAACCCCGCCGCCGTCTTAAGCTCCGGAATCGCCGCTTGTGTCTTTTCCTGCTTCAGGTAAGCATAGCCGATCGTCGAATGCGCCACCCCCGCCGACATTTTGTGTGATTTGTCGGCATCAGGGGCGTCCGGCTTCGCCACCTCAATCGCCTTTTGCGAATAAGTGATCGCCTTCGCGATGCTCCCGGCCTTCGGGTCCTCCACGTAGTAGCTGCCCAGCAGCAGCAACGCCGGCAACGAATTCGGATTCGCCGCCAGCGTCTTTTCCCCGAACGCCACCAAACGCGCCGGATCGTTCAACTGCCCTGGACCGAGCGTGTACATCGCGTAGCTCGAGACCTGGTCTGAGAACTTCGAATTCGGAAACGCTGCAGTAAATTTCTCGATAGTCGCCATCCGGCTCTTCGGATCATTCTCGCTGGTGATTACATTGAAGCCCGAGCTCTCCAGAAAATCGCAGCTGTTCTGAATATTGCTCTTGTCGTCGTTGACCTTCCGAGCAAATTCTTCGTCGCTCATGCCCTCAGGCTTGGCCTGCTTCGCGACGGAACTGCAAACCTCGCCACCCTTTACCGCGTAGTCGATCAGCTTGGCATTGTTCTTGGCCTGCAGCGCCGCATTGGCCTGCGACACCAGAATGTCCAGATTGTGCGGAGAGCCGGCCAGTGCCTTGTCGCCGTAGTCGAGCGCCTTCGCCAGATCGCCCGTGGCTTGGTATGCCTGTGAAATCTGCCAGTTCCCGTAAGCTACCGCCGCCGGGTTCGATGAGAAATTCTTCACGAACTCCTCATACATCACCAACTTCTTCTGCGGGTCCTGCTCGGTGGTGATGGCTTGCAGGGCGTGATCTTCATCCGTGCCGGCGGCGATCACGATGCGGTCCACCTGGGCGTCGAGGCGAAGAACAAAAGCTGTGAACAAACAGAGCGAACAAGACAAGAAGAGGGCGACTCGTTGCAGAATGCACCGTCCCATATCCGACCTCCGTCGTACGCGAGACCAGCACTTCATTTTTCGATAGCAGGCGAATCGTAGCTCCGAACGCGCCTCCACGCAAGTGTGGAGCGGGCACTGTGTGGAGCGGGCACTCCTGCCCGCTGCTCCCGGCAGT
>Ga0307479_10005797_pt1 | contig 11301 bp, 9 predicted proteins | sample atmos_gasesECM4C_FD_203743 | JGI IMG/M metagenome (GOLD analysis project Ga0307479, IMG submission 203743) | Hardwood forest soil microbial communities from Morgan-Monroe State Forest, Indiana, United States - atmos_gasesECM4C_515 | ecosystem: Environmental > Terrestrial > Soil > Temperate... | reverse complement strand
ATTAGTTCGAAAAGTGTCCACCTATGGCCCCTTGAGGCTCTCCACAGGGGCCCAAGGGGCGAAATTTCATGGTTCTCGAACAATCGCGCCCTGAAGGGATTTTCGGGGACCACCCCGTGCACCCTCGCCACGTAGCGGATCGTGAAAGTACCGCCACCGCAGCAGCTGGAGGGAGCGGGGCTCCTCGAGGAGCGCCCTGCGACCCACCGCACGCGGTCAAAGGGCTACACCATTGATGCTCCAGAGAGGCGAGTACAGAAATAATTCACTGGTTCGCTCTCTCTGCGAGACAATCGGCGCGGGCGTTGGCTTCCTTAGCCGGGCGTGAGCCTCTTCACCGTCGCCTCGACCCACGCCTGAATCTCCTCGTTGAGCCCGCGCGCCTCTCGCCCGGCAGCCGCCACCGGCGCACCGATCACGACGCGCACGGTCCCGGGCTTTTTCATCAGTCCGCGCCGCGGCCAGTAATGGCCCGCGTTGTGCGCGACCGGCACGATGAGCTTGCCGGCCGCGGCGGCGAGCAGCGTGCCGCTCACTCCGTAGCGGCGCGTCTCGCCGGGCGGCATGCGCGTGCCCTCGGGGAAGATCATCACCCAGTCGCCTTCGGCGAGCCGGTCCTTGCCCTGCTCAATGACCTGCGCGACGGCGGTATGTCCCGCCTTGCGGTCGATGGCGATCGCGTGCATCTGGCGGACGGCGATGCCGACCACCGGAATCCACAGGAGCTCGCGCTTGAGCACCCACACCTGGCGCGGGAAGAGCACCATCATCGCCATCGTTTCCCAGGACGAGGAGTGCTTCCACAGGGCGATGTGACAGCCCTCCGGGAGAGCCGCACCCTCGACCCGGTAGTCGAGCCCGCAGCTCCACTTGAGCGCCCAGAGCAGTGTCGCCGCCCAGGCGCGGGCGAGCGGGAAGCGGCGCGGGAAGGGCAGCACGAGACACGCGAGCACGAACGGGATCGCGTAGCAGAACGTCCAGACGAAAAGAAAGCCCGTGAAGAACAGCGACCCGAGAAGCTGCAACACCGCCGGGCGCCGCGCGCCGCCCTGCGCGTCGCTTTCGCCCGCCGCGCTCAACCTGGCAGTCGCGACAGGTCCGCGACCCCGGCGAACAGGCCCCGCAGCTGCGCGAGCAACCCCAGGCGGTTGGCGCGCAGCACGGGGTTCTCGTCCATCACCATCACGGAGTCGAAGAAGGCATCGACCGCCGGCCGCAGCTGCGCCAGGTGGCCGAGCGCCCCCGTGTACTCGCGCCGTGCGGTGGCCTCGCCGACTGCCTCGCGGAGCGAGCGCATCGCATCGTAGAGCCGCACCTCGGCGGCCTCGCGCAGCTGCGCCACGTCGACCTCGCGGGGCGGCGCAGCGGGCGCCTTGCGCAGGATGTTGGCGATGCGCTTGTTGGCGGCGGTGAGACTTCCGGCCTCGGGGAGCTCGAGAAAGGTGCTGAGCGCCTTCAAACGCGAATCGAAGTCGAGAGGCGAGGCGGGACGTGCCGCGAGCACCGCATCGAACATCTCGCTCGTCACGGCGGCCGCACTTGAGCGCGCCCCGCTCGCGGGCCGCTCGAGGTAATAGGCGCGCAGCCGCTCCATCAGAAAGTCGTAGACCTCAGCGACGGTCTCGGCCACGGGTTTCGGCGCCTTGGCGGCAGTACCCGAAGTCCCGGCGCGCAGCCGTGCGATGTCGGCATGCACGGCCGCCACGGCCCGGCCGAGGCAGGCGAGGAGATCGAGGTCGAGACTCTTCTCGATCAGGATGCGCTGCACGCCGAGCGCCGCGCGGCGCAGCGCGAACGGGTCCTTCGCTCCGGTCGGCTTCTCGCCGATCGCGAAAATACCCGCGAGCGTGTCGAGCTTGTCGGCGATCGCGAGAGTGAGCCCGACGCTGGTCGAGGGCAGCTCATCGCCCGCGCCGCGCGGCAGGTAATGCTCGCGGATCGCGGCGGCGACCTCGGGCGGCTCGCCGTCGGCCCGGGCGTAGTAGCTGCCCATGACGCCCTGAAGCTCGGGGAACTCCCCGACCATCGCGGTGAGGAGGTCGCACTTCGAGAGCTCGGCGGCGTGCTGGGCCTCGGCCACGGGCGCGCCCGCGATGGCCGCGATCTCGCCGGCGAGCGCGCGGACGCGGCGGGTCTTGTCGCCGAGTGAGCCGAGTCGCGCCTGGTAGGTCACGGCATCGAGAGCGGCCACGCGCGCGCCGAGTGGCTCGCGCCGGTCCTGCTGGTAGAAGAACGCGGCATCGGCCAGGCGCGGGCGCACCACGCGCTCGTTTCCCGCGCGCACCCGGGCGGGGTCGCGGCTCGCGATGTTGGCGACCGCGATGAAGGCGGGCAGCAGCCGGCGCTCCCCGTCCTCGATCGGAAAGTAGCGCTGGTGATCCTCGAGGGTCGCGGTGAGCACCTCGCGCGGCAGCTCGAGGAAGCGCGGCTCGAACTTGCCCGCGAGCGCCACCGGCCACTCGGTGAGCGCGGTCACCTCATCGAGGAGCGGCTCGCTGATGAGGGCCCGCCCGCCCTCGCGCCGGGCGAGCGCCGTCACTTCGCCGCGGATGCGCGCGCGGCGCGCGGCGAAATCGGCGAGCACGAAGCCCTGCTCGCGCAGCGTCGGCTCGTAGCGCTCGGGCGAGGCGAGCGAGAGCGGCCGCGGCGCGAGGAAGCGGTGGCCGCGCGTCTCGCGTCCGCTCTCGGTCTCGAGGAGCGTCGCCGGCACCACCTCGCGCCCGTAGAGCATCACCAGCCAGTGCACCGGGCGCACGAAGAGGGCGCTGCCTTCGCCCCAGTGCATGCGGCGCGGGATCGGCAGCGCCTCCAGCGCCGCCGCGACCAGCCCCGGCAGGAGATCGACCGCGCGGGCTCCGGCGCGCGTGCCGGTGAAGTAGAGGAACGTGCCCTTGCCTTCCTCGATGCGCTGAAGCTTCGCGACCGACGTGCCGCAGCTTTCGGCGAAGGCGAGGGCGGCGCGGGTGGGCTGGCCCGCCGCATCGAACGCCGCCGAGACCGGCGGGCCCTTGCGCCGCAGCTGCTGCTCGGGCTGCTCGCCGGCGAGGCCCTTCACCCACACCGCAAGCCGCCGCGGGGTGGCGTACCCGACGAGCTCGCCATGGGCGAGGCCCGCCTTGTCGAGCCCGGCACCGAGTGCGGCGACGAGCGCCTCTCCCAGGCCGAGGAGCGCCTTCGGCGGCAGCTCCTCGGTGCCGATCTCGAAGAGGAAGTCGCGCGGTCCGGAGGCTGCGCGCGGCCTTCGCTTCGCCGTCTTCGGGGCCTTTGCAGCCTTCGAGGCCCTCCGCCCCTTCATGCCGCGGCCCCGGCGTCAGCGGCGGGCGCCTTCTTCGGCTTCGCCTTCAGGAGCGGGAAGCCGAGCTTTTCACGGCTCTCGAGATAGGCGCGGGCGACGCCGCTGGCGAGCGTGCGGACCCGCAGGATATAGCGCTGCCGCTCGGTCACCGAGATCGCGCGGCGCGCATCGAGCAGGTTGAACGTGTGCGAGGCCTTCAGCACCTGCTCGTACGCAGGGAGCGGGAGCTTCGCTTCGAGCAGCCGCTGACACTCGCGCTCGTGATCCTCGAAGTGCTTCAGCAGCGTCGGCACATCCGCGTGCTCGAAGTTGTAGGCCGACTGCTCGGCCTCGTTCTGCCGGAAGACATCGCCGTAGGTCACGCGCCCCGCCGGCCCCTCGGCGACGACGATGTCGTAGATGCTCTCGACGCCCTGGAGGTACATCGCGAGCCGCTCGAGCCCGTAGGTGATCTCGCCCGTCACCGGGCGGCAGTCGAGGCCGCCGACCTGCTGGAAATAGGTGAACTGCGTGATCTCCATGCCGTTCAGCCACACCTCCCACCCGAGTCCCCAGGCACCGAGCGTCGGCGACTCCCAGTTGTCCTCGACGAAGCGCACGTCGTGGGTGAGCGGGTCGAGACCGAGCGCCGCGAGACTCCCGAGGTAGAGATCGAGGATCCCGAGCGGCGAGGGTTTGATCACCACCTGGTACTGGTAGTAATGCTGCAGGCGGAAGGGATTCTCGCCATAGCGGCCGTCGGTGGGGCGGCGCGAGGGCTGCACGTAGGCGGCGCTCCAGGGCTCGGGTCCCACCGCGCGCAGAAACGTCGCCGTGTGGAAAGTCCCCGCGCCGACTTCCATGTCGTAGGGCTGCAGGATCAGGCAGCCGTGCGAGGACCAGTACGCCTCGAGCGCAAAGATCAGCTCCTGGAAGGTGCGCGGCGCGCGGGCGTTTTTTCTCGAGCGACCGGAGGCCATGCATCGATCCGAGAGCCAAAGAGCGCGCGAGTATAAGGCGCGGAAGACGCGGGCGGTGCGCCGCTCACCCGGATGCCAACCGCCGCTTTCGTATGCACCAAAACCGTGCGGCCACGTTTTGAGGGCAAAAAATCACCGAAACCATCTGTCGGCCGCACCCCGAGAGTGCAATAATGACTTTCGGACGCACTCAAATGGTGCAAACACCGTTCAGAATGTCCGCTAACTGCTTGATTTCTCTTCCCTGTGGCCATGGCACGGGGCCTGCAATGGCTCGAAGACCTAAGAGGCGGCGGGCCGCCCGACCCTCATTTCCAGCGGAGGCGATATGACACCGAGTGATGTGATCAGGCTCATCAAGGAAAAGCAGGTGAAGTTTGCGGACCTGCGCTTCACGGACACGCGCGGCAAGGAGCAGCACGTGACGATCCCCGCGCGGCTCGTCGATGAGGACTTCTTCCGCGACGGCAAGATGTTCGATGGCTCGAGCATCGCCGGATGGAAGGGCATCAACGAGTCGGACATGATCCTCATGCCCGAAGCCAACACGACCGTCATCGATCCGTTCTTCGAGGAGACGACGGTCGACATCCGCTGCGACGTGATCGAGCCTGCCACGATGCAGGGCTACGAGCGCGACCCGCGCTCGCTCGCCAAGCGCGCCGAGGCCTACCTCAAGTCCACCGGCATCGCCGACGGCGCGCTGTTCGGGCCGGAGAACGAGTTCTTCATCTTCGACAGCGTGCGTTTCGGCAACGAGATGCACGGCTCGTTCTACTCGATCGACTCGGTGCAGGGCGCGTGGAATTCGCAGCGCGAATATCAGGACGGCAACAAGGGCCACCGTCCCGGGATCAAGGGCGGCTACTTCCCGGTGCCGCCGGTCGATGCGTTCCAGGACATCCGCTCGGCGATGTGCCTGGCGATGGAGGAGATGGGGCTCAAGGTCGAGGTGCATCACCACGAGGTGGCCACCGGCGGCCAGGCCGAGATCGGCGTCGGCGCGGGCGGGCTGGTGCAGAAGGCCGACCAGGTGCAGATCCTGAAGTACTGCGTTCACAACGTCGCCAACGGCTACGGCAAGACCGCGACCTTCATGCCAAAGCCCCTGGTCGGGGACAACGGCAACGGCATGCACGTGCACCAGTCGCTGCAGAAGGAAGGCCGGGCGCTCTTTGCCGGCGACAAGTACGGCGGGCTCTCGGATCTGGCGCTCTACTACATCGGCGGCGTCATCAAGCACGCCAAGGCGCTGAATGCCATCACCAACCCCGGCACCAACAGCTACAAGCGCCTGGTGCCCGGCTTCGAGGCGCCGACGCTGCTCGCCTACTCGGCGCGCAACCGCTCCGCCTCGATCCGCATCCCGTGGGTGTCGAGCCCGAAGGCGCGGCGCATCGAGGTGCGCTTCCCCGACTCGTGCGCGAATCCCTACTTCGCCTTCGCGGCCATGATGATGGCGGGACTCGATGGCATCCAGAACAAGATCCATCCGGGCGACCCCGCGGACAAGGATCTCTACGACCTCGAGCCCGAGGAGGCGAAGCACATTCCGACCGTGTGCCACTCGCTCGACATGGCGCTCGAGCATCTCGACAACGATCGCGAGTTCCTCACCCGCGGCGGCGTCTTCACCAACGACGTGATCGATGCCTACATGGGACTGAAGCTCCAGGAGATCACCAAGTTCCGCATGTCGACGCATCCGGTGGAGCTGGAGCTGTACTACAGCTGCTGACCATGGGATGACACGACCGCTGCCCCCGCGCCCCGCCCCTGCTGCCGCATCCTGTCCGTTGCGGGGCGGGCCGGCGGGCGCGACGGGGGTGCGGCGGCGGTCACAACCAACGACGTCCGGGAGAGCGGCAGCGCACATTCGCGGCGCGCCGCTTTTGTCTCCGCCGTGCCAGCGGGATATGCTGGGTCGCGATGCTTCGGCGCACTCTCTTTACCTTAATCTCATTCGCCTGCTCGGTGGCGCTCGCGACCACCGTGTACAAGTGGGTCGACGAGAACGGCGTGATCCACTACAGCGATCAGCCGCACCCGAACGCCCAGAAGCTCGAGGTGCAGGGCGTGCAGACCTATTCCTCGCGTGCGGCCGCGGTGCGCGCCCCCGATGCAGCGGACGAGTCGAGCGGAGCCTCGGCCAACCCCTACAAGGGCTGCGCCATCGCGCAGCCGCTCGATCAGCAGAACCTGCCGAACACGCACTCGGTGTTCATCCGCGTAGTGGCCGATCCGGTGCCGCGTGGGGAAGATCGCATCTTCATTTCGATGGACGGTCAGGCGCTCAACGGCGGTTTGCCGACGGGCCTGAACTTCAACGTGTCGGAGGTCGACCGCGGCGAGCACAGCCTACAGGCGCAGATCCGCGACCCCGAAAATCAGATTCTGTGCCAGACGCCGACGATCACCTTCTCCGTAACGCAGCCGGGACTCCTCAGCCCCAGCCCGCCGGCCACCTCGCCCCGCCCGCGCTGACAGACCCCGCCGGGCTCAGCGCCCTCAGCGAGCCTCGCGATGGCCGCTGAGTACCGCAGTCCCTCCGCGCTCTCGCACTTCGATCCGGCCGAGCTCCTCGATGCGCTCTCGACCGGGATCCTGATGCTCGATGCGCAGCTCTGCCCGATCTACGCCAACGTCGCGGCGCAGGACCTGCTCGCCTTCAGCCTCAACATGAGCCGCGGCCGTCCGTTCGGCGATTTCCTCCACGAGGCGGGCGCGCTCAACGCGATCCTGAAGCGCGCGCTCGAGTCGGGCGAAGGCATCGCCGACCGCGAGCTGACCCTGAAGCCCGCGAGCTCCCCGCGCGAGCCGCGCACGCTCGATGTCACCGTGACGCCGCTCCCGGGGCTGACCGGCACGCATCTGCTCATCGAGCTCGCCGACACCACGCAGCGCCAGCGCATCTCGCGCGACAACGACCTGCTCGCCCGTCTCGACGGCAGCCGCCTCATGATCCGCCAGCTCGCCCACGAGATAAAAAACCCGCTCGGGGGCCTGCGCGGCGCGGCGCAGCTCCTCGAGCGGGAGCTCCCGGCGCCCGCACTGCGCGAGTACACCCAGGTCATCATCGGAGAAGCCGACCGGCTGACCGCGCTGGTCGAGTCGATCGCGGGGCCGAGCCGCCCGCCCAGCAAGACGCTGATGAACGTGCACGAGATCTGCGAGCACGTCTATCACCTGCTGCGCGCCGAGGCGCGCAGCGGCGTCCTGGTCGAGCGCGACTACGACCCGAGCCTGCCGAACGCCATGCTCGATCGCCACCAGCTGATCCAGGCGCTGCTCAACGTCGGGCGCAACGCCCTCCAGGCGCTGCAGGCGCAGGGCGACACCGGACACGTGGTGCTGCGCACCCGCGCGCGCAGCAACGTCAGCATCGGCCCGGTGCGCCACCGCCTGGTCGCCGCGGTGCAGGTCGAGGACTCAGGCCCCGGCGTGCCCGAGCACCTCAAGTCCTCGATCTTCTATCCGCTCGTCAGCGGGCGCCCCGACGGCACCGGCCTCGGGCTCGCGGTCGCGCAGGAGCTGGTGACGCGCAACGGCGGCATCATCGAGTTCGAGAGCGAGCCACGGCGCACGGTGTTCACGCTGCTGCTGCCCCTCGGAGAGGAATCATGAGCGGCGAGGCGCTGCGCGTGTGGCTGGTCGATGACGACGCCAGCATCCGCTGGGTGCTCGAGCGGGCGCTCAAGCACGGTGGCATGAGCGCGCGGGTGTTCGATGCGGCCGAGCCCGCGCTCGAGGCACTGCGGCGCGAGTCGCCCGACGTGCTGATCACCGACATCCGCATGCCGGGCGCCTCGGGGCTCGAGCTCCTGAAGCGCATCCGCGACGCGCGCCCGGCGCTGCCGGTGATCGTGATGACGGCGCATTCGGATCTCGGCAGCGCCGTCTCGGCCTACGAGGGCGGCGCGTTCGAGTACCTGCCGAAGCCCTTCGACATCGACCAGGCCGTGGCGCTCGCGCGCCGCGCGGCCAACGCGGGCCTGCAGGGGAGCGGCGAGGCGGGCGGCGCGCCGCGCATCCCCGAGCTCCTCGGTCGTGCGCCGGCCATGCAGCAGGTGTTCCGCGCCATCGGGCGGCTGGCGCGCTCCTCGATGACCGTGCTGGTGACGGGCGAGTCCGGCACCGGCAAGGAGCTCGTGGCGCGTGCGCTCCACGATCACAGCCCGCGCGAGGGCAAGCCCTTCATCGCGCTCAACACCTCGGCGATTCCCGCCGACCTCCTCGAGTCCGAGCTCTTCGGCCACGAGCGCGGCGCCTTCACCGGCGCCGATGCGCTGCGGCGCGGGCGCTTCGAGCAGGCCGACCGCGGGACGCTGTTCCTCGATGAGATCGGCGACATGTCGATGCCGCTGCAGACGCGCCTGCTGCGCGTGCTCGCCGAGGGCGAGTTCTATCGCGTCGGCGGGCAGACCGCGGTGCGGGTGGACGTGCGCGTCATTGCCGCGACCCACCAGGACCTGCGCGAACGGGTGTCGCGGAGCCTGTTCCGCGAGGACCTGTACCATCGGCTGAACGTCATCCGCATCGAGCTGCCGCCGCTGCGCGCGCGCGCCGAGGACATCCCGGACCTCCTCGCGCACTATCTCGAGGTCGCCGCGCGCGAGCTCGGCGTCGAGCCCAAGGTGCTCGCCGGCGATGCCTACGCGCTGCTCAACGCCTACGACTGGCCGGGGAACGTCCGCGAGCTCGTCAATCTCTGCCGGCGGTTGTCGGTGCTCGCCCCCGGACGCGAGGTGCGGCTCGAGGACCTGCCGGCGGAGCTCGTGAGCGCAGCTTCCACGGGACCGAAGGATGCCGACTGGGCGGCGGCGCTCGCGAGCTGGGCCGAGCGTGCCTCCGCGAGCGCCACGCAGCCGCTCCTCGATGCCGCGCAGCCGCAGTTCGAGCGCGTGCTGATCCGCGCGGCGCTCAAGCGCACGCACGGGCACCGCCAGGAGGCCGCCCGGCTCCTCGGCTGGGGGCGCAACACGCTCACCCGCAAACTCAAGGAGCTCGGCATGAACGACGCGGAGGCCACGGGGGAGTAGGGCAGAGGCGATGTCGGGCCGCTTGTGGCACATCGAGTTCCTGGGCAACACGCTCGGCGAGTGGACGCTCGCGCTCGCGATCTTCCTCGTCACCCTGACGCTCCTGCCGCTCGCCAATCGCGCGATCGCCGCGCAGCGCCGGCGGCTGCTCGCACGCGCGCCCTTGAGGGTCCATCCGGCGATCGACCACGCGGCGCTGCTCGCCGAGCGCACCCATCGGCTGTTCCTCTTTGGAGCGGCGCTGTGGCTCGCCTCGCGCAACCTCACCTTCCCCCCGAGGCTCGAGCGCTGGCTGACGGTCGCGCTGGTGCTGCTCCTGTGGATGCAGATCGCGCTCTGGGCCATGGCGGCAGTGCGCTTCGCGATCGACCTTCGCCGGCAGCGCTCCACCGGGCCCGACACGCTCCTCAAGAGCTCGATGGAGGTGATCCTGTTCGCCGCCGGACTCATCATCTGGGGAGTCGCGGCGCTGCTCGCGCTCGACAGCTTAGGGATCGAGATCCGCCCGCTGCTCGCCGGCCTCGGCATCGGCGGCATCGCGATTGCGCTCGCGGTGCAGACGGTGCTCGCCGATTTTCTCGCCTCGCTCTCGATCGCGCTCGATAAGCCCTTCGGTCTCGGCGACTTCCTCACCGTGGATGACTGCCAGGGGACGGTTGAGCACATCGGCGTGAAGAGCACGCGGCTGCGCAGCATCAACGGCGAGCAGATCATCCTGTCGAACGGCGATCTCCTCAAGGCGCGCGTGCGCAACTACGGGCGCCTGATCGAGCGCCGCGCGCTCTTCGTCCTGCCGGTGCACTACGAGACACCGGTGGCCACTCTCGCCGCCGTGCCGCGCGCCGTGCGCGAGATCATCGAGGCGACCCCCGAGGTGCGCTTCGACCGCTGCCACCTCCTGCGCTGCACCGAGACGGCGCTCGAGTTCGAGGCCGTCTTCTACGTGACGCGGCCCGACTACAAGGCCTACGCCGATGCGCAGCAGAGCATCAACCTGCGGATTCTCGAGCGCTTCCGCACGATGGAGGTGAGCTTCATCGCCACCGCCCCGCGCGCCGTGCGGCTGCACCCGCCGCTCACACCGGCGGCGGACGCGGGCGGACAGCAGCGCCTGCTGTAACGGGGCGGCAGCCGGCGTTTCAGTGCGCGGCGAGCAGCTCGCGCAGCAGCGAGTCGAATTCCTCGTAAGGCAGCGCCCCCTCGACCACCACCCCCGTGAGCTCACCGTTCGCGGCGCGCCCGATGATGAAGCCGGGCGTGCCGTCGATGCCGGCCAGGTCGGCTTGCTGCTGATGCGCCCGGATCACCGCGGCGTACTTGCCGTGGGCGACGCACTCCTCGAAGCGCGGCATGTCGAGCCCGAGGGCGTGCGCCCGCCGCTCGATGGCGCCGGCGCTCAGGTCCGCGGCACCGCCGAGGAGCGCGGCGTGCATGTCCCAGAACTTGCCCTGGTCGCCGGCACAGTGCGCCGCCTCGGCGGCCGGCGCGGCCGCGGCATGGACCGCGAGCGGCAGGTCGCGCGCGATGTAGCGGAGCTTCCCGGTGTCGATGTACTCGCGCTTGAGCTGCGGCCACACCGCGGCCTCAAAGCGCCGGCAGTAGGGGCACTGGTAGTCGGTGAACTCGATCATGGTGAGCGGCGCCGTCACCCGCCCGAGCGCGAGCTCGCCCGCAGGCAGCGTAAGGCGCACGACGCGAGCTGACTCCGAAGCGGCATCACCCAGGCTCGCCGAGCCCGCCAGGGCGAGCGCGGCGGCGAGCACCCCCAGCGTGGCAGAGGCGCTAATGCGGCCGCTCATTATCCTTCGACCTCTCATCCCGCTGCACGGGACGCTGCGGGTGATAGGTCTCGCCCACCGGCTTCGCGGGCGTCACTTCCGGAGCGCGGAAAGCGCTCGGGCGCGGGGTGGCGGCGATCGGCGGGCGGCCCTCGTTGCGCGCGGCGTTCAATGTGGGCTCGGCCTGGGCATCGACATGGTGTTGCTGTTGAATCGGCATCGGCCTGAAG
>Ga0307479_10005796_pt1 | contig 11302 bp, 7 predicted proteins | sample atmos_gasesECM4C_FD_203743 | JGI IMG/M metagenome (GOLD analysis project Ga0307479, IMG submission 203743) | Hardwood forest soil microbial communities from Morgan-Monroe State Forest, Indiana, United States - atmos_gasesECM4C_515 | ecosystem: Environmental > Terrestrial > Soil > Temperate... | reverse complement strand
CTGAGCATCACCGCCGCCAGGCCGGTGGCGGCTCCCACGCCGGCGCCGACTCCCGCACCCTCCGCCCCTGCAGCGATAGCGCCAATGCCAGCTCCGGCGCCGGTAGTCTTGATTACCGTGCCGGCATCCGCGCCTTTATCCCTATCCTTTTTGACTTCGCCTTCTTGCGTAGTGTATTCACCGCCACCTGTATCCGCGTTGGTGGGTGTGGCGTCGAATTTGACGGTATAGCCATTGGGCAGGATCAACGTGGTCAGGTGAATGCGCACCTCAGCGCCACCCTTCCCTTTCTGCGCCCGCTTCGCTTCGGTGATTTCCCCTTGCGCGTACGAGCCCACCGGAATCACGACTCGGTCGTTTACGAGGATGGGAAACGTGGTTTCAAAGTAGAGTTGTACGCCGGGGCGGGCGTCGCGCGACGAAATTCCGTTGTGCAGGATGAGCGGCAGATGCGTTCCCGCGGGCACGACGATTTGCGGAGGGGCATTATTGGCCGACGGGCTATTCGCGGCCGGCGTGGCGCCTTGGTCGGAGCCGCTCTGCCTGAGTCGCTCGGGCCTGGCTTGGTCAGGCTTGGTCTGGTCCGGAGCCTCCTGCTGGGGAGAGGGCGCCGCGAAAAGCGGGGCCGAAACGGCCGAAACAAGGACGCAGCCGAGCGCTACCAGAGCGAGCTTGCTTAGCTTCATTCCGTGGTTCATAACCATCCTCCTACCGTCGACGCGGTAAGATGCCATTCCAAGAAAAGCGGGTTCCTGAGTATACGCCTGTGGCGGCATGTTGGTGCCATGGCAGTTGGGGATCGTGGTTTCGCCCCGGCGGCGGCAGCGTGATAGCAGGAAAATGACCGGGGGTACCCCCCCACCCTTTTTTCGTAGGTGTTCATTACGCTAGGGTTCCACGCGACGGCTTCATTGCCGCAAACTCTAACGGAGTTTGCTGCGCGGAAGCATCCAGAGCGCACAAAGGGCAGTTTGTGAGCGCGAATTTGGGAGAACCCGAATTCCCGAAAGATCGAGACGGAAAGCGATTGCCACTGCATTCGAATTATTGAAGGCTGATACTTCGGGTGGTTGAGGAGGACTGATTTTTTCAAGAGAGATCCTCCACGAAAGCATCCGGACCGCACAAACCGCGCCTCGCTCTCCGCGCAGGGCGGATCGCTCGGGACGACTTCCTTAACCGGCGAAAGCTCATCCTGTTGGCGACTTTCGCCGGAGGAGCGGGTCGGATCGTCATTTTTGGCGAGAGTCGTCAAGATCATCGGGACGCCCGTACGTTCTTATCTGTCCGGAACTCGCCCGCTGCTGGCCCTACTTCACCCGGAGCGGGCGTTATATTTATTTTATCGCGCGCGTCAAACGCGACGGGTCAGGTTTGTCGCTTCCGTCTGACCCAGATCCGCTCTTTGGCATGGGAGCGTCCTCGGACTAAAATGCGCTGTCTGACCTGAATTGATGTAGCGAGCGGCCCTACGCGAGGATAAGAGCCGGCTGGAAGCCGGCGCTACGAAAAAAGAGTCACCATGAACGCAGCCGTTCGTTCACGTGGATACCTGCCTCATCGGGAAACCGAGTGTGCGATTTATTCTGTAGCCTTCCGCCTGCTGATTCTTTGCCTCGAGAATTGGCAGCGCGGTTTCGCAGGGAACGTGAGGCCAGCAAAAAAGCAACGGCAGCGAGTAGGTCAGGCGCTGATCGAACCTACGCGACGGCCTGCGGCAGCAACGTAAGGATTTTGGCAGCGTGCCGCGCTGAAGCCCGCGGCGCTACGTTTCAACCTTTGCGGACCCGAGAGCGGGCCGCGCTGAAGGCCGTTGATAAGGCGCACACCCGCCACGATTAGATCCTTGTCGATGACGCCCCGAAAGGGCGTTAGCGGTTGCCGAAGTTTTCGGGGTCGAAGTCGGGGCCGGGCTTGCCGCCGGGCTGGGAACCGGCGTCGGACACCAGAACGACGCTTTGGCCGGTGAGTTCGAAGCGCTTGCGGCAGCGGATATTGCGGCAGGCGACCATTTCATCCACGCGGACCATATAGGAGCGGGCATTCTCGAAGCGCTTGCGGTCTTCGGAACCGGCGCCGCGCGGCAGCTCCTTCTTTTTGGTGCGCACCATCCAGCGAATGGGATAGGAATTTTCCTGCTTGCAATGCGGACAGACCAAGGTGAGATTCTTGGTCTCAGGGCGCTCGATATAAAACTGTCGTTCGTCCATAAATTCCTAACCGAAAAAGCTAGAGGCCGGCGAGCTCATTCATTGTAACAAACTCGAAGCCGCCGTCCCGCCAGCGGGGCAGCCAATATTCGAGCGCGGCCAGGACGTGGCCGCGATCGGCTCCCGATTTGCGCGCATCGCCATCGTGGAGCAGGACAATCTCCCCACCGTGAGGGCTCTTTGCTTCCGTACCCGCTAACTCGGGCAGGGGGTGCCCTTGGGTCCCCGCGGCCGCCGTCGGGCGGTTTCGTTCAGCGACGCGCGCCAAGCGCTTGATAAGGCGCGCGGCAGGCTGCGGTTTCCAGTCATAACATTTCAGCGACCACATGGCCACGCCGCGCAGGCCCACATCGCGAACGGCGGTCCAAAGCTGCGGGCCGCGATATCCGAAGGGCGGGCGCATCAAGATAGGGGCCGCATCGCGCTCGAATCCCAGGGCATGAAGGATGCTCTCCTGACAAGCGCGGAGCTCCTCGGCGATTCGCCATGCCGGCAGCCAGGCGAGGTTGACATGCGTCTCGGTGTGGTTGCCGAGGCTATGACCGCGATCGGCGATTTCGCGCACCAGTTGCGGCCAGGCGCGAGCGAACCGGCCGACGAGGAAAAAGGTGGCGGGCGCGCCGTGCCGTTCGAGGAGCTTCAGCAGGTGAGGTGTGCATTCCTGATTGGGACCGTCGTCGAAGGTGAGGGCAATCATGGAGGCATCCGGGGTATGGTGCAAGGCGGGGCCAAAAAGTTCCGACGTGCCGGAGACGGCGCCCCAGGCGGCCACGCCCGCGCAAGCTCCCACGGCCGGCCAAGCGAAAAAAGGCCAGGCGTTCATGCGGGCGCATTTTCGCACGCGAAGCCGCGGGGAGCCAGAGTAACGTTTCCCGGCAAAGTAGCGTCTAAGATTGCGACGCAGTGGATACGAAGAGCCGTTCTTCTCGCCTTCTTTTTGGCGCGAGCTCGCCCCAAAAAGTGCGCTAACCTAATCGCCGGGTCAGAGGGTTCGTGGTCTTTTGCTGAAAGAAATCACTATCCGCCTCGCTTGGGCGTATTTAGTCCTCTTTTTCTTCTCGTTACTCTTATCGCCACTTGCGCTGGCCGCGCAAGATGAGCCATCGGCGCCCCAGACGGCGCCCACGGCCCGAGCCACGGGCATCGTTCGAACGTCCGGCGGTGTGCCGATTCCCGGCGCGAATCTTCGCCTGGTGGAGACGTCGACCGGGCGAGCGTGGATCAGTTGGACGGACGAGAACGGCCGTTTCGATTTGCCAGGATTACCGCTCGGGCACTACCGAGTGGAAGCCAGCCAGCTCGGATTTGAGAACGCTACGCAGGAATTCGATCTTGGCGATACCGCGGGCACGATTGGCATAACGCTCAAGGTGGCCTCGCTCGAGAGCATGGAGGCTGCGGCGGCTTCGATGCAAAATCCCCAACAAGCTCCCGCAGGCGCGGGGACGCCGGCCAACCCGGGCGCGAACGCTCCCGGCAGCGGAAACAACTCGCAAACTCCGGGAGAAGCGCCCGGCGGCGGGCTTCGGCGCAGGCGATTTCCAGGAGGCGCTCCCGGCGGAGAAGGCGCGCCGGGCAATGCCCAAAATGGTGGAAATGGCGCAGCTACCCAGAGTGGTGGTGGACAAGGTCCGGGAAGCGCAGCTTCCGGGGGACAAGGTTCTGGCGGGCGGCGCGGCGGTTTCCAGCAGGTGATCCTGAATAATCAAGCTGGGGCCCAGGTTCAGGGGGGAGAAGCGGCGCAGGAGGCAGAAAGCGGCGCACCTCCCGACCAAGGCGCTCCTCTGGGACAGGCAGCGTCATCAGACGCATTTCTGATGAGCGGCACGGTCGGGCAGGGAGATCAAAACGCAGGTTTCGGGGGCGGCGGGTTTCCGCAAGGCGGCGGAGGCGGGATCGTTTTCCAGGGACCAGGTGACGCCGGGCAAAGCGGCTACGGAGGAACCGGCGGAAGCTTCAGAGGGGGAACTCCGACGGCCAATCCTGGCGGCGCGGGCGGACCGAGTATCGCGGGCGGCGGCGGTCCGGGAGGAGGCGGAGGACCGGCGATCGCATTTCGCGGGCCGGGTGGAGGACGGGGCGGCCCGGGAGGCCGCGGGGCGCCTGCGCAGGGCGTGACGGCGCTTTATGGCATGCAGCGGGTGATACGGCAAAGAATCAACCGCGTGCGCATGAGCTTTTACAACCAGTACAGCAACTCGGTCTTCAACGCGCGCCCGTATTCACTGACGCAGCCGAATGCGCCGAAGATTCCGAGCTGGAACGAGCAGATCGGCGGAAATCTCGGCGGGCCGCTGGTGATTCCTCACCTCTATGACGGGCACGACAAAACGTTTTTCTTCGTGAATTTCGATGGCACGTGGGCGCGCAATGCGGTGGACCAGTTCTCCACGGTACCCACAGTGGCGGAACGGAATGGGAATTTCTGCGCGCAGAACCCGCAGCTGCAGCTCTATATCCCGAATCCGGCGAACCTCAGCGCGCCCCGCACGCCGGCGGGCTGCCAGATTCCTTCGAATGTGCCGCTGAACCCGGTCGCGCAGGGGCTGCTGCAGTTCATCCCCGAGCCGAACCTTCCGGGTGTGGCGGATAACTTCCATCTGCAAACGCGCGTCCCCACGCAGCAGGATCGCTTCAATGCGCGCGTTCTGCACACGATCTCGCCGAAGCTGAACGCACGCGTGATTTATGGGTTCAGCCAGTCGACCAATCACGCTTTCCAATCGTTTCCCGGATTTGAAAGCGACGTGGCCACGCGCGGCCAGTCGGTTACCCTGGGTCTTACCCAGAACCTATCGCGGAGCTGGATCAACGATTCGCAATTGATTTTCTCGCGCAACCGCGTGCAGACGCTCGATAACTTCGCGTTTCAGGACCCGGTGTCCCAGGATCTCGGCATCCAAAACGTTTCCCAGGCGCCGATCGATTTTGGCCCGCCGCAGCTCAGCTTCAACAACTTCACGAAAGCGGCGCCGGCGGTGCCGTCGCTGGCGCGGAACCAGACCTATCGCTTCGTGGATGCGGTCACCTACATGCTTCCCAAACATACGCTGACGTTCGGGGCGGAGGCACGCCGGATCGAAAACAACACCAACTCAGACCAGACTCCGGAAGGCTTGTTTACGTTCAGCGGCCTCGCGACCTCGCTCATCGGGCCCAACGGCCAGCCCATCCGGGGGACAGGCCTCGATTTCGCCGATTTTCTGCTGGGCTATGCCGACAGCACCAATGTGCGCTTTGGGAATCCAAGCAGCTATTTTCGCAGTTGGGGCACGGCCGGATACATGAGCGACGACTGGCGCGCTCGTTCGGACTTCACGCTGCAATTCGGCGTGCGCTACGAATTTTTCACGCCGCCCACGGAACTTTACGGCCACCTTTCCAACCTGGACTTCGACCCCACTACCTCTCAGGTGGCGCTGGTATGCCCATCGGCATCCGCCTCGGCCGCACCGAATTGCGTGCCCGCGCGGGCGGCGCCGTTTAGCGGCACGCTGCCCGACTCGCTCATCCGGCCGCAGTATAACCACTGGTCGCCGCGCGTCGGCATCGCCTGGAGGCCGCCGATCAAATCGCTGCAAGCGCGCCATAGCATGGTCGTGCGCGCCGGCTACAGCATGTTTTATAACGAATCGGTCTACACGCAACTGCTTTCCGAATTGGCCAATCAGCCGCCCTGGTCGACTTCGCAATTGCGCATCGCCGGCGTGAACGACGTCCTGACGCTGGAGAATGGATTCCCGGCGACCGTGGCGGCGCGGAACACATTGCAAAACACCTATGCGGTGGATCCGAATTACAAAGTGGGATACGCACAGATCTGGAATCTCTCGGTGGAAACCGCGCTCGCCAATAATACCGCGCTTGTGGTGACCTACACCGGAACGAAAGGCACGAATCTCGATTTGCTGTATGCGCCGAATCGCACGGCACCAGGAAGCCTTTCGTCAGCCGGTCCGGTGGCCAACGCGGGCGATTTCATCTACGACACCTCGGGAGCGAATTCCATCTATAACTCGCTGCAAGTGCGGCTGCAGAAGCGGCTGTCTCACGGAATCATGATCAACGGCACATACACGTACGCAAATTCCATAGATGATGCGAGCTCGATTGGCGGCGGCACGCCCATCGTGGTGCAGGATTCGAATAATCTGGCCGCCGAATATGGTCTCTCTTCCTTCGATATTCGGCATCAGGCGCGGATCAATTATCTCTACGAATTGCCGTTTGGGCAGGGCCACCGGTTCGCTCAGAAAGGATTGACTGGAACGCTGTTTGGCAATTGGCGCGTCAGCGGCAATATCGGCGCGCAGACCGGCACGCCGTATACGGCGGAGGTGGTGGGCACGTCGGTGGCAAACGTGGGCAGCGGCGGCGTTTTCGCCACGCGCGCGGACCAGATTTGCAATCCGAATGCGGGCGCCAGCGGCGCACCGCTGGATTTCTTTAACACCGCATGCTTCGTCGTGCCTCCGGCAGGACAATTAGGCAACGCCGCGCGCAATACAATCGTTGGCCCGGGCATGTTTATCTGGAATGCGCAAATCGCCAAGACTTTTCTGCTGGGCCGGGACCAGCAGCATCGGCTGGATTTTCGGTGGGAGATCACGAATTTGACCAATACTCCGAATCTTACGGGGTTATCGACACTGGTGAATTCGGCCACGTTCGGGCAGGTTACAGGCGCCGGGGCCATGCGCGCCATGAACGTGGTTACGCGATTTACGTTTTGAGGGCGGCGATGAGTCGGTTATCCAGGCATGAAGGGTGCGCATGAATCAGATCCGCAGAGCTGTGGCATTTCTCGCTGGCGTCGCGATGCTGGCGCCCGCGGGATCGGCTCAGAATCCGCAACGGCCCGCGCCGCCGGCGGCGCCGCCGCAAGTTTCCGCGAATCAGAAGGGCGCCATCCGGGCGGCAGTCAATTTAGTGGAAGTGGACGTGGCGGTTACGGATCGGGATGGCAAGCTGCTGAAAGGCTTGCGGCAGGATCAGTTCAGCATCGCTGAAGACGGCAAAGATCAGAAAATTTCCACGTTCGACTACTACGACGTGGAGAAACTCGAAAAAGCCGATGCCGCGGAGACGGCGCCCATCACCATTCCGATCGGGTCAGCGGCTCCGGCGGAGGAAGTCCGGCAGCAGATCCGCGATCGCCGTATGATCGTTCTTTTCTTCGATCTTACTTCCTTGCAGCCAAACGATCTGACCCGCTCCACCCTCGCAGCGAAGCAATTCCTCAGCAAGCAGATGACTCCGGCCGATCTTGTGGGCGTGGTGGCGTTTGGAAATCAGCTCCGGGTGATCGCGGATTTCACCAACGATCGCGACCTGCTCTATAGCGCGGTGGACGCGCTGCTGCCGGGAAAAGAGTCCCAGCTTGCCACGCTGGCCGCGGCCACTTCCACGGGCATTGACGCCGCCGTGACGGAAGATACGAACGCTGCCTTCACCGCTGATGATACCGAGTTCAACGCTTTCAACACAGACCGCAAACTGGCCTCACTCGAATCGCTGGCCGATTTGCTGCGAGACATCCCCGGCAAGAAATCCGTGCTGCAGTTCACCAGCGGCATCACGCAAACCGGCGAAGACAATCGCTCGCAGCTTCGCGCGACCACGGACGCGGCCAATCGCGCCAATATGTCCATCTACACGGTGGATTCGCGGGGCCTGCTTGCGGAAATTCCGGGCGGCGATGCCAGCGTCGGAGCCGCTTCGGGAAACGCGATGTATAGCGGCGCGGCAGTCTTCCAACAGAGCGGGGCGCGGCAGGATTCGCGCGAGACGCTCGCGACGCTCGCATCCGATACGGGCGGGCGCAGCTTTTTCGATCTGGGAGACCTGGGCCAGGCCTTCCGTTCCGTGCAATCAGACACCGACGGATACTATCTTCTCGGCTATTACAGCACGAATGCGGCGCGCGACGGCCGCTGGCGCACCATTCGCTTGAAGCTGGCCGGCGTGCCGGGTGCGCGCATTCGCTACCGCCAGGGCTACTACGCGCCGAAGGATTTCGGCGTCTACACCACGGAAGATCGCGAGCGCCAATTGGAAGAAGCGATGCGTTCCGATACGCCGGTTGTGGAGTTGCCCATCGCGGTGGAAACCGCCTACTTCCGGCTCGACAATAAGCAAGTCTTCGTTCCCATTTCCGCGAAGCTCGCTTCGAGCGCGCTGCAATGGGCGCAAAAGAGCGGACGGCGCCAGGTGGAATTTGATTTTGCCGCCGAAGTTCACGATAGCCAGTCCGGGCGCGTCGCGGGAGCTTTGCGCGACACCATCACGGTGCGGCTGGATAACGAACGCTACGAAGAGCTTCAGCAGAACGCCCTGGTCTATCAAGGCGGCATTATTCTGCCGCCGGGGAACTACAAGCTGAAATTCCTGGCGCGGGAAAATGAATCCGGGCGCATCGGCACGTTTGAAGATGCCCTAAAACTGCCGGCCGCGCAGCCGGATCGGTTGCAGTTGAGTTCCGTCGTGCTTTCGAGCCAGTTGGTCGAGGTGCAAAAAAACTCGGAGGTGCAGACGAAAGCTTTCGCGCCCAATGCGAAGATCAAGGAGTTGCCGCTGGACGTGGGCGGAGAGCGCATCATCCCGAGCGTGACGCGCGTCTTCACCAATCAGCAGATGCTCTATATTTTCTTTCAGGCTTACGTGCCGGAAAAAGTGGACCTCAACCAATTGCGCGCCGGTCTGGAATTTTTCCGCAATGGCGCGCGCATCAGCCAAACGCCAATGGTCGCCCCGGCTCAGGTGGACGACAAGACGCGCACGGCTTCCTTCCGCATCAGCCTACCGCTGAACACAATCGCCGCCGGACGGTACACGGTGCAAGCAGTAGTGGTGGAGGCGGGAGGCGCGCAAGCAGCTTTCGGACGCAACTACTTCGCGGTCCGCCCGCCTATCGTTCCCTCCACTCCAGCCACGCCAGCAGCTTCCGGTTCCAGCGGAAACTAGCCGGCGAGGCCGGCGCTCAGTTGAGCACGTTTGTTGCGACGCCTTGCACCAACCCATCGGGAGGAGCCTGGGTTGCGCCGCTCAGCGTTCCCGGGATGAATTGAACGCGGTTGCTGCCTGTGGTCACCACGCCGATATTCGAGCCGTCGTGGAAGTCGAAGTAGTGGTCGCTCTTGCCGTTGGTGATGGCGATATTGATGTTCAGGAAGTGCACATTGCCAATGGGCACTGTGCCGCCACCACCTCGTTCGAGTTCCACGGCGCCGCTATCGCCGTAGGAGGGGTCGGGTCCGTTCACATGGGGATTCGTTACGGTCAGGTTCTGGAACGTGAGGCTGGCGCCGTTGGCCGCAAAGTAGCGTCCTGCCGCGCCATAGCTGCCGCTTTGATCGCTGAACGAATCCTGAATCAGGATCGCGCCCGGAGCGTTAGAGGGGTCATTATTGATGCCAACATACCCATAGCGCTGATTCCCGGTGGAGTGATGACGCAATACCGTGATGCCGATCGGCTGTGACGTGGAGTCCATCAGCCAAGTGCTGACCATCAGGCCGTCACCGGCGTTGCCATCGGTATAGGAGTCGTCGATATTGACGTCGAGAACAAAATCGCCCGGGGCGTTCGGCTCGATATCGATGCCGCTCTGGGGCGCGGTGCCTATTGTGTTGGTGAAGTGGTCGCGCACATAGAAGATATGCTCCACCTGGCCGGTGATGCTGGAACCCTGGCGGCGATTGTTGTTGAAGATGCAGTCTTCGATGGTCAGGTTGGTGGCCTGGCGGACGTAGGCTCCGTCGCCGCCTGAATCGTTGCAGGAGATCGCGCTGATGGTGACGTTGCTGGCGCCCACAATGTTCAGGCAGTGGCGCTGCTCGCCGCTGGTGTATTCCGCCTTCCGCATGTGGAAGACGGAAACCGCGGCGCCGGCACCGCTGATGGTTACATTTGAGGAGCTGATGTTGAGCATCGTCTCGCCATCGGTGTAGCCCGGGTTAGCGGTTATCGTCGCTCCGGCATCCACGAAGACGTTGGAGTTCTGCGGAAACGAGAGCGGATTAATGTTGTAGTTTCCCGCGGGTATCTCCAGAGCTTGGCCGTTAGAGGCCGTGTAGTTCACTGCCGTCTGGAAGACGTTTGTGTCGTCGCCACCATAACCGGCATTGCCGAAGTGCAGCAGACTCACCGCATTGGCCGGCGCAACAGTGGGTGCCGGTGGAGGTAAATTGGACCCTCCCGAACCCGTTGGATCGGTAGTGGAGCTTGTGCTTGGCAATTGTGACGCTTTGACTGCCGAACCGATCCCACTACCACATCCCCAACCGCAAAGTGCGAGAGCAGCGAACAAAAGGCAGAACAGGAAGAATTGCGATTTGTGAGGCCTGAAGTGAGCGGGATCGGATGTTCGGCAGGGTGTAATAACTAGGCTAAGCCGCCGATTTTCATCCAATCTCGATCTCCAAAATAAGGATTCTGGGCGGGAATAAGCTATGGGATTTCCAGGTCTCAAGATATTGGTGAGTAGGGTAATTCGCGTACAGCAGATGGCTTGCCCTAAGGGAGTCCCGGTAACAAAGCGAGAGCCATGGTGCTTTGCCCCATCTCATACGTCGCGAGTCGCAGGGAAGATCAGGGTGCGCCCAGACCGCAAAACTGCGGGAGCGGGGACAGCGGTTCGGCTATGGCGCTACATATGCCGGCGGCGGAATAAGCGAAGAATAGATCGTTAATTGCGGCGCGAGCGCCGGCGCTTGCACACTGTTAATTGAGGCAACCGAAATGATGTCAGTTGCTTCGTTGCAACGCTTGCCGGCCGCAGTATGATGGCTGGCGCCAGTTTTGCGGGGTTCTACGTTGAGTAAGTTCAGTCTCGTTCTCCTGATCCACGGGCACCAGCCGGTTGGCAATTTCGATGTGGTACTGGAGCAAATCTACCAGCGGTCGTATTTGCCCTTCGTTGAGTGTCTGCTCAAGCATCCGCGGGTTCGCCTGGGCCTGCACTATAGCGGGCCGCTACTCGAATGGTGCGAGCAGCGCCATCCGGAGTTTTTCCGGCACCTTCGGGAATTGACTTCGCGCGGGCAGGTCGAATTGGTGGGCGGCGGTTTCTACGAACCCATCCTCATCTCCAT
>Ga0307479_10005795_pt1 | contig 11302 bp, 16 predicted proteins | sample atmos_gasesECM4C_FD_203743 | JGI IMG/M metagenome (GOLD analysis project Ga0307479, IMG submission 203743) | Hardwood forest soil microbial communities from Morgan-Monroe State Forest, Indiana, United States - atmos_gasesECM4C_515 | ecosystem: Environmental > Terrestrial > Soil > Temperate... | reverse complement strand
TCCATGCCGAATCCTGCACAACTGCGCCCGAGAGTCCGAACGGGTTGCGCCGGTGATGCCGATGGTGATGTTTCTTGTGATAGCGTTTCGCCATTGTTGTTATCCTCCTCTCTGTATCCGCATCCCCGACGAAGTAGCTCCGCGGGGTGTAGCCTGCGGATGACGGATTAAAAATTCTCACCTGAGCCAAGGGATTTAGTCCTCGACTGGGGTCACGTCGCTTGCGTGCGCGGTCAGGATCACTTCGACTTCGATCACCTTCCCGTCCGGTTCGGTCGCGATATCGACGAGATCCGAATCCTCATGCACGCGGACAATCGTCCCGGTGAACTGGTGCGACTTGTCGTGCGTCCCGAAAAACTTCACCCGCTCGCCTTCTGCGAGTTTCTTTGCTCCTCGTCCTGCTGTCGGCTGGTCTGACTCAAGGAATTCTTCGTCATGCATTGTCTTTTTTCTCCTCGGCATTTCAGCCTCCGAACTTGAAATTCCCGCCCACGAAGTACGCGCGCAACCTGAGAGGGTTGCGGTCGTCGATGATGAGCGCAAGATGCGTCCCGTCGGTCGGGTCGACACCGCCTGAAATCTTTGCGAAACCGCCCTGCACGCCCGCGAGCATGATTTGCAACTGCATGACCGGGTGCACGATGCCGTAGACGTTTCCGGCTTTGTCTTTGATCATGTCGCGCACCCTATCCCCGACCACGGGGCAACCGGTGAGCGCTTGCGGGATCCGGGGCGCGACGCATCCGTCACACCCGTCTTTGTGATTCGGGCAGACGTGTTGCGCGTGCTTCGGGGACCAGCGCGGATCTGGAATATCGGGAAGCGGCGCGAGACCTTGGGGCAGCAAAAGGTCCTGGCGATCGTGCGAGATCGCGATCTGCGGCGCGTCCTTGTGCGTCAACCAATCGAGCGTGACGGAGGACCAGAGAATCAATTGCTCTTTTGAAAAAGGCTCCATGTGCGTGCCGGCGAGCTGCTTTTCCTGCTCCCGGCTCTGATATCTGGGGCGCGCCTGGCTGAAACCTTTGATCTTTCGCTGTCCTTCGAAAAGCACCGAGGTCAGCCGGCCGATCACGGTGTATCTACGCTCGCGGATCGACTCTTCCTGAATCTTCATCCGGTCCGCGAGTCGAAACGTCGTCTTCGACAAAACTGCTGCTGCTGCACTCAATTCAATTTCCTTTCTTTCTCGTACACTGTTCTTCACCGGGGTGAAGAGCGGTCATGCCGTGGGGTGCTCTGCTAGCCACGCTTGACCGCCCCGCAACACCGAGTGTCTGGGTTAAGACACGTCACTACCGGACGCAGAGCAAAGCTCAATTCAATTTCCTCCGTACAAGTCGTCCTCGAGGTCATCAAGCCAGTCGTGACATTCGCATCCGCAGATTCCGAGCAAGGCCGAACGCGCGCACTCTTCGTGCTTTTCGGACTGGCAGAGCGAAGAGCGAAGGCGGTCCTCTAAAGGGGTCGGTCCCATGGTGGGGAGAGCTACCCTACTTGGCGGGACCGCCCCGTTCTCCGCGAGTCCCGCATGATGACCCGCGGAAGTTTTCGTTTCGTCTTTCAATTCACAATCCCCTCGCGCCGGATTCGGTACGCACCACCCTCGAGCAATAAACGTTTGTGCGTGAGGTCGAAAAGCACGGTCGGTCGCACGTTGGTTTCTTCCCCGAATCGGTGGCGCCAGTGATCTTGTTCCGGGTGCGGTACGTGTTCCTTGCGCTGTTCGTAGTGAATCTCCCGTGCTTCCCCGAGCTCAAAGATTTGACCCCTACTCTCGATCGCGCCGAACTGCGGAAGCGCCGCCGTGATGTCCTGATCCCCGCCGACAAACCAGATCGGTCCGAGTTTCCCCTCTTCCGCTTGCGCTCGTTCGTCTGAAACGATGAGCGCGTTACTGCGGATATCGAGCACCTGACCGCCGGCGCGCGGTTTCACTGCGAGCGTGAGAAGCTTGCCGAGTTGCGCGTAATTGCCGGCCGGCATGTGCGGCTCTTGCCTGACAATTTCGTGCTCGACCGGCATGCCGGTGAAATCCTCGCGGATCCCGGCCGCGTCCGGATTCTGTCGCCCATTCTGACGACGGATCGCTTGCTTCTGGCGAGAGGCCGGCCGTCGCGTCCAGGGGTGAAAGATTCCGTTTTCGTAAGTTCCGAGCTCGACGTTTGCCCGCGGCGCGGTGTGCGCGCGTTTCAGCTGTGCCGCGCGCATCGCGACCTGTGACATTTCCCGCATGCTCAAGTCTTTCAACTGCTTCCCGAAGAGCTCGGCCGCGGCTTGAACCATGTAGTTGTCATCCGGGCCTGGGTTCAAGAAAATCGGATTCCTCTGTGCGCCGAGATGGGAAATCAGCGCATCGCGCCAACCCTCCGGAATATCCCGCCACTTGATGCGGCTCCAGGTATCCGCGAGCGATTCACTCACACCCGCGGCGATTGCGACTAGGCGCCGCTTCGTCGGCTTCATCCGGTCCCAAGCAATTCTTTTGCGCCTTCCGAGCGTTCGCTCGCGCACGTGTTGCGGTAACAGTCCGGGATGAAAGCTGAAAAGCGGGTTCGTTGCTTCTGGATTCACCGGATTTGTCCGCGGGGTGCGAATCAGAATCGTTGAGCCCGGGGGCAACGAAATCTCTTGCTGATGCTCTTCGCCGTGCGGGTTCGCGCCCATGATTAAAAGCTCGTGCGGATTGTCTCCGCTCGTCCGTGCAATCGCCCGCATCATGGTTGCCTTTTTCGCCAGATGTTTCCGTTTTGTTCCCGTCGCATTTGCCCACTCACGCGGATGGTCATAGAGCAACCACTTGCTCGCCTCTTCTGCCGTGACCCGTTTCTTCCGCTTAATCGGGTTCGTGCGCGGGCTCATGACCAGATATCGCCATCCCTTGTTAGTGAGCGTGTGTTTGATCCACGCGCCCTTGGTCTTGCGCTCTTTAGCCTGTGCTTTCTCTTTCGTGCCGAAAGAGCCGTGGAACATGTAGCCGTATCCCTCGCCGGCGTTCTTCCGGGTTTTCTTGCGTGTGCTCATAGCACCTTCGGCAGTAACACCAGCGCGCCAACGCCGAGCGCAATCCACAGCGCGTTTTGTTCTATCCAGGTCGTAAGGTCTGGCGGTGGCTGCTGGCCTGATCCGGCTCCGGTATTTGGTACCTCGGGCTGTCCGGTTGGTGCTGGAGCTCCGCCCGGCACCTGCACGCTCGAGATCGAACTTGCGAGTGGCATCGAGCCGGTGACTTGCCAAGCCGCGTTATCGACGATCGATGCAACGTCACTCGGCTGCCCGTAACCCATGCCGTTTTGAACCTGAATGACCAGCTTGACGTTGACGGTGTTGTTTACGAGAAAGCGATAGGGCGAGGATGAAACAGTGCGAACCGAAAGCCCTTCGTTCGCAATAATTGACCCCACCTGCCCGATGATGTCTGACGCGCCTTGTGTGCCGTGCGGTACCCAAGTGGCGGTGTAGGTGACAATCGAACCGTCCGGAACGATGTCACCGAGAAAACCGAGGCCGTGAAGCGCGAAACCACCGGCGCGCGTGAACGGCTGATTCTGACCCATGCCCGCGAGTCGCCACGGCCCGAACACTCCGTGATGCATGCTCACACCGGAAAGTCCGGACGCGGCTTGCTGCGGGTTCGTCATCCCGTAGGGCCTGTACCCGGTGCGATAGAGGCTGTGGTCATATTGCACTCTGCCCATTAGCGTCGCCTCCGTCCGCCCGAACCTGAGAGCGCGAGGATTCCGACGAGTCCGATTCCGAGCCAAGCGACCATGGGAATTCCTGCGAGACTTGAGGACAGGAACCCGCTGACCGTGTTCATCGGGATGGTCACGTGGGGCGCCGGCGAGATTGAGCCTGGCGCGGGGATCTGCGCGGTCGCGGCTGTGGGGTCGAGTGTTCCGTAAGGTCCGAAGGTTGCATAGACTGGCGAACCGCTTGGTTGCGGCACAGTGACCGCCGGCGCCGGTGCGGAAGGCGGTGCGCCCTGTTCCGCGATGATGAGACCAGGGTCGTAGTACATCGGGAAAGTGTCGGTACTGGTATCCTGGGGGCCGAGCGTTATGTCTGACGCGATTCCCTCACCGGGAAACTGGCCGAGCGGTTTTCTCCTGACAATATTCATCGGCTCACCAGGTAAAGCGCCGCACCGATGAGAAGGAGCGGCATCAGTGAGGACGGGGCGCCTGCGGCTGCGCCCGCGGCTGTACTTATCGGCAGTCCGGTCACGGTGTCAATCAAGCTTGTGAGTCCGCCCGTAATGCTTGCAACCGGCGGGGGCGGTGGGGGAGTGAAGTCGAGCGAGTAGGGGGCGCGGTAGCTGGTTCCGTAGCTTGAGGCACCGATCGCCATGATCTGCGCGGTGAACGGTCCGCCCTTCGAGGTCGACTGGCCGGCGAGCGCGGCGAGTACACCGTCCGGGTTCGTGATGGATTGCGTCAATGGGTAGCACCCGACGCAGCAGGCGGCTCCGATATTCCCCTGACACGGCTGCTTGCCTGGAATCTCTGTCGGGCAGGTTGCGCCGCTCGAGCAACCGTTGCGTCCAGGTTGAATGTTCGGTGCTACTTCCTGCCAGAAATTTTGGAGCAGCACCGAAACACCTTGCTGCACATCGGTCGCTGAAATCGTGCCGGCTTTATAGGCTTGTTGCAGCTGGCGCAGACCCTGATCGTATCCAGGCACACCGAGGTTGACCGCGGCGTTTTCGTTCTGCGCCTGCTTCTTTCTCAGTTCATGCCCGGCCATAAATCCGGCGATGAGGCCGACGATTGCACCGACGCCGGCGCCGATCGGTCCCGCGATCGAGCCGGCAGCGGTAAAGCTTGAAATTGCGGCTGTGGTTGCGACGGCTGCGATCGGTGCGGTTGCACCGACCACCTGTGCAGCGGTGCCGAGGCCGCGAAGATCCCAGTAACCGAGCTGGTAGAGCGGAGTTTTTGGCGCATAGACTCTGCGGCTTGGCTGGCGGTGGCGAACGACCAGCGGTCCGCGCGTGCCGGCGCCGAGCGAATGCAGGGGAATTTCGGGCGCGAGCACTCGAGCGGATGCGCTCATCGTTTTCCCTTTCCGCCCATCAGCATGAAAGCACCGACCACGCCGAGCAGAATCCACTGATTCTGAATGCTCGGGAAAATGGTTGACTCAGAAAGCCAGTCGGAAAAACTTGTTCCCGTCGACGGCGCCGACGGCGTTCCCGGTGTTAGCCCATTGATCACCTGGCCCTGGCTTGGGTAGTAATCGGCCGGTGACGCTGTAACTACAGGCGCGGGTGACGGGGAAACGGCGGGCGGGGTCCAGGGAACCATGTAGATCGGGCCCGGGCTCTGAAACTGCGGGGGCTGCGCGACCACGTTCGTTGCTCCGGATCCCGCACTCGGAATTGTGGTTGGTGAGGGGAGCGGCATCAGGTAACCAGGTGATCTCCAGACATCCGGTCCGGTGTAGACCACGGGCGATGGTTTCGGCGTCGGGTAAGTCGGTGCGATCGGTCCTGGTGCCGGTATCGGAGGTCCGAGATAACGAATCGGCGGTGTTGATGTCGGCGGAATGTAGGGGACTGCGGTGCCGCGCGTTGGCGGATAGTAGGGGGTGACTCCGATCGGCTCACCAGTCGTCGGAGCCATCATCATGCCGAGACCGCGATAATTACCTGGCGCTTCCGCAAAACCGGCGGTTGCTTCGTCCTGCTCGCCGCGGATGACATTCACCCCGCCCGAAGCGTTCGGGCGCGGGCGCATCTCGGACGGCGAGCGGTAGACTTCGCGGCCTACGTGGTCACTGTGCGTTTCGCCGCCGGTGAACGCTGTACCTCCCCAGTTCGTGTCCCACGGCCCGTAGCTAGATCCCTGGCCCGGCAGGAGCGAATGCCCGGAAGGGCGCTTCTGGGGACCCTCCGCAATTTCGCTCCGACCGCCGGGCCAACCCCCTTGGCCGCCTTCCCACGATTGGCTAGAGTCGGGAGCAATGTAACCGTGGTATTGACCACCTTCGGGACCGCCGGGGATTCTGAGACGCCAACCGGACCAGGCGAAATCTGGGGCCTTCGTGACTCCGTGCAAGCGCCCGGGCATGCGAACTCGTCCCATTTAGCGACGTCCTCCGAAGAGAAGCAGTGCACCGAGGCCCAAGAGCAAAAGAATCGGCATGTCGGCGGTGAGCGACGCGGAGGGACTCGCAGGATATCCGTAGCCGGCTGGCGGAGTTTGATAACCGGGGGTGTATGGGGTCGCGTAAGACGCATAGGGTCCGGTCGCAACCGTCGAGCTCGGGGTGCGAATCAGGGACGGGGAACCGCTCGCAGCTGCGATGAGGGCCGGCGTTTCCTGAATGGTCGAGGAAAGAATCTGGCTCCAGTCAACTCCGTCCTGGCCGAGTGAGACCACACCGGCGAGGCCGGGGCGCTGGTAGCTGCCAACGGGCGAGCATCCGCACCGACCACCACACCCGCAACCGCTCAGGTCCTGAAATGAATTGTCCGTGAGGCTCCAAGCGCGTTTACGGTAGTAAACCGGGGGCTCGACGCCGAACTGCGCACCCGGCCGCGCCGCATCCATCGCAACCCACTGTCCGGATCCGGCCGGCACTTCGGACTCGAGGTAAACGTGTGAAAACTCTGACGGTGCCTCCGGGCTCGCGGCGATTGTGATCAGCCGCGCCGGGTAGCCGAGTGCAATCATGATCGCGCCCATCAGCATCGCGATGTCGTCACAGTCGCCGGAACGGATTTTCAGAAGTTCAAAGGGCGGATAGAGGGTTTCTTTGGTAACCGGGTCTTTGGTGTAGCGGATGTTTCCTGAAACCCAAGCGTACACCGCATAGGCTTCCCCGAGGTCGTTATATGGCGCAACCCCGCGGACGATTTCTTTTGCGAAACGAACGAAGCGCTGGTCTGAAACCGCCTGGTCGACGAGTTTCCGCATGAGGTCGACGGTTTGCTTCGTCCCGGCCTCCCCGGACAGTAGGGGTGCACGGTAGCCGATGCCTGAAAAGTGCTGCTGCTCGCGGTAGGGATAATCCGAAAGCCTCAAACGGCACACTCGCAAGGGGAATACGAAAGTGGCTCCGCGCGGTCTGTGGTGCCGAACCGGTAAGGTTCGGTGATTCGCACCGCGCGAAGCGCTCGAGAGAAAGATAGAAGCGAATCGGGCCTACCTTCCCTCTTTTCCACAATAGAGTCAACGACTTCGAAATAACAGTGAGTGCAGCACTAGAGCCGTACCCGCCTTGCACAGCCGTGCACCACCCGGTACTTTTTATTTCCCCTGGCGGTGGAAAACCTGTATAAATCTCCAGACGGCCCTTTGTGGTGGGTGTCGTGGTGCTGGAATTGTGGTGAAATCAGCAACCGACATTCCCGCTATCGGTCAAACCGTGGTCAAGACGACCCAAACCACGGTCCTTCCTGCTGATCCCCTCAGTGGCGAGAGAAAAAGCCCGGAATTCTGGGAATACCTCCAAACTCTCACCGCGAAGAACTGGGAAAAATTCCCGCCACACCTGCGTCATAAGCTCTATATCTACCGCCGAGTCAATGAGACCGGCCCGATGCAACCGCTTGAGCGGCTTGAGGACGGTGTTTTCCCTCTCGCGCCAGGTGAGGAACCGGTCGAGTTGAACGATCGGGAAGAGCTCGAATGTGGGATGGCACGAATCTATGGCGGTGGAAACTACCACCTGATCCTGAAGCGGGGAAGTGAGCGCATCGCTGTGGGAGGAATCAGGCTCGATGGCCCGCCTAAAAACACCCGTCCGCGCATTCTAGATGGGGTAGAAGCGAACGGAAACGGCGCGACCGTCCAAAACCCTCCGGAAACGACAGAGGGAGTGGCAACCACCGCAATGAACATCGTCGCGAATAAGGAAAGCCAGGGTTTACAGATCGGGATGGCTGCGCTTCATAGCGCCGCGGACGTGGTTCAGAGACTTGCGCACCCGACCGCGCCTGTGCCGGCGGCGAGCGATGATCTCACCCGGCAATTTATGCAGGTGATGATCGCGAAAATGCTGAATCAGCCGGATCCGATCGAACAATTCGCGAAGTTCGCCGGTCTCATGGCTACGCTAAGTCCTGGTGCGAACGGCGCGATACATCCGGCGGTGCAGAAAATCATTGATACCGCGCTCGAGCGCTTCGGGAATCCGGTTGCTTCGGGCAGTGTGACGTCGACCGGTGCGGCTCTGGTGAGCCAACTACCGCAGATTGCTGGCTACGTCACCGAAGCGGTTCGGGAGTGGCGTGTTGGCTCTGAGGCTCAACTGCACACGGCGCAGATCATGGCGAGCCAGGGGCGCGCGCCGGCGCTTCCGCCCGGTGCTCCGACCGGGACCATCCAACCGCCCAACGGCCGGCCGATTACACAAGCGACGCAGATCGCGCCGCAATCTCCTCCCGTCGCGGCTCAAGTACCGGACGGTTCGCCTTCGCTCGCGTTTATCGAAGGGAAGATTGTCGAGATTCTGAAAGAGCCGATTCCGGCCGAGGAAGCTGCGGACGAAGTGTTATCGTTTCTTTCCCGGATGGATCCGAAACTGGTCGACCAGTTGGCAGCTGCGAACGAAACGCAACTGATGCAACTATTTCAGAGCCAAGAGGTTTTGAAGCAGTACCATGATCTTGCGCGGTTGCAGGAATTTTGCCGAGCGTTTCTCAAGTACGCAAACGAGGATGCACCAGCGGATGTGGTTCCACCGGTAACAAAACCTAATTGAAAGGGGAAGCAGAGCTGTCAACTGTTTCGAGCGGCGGCACTGAGGACCGGGCGAGTAGTCGCCCGGTTTTCTGAAACTCGCGATGGAAAACGAAAACAATTCCGCGCCGGTCGAGGCCGAATCTTTCGCTGAGGTTTACCGAGATCCGCAGATCGATGAACTCATCGATGAGTTGCGCGCGCTGCACGGGATTGCTCATTTCCTGCATGAGATTTGCGAAGCTCTGTACACGAATGAGTATTCCGTGCCGGAACGAGTTCCGCTAGCGCCGAATGAATTCCCGACTGTGATTTTTCCTCAGCGGATTAGCGCGCTCACCGCCCTGGTGAAAGCACTCGAGAAATTAAAGCCAGTGCCGTGGTATGTGAGACTTGCGAGTCTGTTTCGGGTCAGACGCGTCAATCGAGAGTTTCAGAAAGCAGCCGAACATCAGAAGCAGCAAGAGGAATTGCGGCGGGTGCACATGCAGCATCTGGCGGAAAATGCGGGCAAGTTGAACTACGGACGTTTCAGGAGCCGGTATTGATGACAGCGAGCGCCCTGGTCGATCTTTCTCTCACATGCGTCGAATGCGGTTCTAAGTTTCTTTGGACCGCGAACGAGCAGCAATTTTATGCCTCACAATCTCCACCTTTTCACGAACCAAAACGTTGTAAGCACTGCCGGGCGAAAAGCCGGGACCGAAAACGCGACGAACGAAGCACCGCTCCGAATCACCGCGGCGAAAATCGTCGTTGAACGTCCTAGCGCTCGCCTTCGGCGCGTTCGTGGGCTGATCGAGGATTTGTTGCTCGAGGATGATCTCGAGCACGAAAACGGGCTGCTGATGTCCTCCGTCGAGTACGACCTGAACCGCATTGTGGTCGAGCTCGACCAGATTGCCGGGCTACAACACATGTTCGAACTCTGGGTAGAAGACGCACCGTAAAGGAACCTATGAAATTTCTCACGAAGCTTGCCGAGTATTTCGCGAAGGGGCTCCAAATCATCGGCGTCTTTGCGCCGACGATCGAGCGCGTGTTGCCCGGACCGGCCGCGGCCGTGGTACAGACCGTATCGAAAGATCTCACCGAGATGGCTCAAGTCATCCTCGACGCGGAACAGGTTGGCGTTGCCTTGCAGCTGAAAGGTCCGGACAAGCTGAAAGCCGCGGTCCCGGGCATTGCCGATATCGTTTTGCAATCGGCGCTGCTTGCAAACCACAAGATCCAGAACCCGGCGCTTTTTAACCAGGGCTGTACTGGGATCGCGAGCGGGCTTGCCGATGTGATCAACTCGCTCCATACCGACGGGATCGAAGTCACGAACAAGCAGGCATGAGCGCATTCCCGCTGAAAGTATCGAAGCAGGCGCAAGAATTCCTCAAACCGGGGGAATGTCCACTCGCTTTAATCTTCCTCGATGACAACAATTCAAGCCAGCTTACGTTGCGCTGTTACCACGTCTTGCTTGATCGATATGCGACGTGCAGCGCGGACGGCCGGGCGTGGATGGACACGAAGCTTGAGGAGATTTTCCTCACGCTGAAAGCGCAACTCGCGGCAACCGTCAAAAAATCATGAGCCAGCCCGAACCATTGAAGCCGGAAACGCTCGCCGATCTCAGGCGCTATATCCTCGCGATGAAAGGGATTCTGGGCGCAATGCACCTCCAAACCATCGAGTCAAAATGCCCATGCGAGATCTGCGCGCTCCTCCGCGTCGCGGTCGCGCAGCAGAAGGCGGCGAGCGGAAAATGATTGTCACTTGCAAAAAGTGCGGCGCCCTTTTCGATGATGAATTCCGGTGGACCTTCTGCCCGCATGAAACCTTCGCGGCGAACGATGGTCAGAACAATTTCCGGCACCATCCCGAAGCCTACTTGAAAGCGCCCAAGAAAGAGGCCGAGCGTGGATGATGTCAGCGAGTTGCGACTCGAGCGGGTGCACCCGAAGCTTGCGGCTGCCATCCGCCAGATGGCGGAGCAGTTGGCGCTCGAGGGGATCACGATTCGGGTCACGCAAGGTCTGCGCACCTGGGAAGAGCAAGACGCGCTCTATGCGAAAGGCCGCACCACTCCACCGCTAGGTGAGCAGTACGAAGTCACGAAAGCGCCAGGCGGATCCAGTTGGCACAATTTCGGCCTCGCGGTTGACTGTGTTCCCATGATGCCGCTCGGCCCCGATTGGAACGAGACTCACCCGGTCTGGAAGCGCATGCTCGCGGTCGGGTTGACGCTAGGTCTTGAGGAAGGCGCGGGCTGGCGCACGTTCAAGGATTACCCGCATTTTGAGATGATCGGCTCTCTCCCTGAGAAGCCAAACGATTACGTTCACTCCGCTTACGCCGAAGGGGGCATCCCCGCCGTCTGGACCGCGGCCGGCATGTACGTCCCGGGCCCATACCCCTCTGGCCCTGCCCTGCTCTAATTCCCCGCCCGCCTGTGCACGCCTGTGCATCCTTGTGCAAAATTAGGCCATGACCCTTGGTAACTTGTAGATGAGAAAACGGGTTGCGGTTTTACTTGACTAGAATCTTGTCAGGGAGCATAGTAGCGCCATGACAGCAATCTTGTCAGAGCGGAAGTTCAGTGCAAAGCCAGAGCGTTGCCG
>Ga0307479_10005794_pt1 | contig 11304 bp, 11 predicted proteins | sample atmos_gasesECM4C_FD_203743 | JGI IMG/M metagenome (GOLD analysis project Ga0307479, IMG submission 203743) | Hardwood forest soil microbial communities from Morgan-Monroe State Forest, Indiana, United States - atmos_gasesECM4C_515 | ecosystem: Environmental > Terrestrial > Soil > Temperate... | reverse complement strand
TAACCCCCTGCCTGCGTCGCGCAGACAAGTCTGGCACGTCAGCATGACCGGACCGGCCGCCGGCCGCTCAGCGCGCAAACTTCAGTGCGGCGGGATGCCGGTGGCCGGCGCCGCGGGCGGCGTCGTCGTGTCCGGCGTGATGGCCCCGGCCGGGCTGGTGGTGGTGACCAGTACCGGCCCCGTCGGAACCAGTTTCCCGCCCGAGATCATGGCCAGGTAAGCCCCGGTGATGCCGTTGTGATCGCTGGCCGAGTAGGCGTACGGTGCCACCGACACGCCCTGCGCCAGGCCGCCGTTGATCGCGTTGATCAGGTCCTGCCGGGTCGGGTTGCGGCCGGCCTTGAACATGGCCTGGGCGAAGGTGTAGGCGACGGCCATGCCGTACTCCACGTTGCCGTCCATGGGCAGCTTGGGGATGTACTGGTCGTGGATCCTGGTGAACAGCTGGATCCAGCTGTTGCTGGTGCTGCCCAGCGAGGGCAGGTAGCCGTCGGTGATGATGCCCTGGGTCAGCAGGTTGCCGTCCACCTTGTGGTGGGCCTTGGCCGCGAACGCCTCCAGCAGCCCGGCCAGGGTGATCGGGTCCGAGCCCACGTCGCTGACCACCAGCTGCGGGCTGTAGCTCAGGCCGAGTGCGTTGAGCTTGAGCAGCGCGGTGAACGCGGGCACCGAGAACGACACCACGACCTGGGCCCCGGCCGCCTTGAGCTTGGCCACCAGCGGGCCGATGGCGGTGTTGGCCGGGTCGTAGGCCTCCTTGGCCACGATCTGCCTGGCCGGGATCTCGTCGTCCAGGCCCTTGACCCCGTCCTGCCCGAACTCGTCGTCCTGGTAGAAGAAGCCGATCTTCTTGCCGCTGAAGTGGTCCTTCACGTACTGGCCGAGGATCTTGCCCTCGCGGACGTAGTCCAGCTGCCAGCCGAAGGTCTCGGGCAGCCTGGCCGGGTCGTCCCAGCACTCGCAGCCCGAGGCCACGAACACGTCCGGTACCTTCTCGCTGTTCAGGAACGGCGCCACGGCCAGGTGGGTCGGCGTGCCCAGACCGTCGAAGATCGCGTACACGTTGTCCTTGAGCACCAGCTGACGGACCACCGACGCGGTCAGCGACGGGTTGTACTGGTCGTTGAGGTACTTGTAGTCGATCTTGCGGCCGTAGATGCCGCCGAGCGCGTTCAGGTACTGGAAGTAGGCGCTGGAGGCGGGCGCGATCTCGTCGTAGCCCGGCGCGGCGATGCCGGTCAGCGGCTGGTGGCTGCCGATGGTGATGGTGGTGGCGGTGATGCCCGGCGCCGACGCGGTGCGGGCGCCCGAGCCCCCGGAGCCCGAGCCGGACGTGCCGCTGCCGGAACTGGAGCCGCAGGCGGCGGCGAGCATCGCGACCGCGGCCAGCCCGGCCACGGGCGCGAGAGCCAGTCTTCGCGCTCTGGATACGCGGCGGTCAGTGTTCACAGGAGCGTTCATGAAGTGGTGCCTTTCTCCTTGGTGTCACGCGCCGGGGCGTTCCGGCGCAGCGAGCTGAGGCGCGGCAGGCCGGGCACCGGGCCAGGGGCGACAGGCGCGGCCAGCCCGAGCAGCCGGCGCAGGCCGCCCTGGATCCCGGCCGGGAAGGCGAGCATGACGACGATGAGCACCAGGCCGTAGGCGGCGATCGGCACGCTCGAGCTGGCCCCGCCGGACAGGCCGTGGCTGCTGGCGAAGTCGGACAGGAAGCTGGGCACCAGGACCAGCAGCAGGCTGCCCCAGACCGCGCCGGCCAGGCTGCCCAGGCCGCCCAGCACCGCCGCGGTAAGCAGCCCGATGGACAGCGACAGCGTGTACCCGCCCGGCGAGACGTTGGCGGTCACGATGGCCAGCAGCGCCCCGCCCAGCCCGGCGCAGGCCGCGCTGATCACGAAGGCCAGCACCTGCAGCCGGGCCACGTTGAGCCCGGCCAGCGCGGCCGCGACCTCGTCATCGCGGACCGCGCGCCAGGCCCGGCCGATGCCGCTGCGGACCAGGTTGGCCAGCAGCACCAGGGTGATCAGCGCGGCCGCGCAGCAGACCCAGGCCAGCCACTGGGTGAGCTGGAAGGACGGGCCCAGGAAGCCGGGCACGTTGACCGTGACGTTCAGGCCCTGGTCGCCGCCGAACACCCCCTGATACCGGTTGGCGACCGAGGGCAGCGCCACGGCCAGCAGCAAGGTGGCGCCGGCCAGGTAGGGCCCGCGCAGCCGGGCCGCGGCCACCCCGACCACCGCCCCGGCCGCGGCGCTGATCACCGTGCTGGCCAGCAGCACCAGCTCCAGCGGCCAGGCCAGGTGGATCATCAGCAGCGCGGCGGCGTACCCGCCGATGGCCATGAACGCGCCCTGGCCGATGGACAGCTGGCCGCTGACCCCGATCAGCACGGTCAGCCCGCCGACGGCCACCACGTACGCGGCCACCTCGGCCAGCTGGTAGTCGCGGTAGGAGCCCAGCTTGTAGGACAGCAGGAGCAGGACCAGGCCGGCGACGAGCGCCGCGCCCAGGTGCTTGACCAGGGTCACGTCACACCCTCCGGGCCGAGGTGGCGGAGAACAGCCCGGAGGGCCGCAGCATCAGCACCGCGACCAGCGCGGCCAGGCCCGCGACCTCGACCAGGTCGCTGCCCAGGTAGCCGCCGACGTAGCTGAGCGCCACGCCCAGCAGCAGCCCGCCGACCACCGCGCCCACCGGGCTGTCCAGGCCGCCGATGACCGCGGCCGTGAAGCCCAGCACGAAGATCGCGTCCATGCTGTTGGGGTAGAGGAACGTGGTCGGCGTGACCAGCAGCCCGGCCAGCGCCCCGAGCAGCCCGGCCAGCGCCCAGCCCAGGGTCAGCACGCGGCCGATCCGCACCCCCAGCAGCCGGGCCACGTCCGGGCTGAACGCGGTGGCCCGCATCCGCAGCCCGGCCGGGGTGTACCGGAACAGCACCGCCAGCAGCGCCGCCGCGGCCAGCACCGCGCCCGCGGTGAAGAGCCCGTCGCGGGAGATGCCCAGCGCCACCGACCCGGCCTTGAGCCCGGTGATCGAGTAGGCGGGCGGGAACGACCGGTACTGGCCGCCGTAGATGATCCCGGCCAGCCCCTCCAGGAAGATCAGCAGCCCTATGGTCACGATGACCGCGTTGAGCGGCGGCCTGCGCAGCGTGGGCCGGACCACCGAGCGCTCCAGCAGCGCGCCGAGCAGCAGCCCGGCGGCCAGCGCGACCACGAAGCCCAGCCAGTAGCTGCCGGTCCGGTTGATCACGATCAGCGCGATGTAGGTGGTGAACATGGCCATGCCGCCCTGGGCGTAGTTGAGCACCCGGGTGCCGCGCCAGATCAGCACCAGTGACAGCGCGATGGCCGCGTAGATCATCCCGGTGCTGATGCCCCCGAGCGTGAACTCAAGGAACTCCTGCATCTCCTGCCTTCCGTTGGCCCCGCACCTAGAACCCCAGGTAGTGCCGCCGCAGCCCCTCATCGGCGGCCAGGGTGGCCGCGTCGGCCCTGGCCACGACCTGGCCGAGGTTGAGCACCAGGCCCTGGTCGGCGATGGCCAGCGCGATGCGGGCGTTCTGCTCCACCAGCAGGACCGTCAGGCCCGCGTCGTCACGCAGCTGGCGGACCAGGTCCATGACCTGGGCCACGATCTTGGGCGCCAGCCCCAGCGACGGCTCGTCCAGCAGCAGCACCCGCGGCGCGGTCAGCAGCGCGCGGGCGATGACCAGGATCTGCCGCTCGCCGCCCGACAGCGTGGCGGCCAGCCGGCGCCGCCGGTCCCCCAGCACCGGGAACCGCTCGTAGGTGCCGGCCAGCGCCGCGGCCCGCTGCCCGCGCTCCCGCAGCAGCAGGCCGACGCGCAGGTTCTCCTCGATGGTCAGCTCGGTGATCACGCCCTGGCCCTCGGGCACGTGCGCGATCCCGGCCCTGGCGATGTCCTCCGGGCTGCGGGCCGTGATGGCGGCCCCGTCCAGCAGCACCTGCCCGGCCCGCGGCCGGCCCAGGCCCGAGATGGTGCGCAGCAGCGTGGTCTTGCCCGCGCCGTTGGCGCCTAGCACGGCGGTGATCGTGCCGGGCGCGACCGCGATGGACACACCGTCCAGCACCGGCGCCGCGGAGTAGCCCGCCACCAGGTCCTCGACCGCCAGCGCCTCAGTCATCGCCGGCCTCGCCGCCCGTCTCGCCGCCCGCCTCGCCCAGGTAGGCTGCGGTCACGGCCGGGTCGGCCCGCACCTCGGCCGGCGTGCCCGAGGCGATCACCTTGCCGAAGTCCAGCACGTGGATCCGCTGGCAGACCGACATGACCAGGTCCATGCGGTGCTCGATGACCACCACGCTGGAGTCCTCGGCCAGGTCGCTGATCAGCTCGCCCAGGCCCGGCAGCTCGGCCTCGTTCAGGCCGCTGGCCGGCTCGTCCAGCAGCAGCAGCGCCGGCTCCGACACCAGGGCCCTGGCCATGGCCACCCGCTTGCGCGGCCCGTGGGCCAGCGCCGAGGGCAGCTCGCCGGCCAGGTCCGCGACGCCCAGCCGGTCCAGCGCCCGCAGGGACCGCTCGCGCAGCCGGCGCTCGTCGCCGTCCGAGCGGGGCAGCCCGAGCATCGCCGACCAGAACCCGGCCCGGCGCTGGCTGGCCGCCCCGATCATCACGTTCTCCAGCGCCGTGAGCCCGGCGAACAGGCCGGTGCCCTGCAGCGTCCTGGCGATGCCGTGCCCGGCCAGCCGGTGCGGCCGCAGCCGGCCCAGCGGCCGCCCGCCGAAGCTGATCGTCCCGGACTGCGGGCGCACGAAGCCGCACAGCACGTTCAGCAGCGTCGTCTTGCCCGCGCCGTTGGGCCCGATGATCCCGGTCACCTGCCGGCTCGCGGCCGTCAGCGAGACGTCGTCCAGCGCCGTCAGCCCGCCGAAGCGCACGGTGACGCCGCTCACATCCAAAGCCCCAGATGAATCACTATTCATCGCGCATTTGCCTTGTTAACTAGGAACTACCGGCTTGGTGTGAACCAAGATTCATGCCGACCAAGGCGGGGCGCAAGGACTGAGCTCACTTTCGTGGCCAAACCGAGACCGGGAGCGGCTAGCGGCGCCGGCCCCACCCTCGCCCGGCCCGCCCTACCTGGCATTTCATGATCACGGAACCTGGTCAGCGATATTCACTGACCAGGTTCCGTGATCATGGAGCAACATCCAGCGCTCAGGCCGTGAGCAGCGCCAGCCCGGTGAGAGCCTCGCCTAGCGGCGCGTCGATCCTGAACCGGGCGTGCTCGTCCCCGCGGGTCGCCCCCTGGTTGATGATCACCACCGGGCGGCCCAGCTGCGCCGCCCGGCGCACGAACCGCAGGCCCGACATCACCGTCAGCGACGAGCCCAGCACCAGCAGCATCGCCGACCGCTCAACCAGCCCGTAGCACTCCTGGACCCGCGGCGGCGGGACGTTCTCGCCGAAGAACACCACGTCCGGCTTGAGCAGCCCTCCGCACCCCGTGCAGTCCACCACCTGGAAGCCCGGGACCGCGTCGTCCGAGAGCACCACGTCCCCGTCCGGGTTGATCCGGAGCGCCTCCGCCGCGAAGGCCGGGTTGGCCCGGTCCAGCCGCTCCTCCAGCACCCCGCGCGCCGTCCGCTCCCCGCAGCCCAGGCAGACCACCCGGTCCAGGCTGCCGTGCAGCTCGACCACGCCGCCCGCGCCCGCCGCCTGGTGCAGCCCGTCCACGTTCTGGGTGATGATCCCGGTCAGCAGCCCGCGCCGGTCCAGCTCCGCCACCGCCCGGTGACCCGCGTTGGGCGCCGCCCGCGCGATGTGCCGCCAGCCCTGGTGGCTGCGCGCCCAGTACCGCTGCCGGCTGGCCGCCCCGCTGGTGAACGCGTGGTAGGTCATCGGCTGCGCCGACCGGGCCCGCCCCGTCGGCCCCCGGTAGTCCGGGATGCCCGACTCGGTGGACAGCCCGGCCCCGCTCAGGATCAGCACGTCCCCGCCCCGCACCAGCTCAGCCAGCGCGGCCAGCCTCCGGTCCGGGTACTCCTCAGCAACGGGCGCTTCCCCCGCCCCGGCCACCAGCTCAGTCACCCTCTCATGCTGCCCCATACCGCACCGTGCCCCGACCACCCCCGCACCCTGGGGCCCCTCCCACCGCCAGCCGGAGCGGGCTCAAAGGAGGGCTTCATGATCACGGAACCTCGTCAGTGATATGCGCTGATCACGTTCCGTGATCATGAAGGCAGCGGACGCGGGCCGGAGCAGCGGCGGGCTGGCGCCCGCGCGGGCCGGAGCGGGGCGGGATCGGGTCCGGGATCGGCCCGGTCAGGCGCCGACCAGCGCGTAGCCGCCCGCCTCGTCGAGCGCGGCCACCACCGTCACCTCGGGCAACGGGTCGGTGCTGGTCACCGTCAGCCGGGACTCGCCGCCGGGGACCAGTTCCACCGCCACGTCCGCTACCCCGTCCAGGTCCGTGAGCTCGCTGGTCACGGCCCGGACGCAGTGCTCGCAGGTCATCCCGGTCACGGCGTAGGTAGTGGTGGTCATCGGGGGTCCTCCGGTACGTCGCTGGCGCGAAATCGGCGCAGGCGCAGGCTGTTGCCGACCACGAAGGTCGAGGACAGGGTCATGGTCGCGGCCGCGATCAGGGGGTTGAGCAGACCGGTCGCGGCCAGCGGGATCGCGGCCAGGTTATAGCAGAACGCCCAGCCTAGATTGCGGCGGATGGTGGTGAAGGTGGCCCGGGCCAGCCGGATGGCGTCGGGCACGACGCTGAGGTCGTCGCGGAGCAGGATCAGGTCGGCGGCGGTGATGGCGACATCGGTGCCCGATCCGACGGCCAGCCCCAGGGTGGCGGCGGCCAGGGCGGGCCCGTCGTTGACGCCGTCGCCGACCATGGCCACCCGGCGGCCCTCGGCGCGCAGGCCGGCCATGAAGGCGGCCTTCTGGGCGGGCTGGACCTCGGCGATGACCTCGTCGATCCCGGCGGCGGCGGCCACCGCCTGCGCGGTGGCCGGGCTGTCGCCGGTCAGCAGCACCGGCCGCAGGCCGAGGCGACGCAGCTCAGCGACCGCGCCGCGGGCCGACGGCCGGACCGTGTCGGCCACCGCGACCGCGCCCCTGGCCTGACCGTCCCAGCCGACCAGGACCACCGTGTGCCCGCTGTCCTCCCAGGCCGCCCGCTGTACACCGAGTTCGGGCGGAACCTCGAAGCCCTGCTCGCCCAGCAGCCGCTCCCGCCCCACGAGCACCTCGACGCCGTCGACCACGCCCCGCGCGCCCAGCCCCGGCAGGGCCCGGAAACCTTCCGCCTGAGCCCCGCCGCTCCCGTCCGTCCCGTCCGTCCCGGCCGCCCCGGCCGCGGCGGCCGCGGCGGTGATGGCGGCGGCCACCGGATGCTCCGAGGCCCGCTCGACCGTCGCGGCCAGCGCCAGCAGCTCCTCGCGGCCGGTCCCCGCCACAGTGACCACTCCGGTCACGGTCATCTCGCCGGTGGTCACCGTGCCGGTCTTGTCCAGCACCACGGTGTCGATGGACCGGGACGACTCCAGCGCCTCGCAGCCCTTGATGAAGATGCCCAGGCGCGCGCCCCGGCCGCAGGCCACCACCAGCGCCGCCGGGGTGGCCAGGCCCAGCGCGCAGGGGCAGGCGATGATCAGGACGGCCAGGCCCGCGCTGAACGCGAACCCGGCCGGGCGCCCGGCCAGCAGCCAGCCGCTCAGGGTGACGGCGGCCAGGACCAGCACCGCCGGGACGAACACGCCGCAGATCCGGTCGGCCAGCCGCTGCACGGCCGCCTTGTCCGCCTGGGCCCGCTCGACCAGCCCGATCAGCCGGGCCAGCTGGGTGTCGGGGCCGACCCGGTCCGCCCGCACCACCAGCCGGCCGGTCAGCGCGATGGTCCCGGCGCTGACCTGATCGCCCTCGGCCACGTCGGCCGGCACGCTCTCCCCGGTCATCATCGACGCGTCCACCGCCGACCCGCCGAACAGCACGGTGCCGTCGGCCGCGATCTTCTCCCCCGGCCGCACCACGATCATGTCGCCGGGCCTCAGCCGGCCGGCCGGGACGTGCTCCTCGGTGCCGTCCGGCCGGAGCAGGCAGGCGTCCCTGGCCCCGGCGGCGGCCAGGTCGCGCATGGCCTGGCCCGCGATCCGCCGGGCCCGGGCCTCGTAGAACCGCCCGCCCAGCAGGAACGTGGTCACCGTGGCCGCGACCTCCAGGTAGATCCCGCCGCCGGCCCCGTGCACCAGCTCGTGCAGCGGGGCGCCCCGGGCCCGGTCGAGCACGAACATGGCGTACACCGACCAGCCGGCGGACGCGATGATGCCCAGCGATACCAGGGTGTCCATGGAGACGCCACCGTGCCGGGCGCTGACCAGCGCGGCCCGGTGGAACGGCCAGGCCGCCCACCCCGCCACCGGGGCGGCCAGCACGATGAGCACCCACTGCCAGCCGGGAAAGCGCAGGCCGGGATCCAGCGACAGGATCAGCGACAGGTCGCTGAGCGGCACGAAGAACACCAGCGCGACGACCAGCCGTCGCCACAGGTAGCGGGCCCCGGCCGCGGCGTCATCCGGCGCCTCGTCCGCCCCGCCGACCTCCGCGGCCGAGTACCCGGCCGCCTCGACCGCGCCGATGAGGTCGGCCACCGGCAGCTGGGCCGGGGCGGTCACGGTGGCCCGCTCGGTGGCCAGGTTCACCGCCGCGGTGACCTGCACGAGCTTGTTCAGCCTGCGCTCGATGCGGGCCGCGCAGGCGGCGCAGGTCATCCCCCCGATGGCCAGCTCGATCCGGACCTGGTTCACGGCAGCGCTCACAGCATCAGGATCAGCGCGTACCCCATGGTGACCCCCATCGCGATCTCGACGCACGCGGCCAGCCGCGGAGACAAGGGCGGCCCCGCGTGACGCTGGGGTGACAAGCCGTCGTCCGCCACGCCCGGGCCAGCGTCCAGGACAACCGCCGGGCCGGCGGGCACGACCGCGGGCGACGGCGCCGCCACGGCCCTGGCGACCAGAGCGGATACCCGGGCCAGCGCCGGCAGCCGGTCGGCCGTCCAGATCACGTACCCGAACAGGGCCATGGCCAAGACCAGCGCCAGCGTCGGATAGCGCGCGGCGCCGCCCATGCCGGCGCCGGACGCGGCCTTCGCGGCCTTGGTCACCGCGGTGAACATGTAGACCATCGCGGCGCAGCCCAGGGCGTGCTGGGCGTGGTGGGGCCGGAACCGGCCCAGGGTGACCCGGTCGCGGTACTCGCGGATGGCCTGCCACCCGAACCAGACCGTCCCGGCGCCGAAGATGACCTCCCAGCCACCGGCAGGCAGGACCCGCAGGTCCGGTACCAGCATCCCGGCCATGGCCACGCCCATGAGCACGTGCACCGCGTCGACCTGGCGGTCGGTCCGGCGGTGCCGGCGCCAGGAGATCACCAGGCGGGCCAGGCAGTAGCCCGCCGTCACCAGCATGACGCCCGCGAACGTGTCCGCGAGCCAGGTCTGTCCCGCCACGACAGCCTCTCTAGGCCGGTTCCGGCTGGGTCGGCTCCGGCCGGCCCGGCGCCACGGCGGCCTGCGGCCAGTAAGCCAGCGCCAGCAGGGCCAGCAGCGGGCCGGAGTTCGGGTCGGTGCCGCCGCCGGTGAGCAGCCCGCCCAGCCCCTCGGCCAGCCAGATGACGGCCGCGGTCACGATGGCCAGCACCAGTACCGCCCGGGCCGCGGGCCGCGGCAGGTAGACGCCGACCGCCACGATGGCCAGCACCACGGCCAGGACGACGGCCGCGGCCCCGCCGCGGGTGGCCAGGAACGCGGCCAGGTGACGGTCGACGCCGGCCAGCCAGCCCGGCTCGCCACCGGCCATCGCGGAGATCATGCCGGACATGGCCCCGCGGGCCGTGGTGGCCGGCTGCAGGGCCAGGTAGGCCAGGCTGCCCCACAGCACCAGCCACAGAGCCCTGGCCACCGCCGGGCCGGCCGGCCGGCCGGCCACGAATGAGGCCGGCCGCTCGCGGCGGGGCGGCCAGAGCAGGACCGCCAGCAGGGCGTAGAGGATCACCGCGCCCGGTGCCCCGCTGACCGGGCTGCCCGCGCCGCTGAGCACCCCGCCCAGCCCCTCGCCCAGCCACCACACCGCCAGCGACCAGGCGATGGACAGCCCGAGCGCGAGCCGCACCGTGGGCCGGAAGGCGATGCCGAGCGCGATGAGCAGCTGGACCGTCGCGAACACCGCGTTGGTCATGACGGCATGCGCGGCGATGATCCGGGCCGACCAGCTGATCGGGTCCGCGATAACGGCCGGGTTGCCCGGCCCGGTCCCGGCCAGCATCTGCGCGAAGCCTTTTCCGAACATGAACGCCTGGAACTGCAGGATGGCGTCGAGCAGCCAGACGCCGGCCAGCAGGAGCTGGAGCTTGCGGCGCGCGTCGGGCGCGGCCCAGCCTTCCTGCCCGGCGACGCCCGGGCCGCTGAGACAGCCCCCGGCCGACCGGGCCTGCGTGGCATAACTGGTCATCAGGTGCTCCCACTCAGCCGCCAGCCGCGGCGGCGTAAGCGAAATTATTGTCACGGCGTCAGCCGCGCAAGGTTCTTGACTGAATTACCGGGCTTTTTTAATCGCCACGCGACCTGGGAAAACCCCGTGGAGGTACGGATAAAACCCAGGCCGGGTATCGCCAATACATGTCGGGGGTATCCGCATTACCCGCCGGGGGCATCCCGGCATGTCAGCCCGGCCCGGCCGGGGCCACTTCGCGGCCGGTACTGGCCGCCTTGTACTACCTCAGGGGCCGGCGGATGGCAGACTTTCCCAGGACTCAGGAAAGGAAGGTCGCATGGAGGCAAGCCCGGCCGCGAAGCTCTGCGGCTTCCTCATCCTGCTGGTCCTGGTGTTCATCGCCGCCTGCGCGGCCGGCGCGCGGGTCGGCCCGGTAACGACGCCCCATTCCCGTCCGGGTCACAGCCAGCCGATGAACATGAACATGGGCCTGGGCCGGCCGTGAGCGAACCGGGCGGCGCCGTCACGGCCCCCGCCGCCGCGGACCTGCTCGAGCTGGTCATCGGCGGGATGACGTGCAGCGCGTGCGCGGCCCGCATCGAGCGCCGCCTGAACCGCCTGGACGGGGTCAGCGCCACCGTCAGCTACGCCACCGAGCGGGCCTACGTCAGCAGCACCGGCGGCCGCGACGCGGCCGAGCTGATCAGCGTCATCGAGGCCACCGGCTACACCGCCGCCGCCCGGCGGGAGCCGGACGGCGCAGAAGGATCCGACCGGGCCCGGATGCTCGGCCGCCGGCTGGCGGTGTGCGGCCCGCTGGCCGTGGCCGTGATCGTCATGGCCATGCTGCCCG
>Ga0307479_10005791_pt1 | contig 11309 bp, 8 predicted proteins | sample atmos_gasesECM4C_FD_203743 | JGI IMG/M metagenome (GOLD analysis project Ga0307479, IMG submission 203743) | Hardwood forest soil microbial communities from Morgan-Monroe State Forest, Indiana, United States - atmos_gasesECM4C_515 | ecosystem: Environmental > Terrestrial > Soil > Temperate... | reverse complement strand
CAGTTCCTTGATTCGACCCGCGATCTGGCCGACCAGCGTGGGGTTGACGCCGCCGGCCGGCTCGTCCAGCAGGATCACGGCGGGGTCGGCGACCAGCACGTAGGCGAGCTCGAGCAGCTTGCGCTGACCGTAGGACAACGTGCCGGCCAGCGCGGCGTGGTGGCCCGCGATGCCGACGAAGTCCAATTGCTCCATGGCGTTTCGTTTGCCCTTGCCGCGCGCTGGCACCAGCATGTTCTCCAGCACGGTGAGAGTCGGGAAGATCCTGGTCAGCTGGAAGGTGCGGCCGACGCCGGCGTTGAACACCCGGTCCGGCGTGATGTTGGTGATCCGCTGGTCGCGCAGGTACACCTCCCCCGCGTCCGCCTTCGCGTAGCCGGTGATGACGTTGAACAGGGTGGTCTTGCCGGAGCCGTTAGGCCCGATCAGGCCGGTGATCGAGCCTTCCTGTACCTGCAAGGTGCAGCTGTCGAGCGCGCGCACGCCGCCGTAAGCTTTGGCGATACCGTCGGTCCGGAGCAGCGAGGTCATCTATTACCCCCGACGGATGCGGTCTCCTCGGCGGCGGGCGCGGACGGAGTGATCGCCGGACGTCCCCGGGTACGGAGTTTCCTGATCCACTCGCCGCCGGTGGGCACGATGCCGCGTGGCAGGAACAGCACGACCGCCAGCAGCAGCGCGCCCAGCAGGATCTCGCCGAGGTACCCGTTGGTGTATTTGGTGGTGAGATAGAGCCGGCCCGGCTCGACGAGCAGCGCCCCGATGACCGGACCCCAGATGGTGCCGATCCCGCCGAGGAACGCCATCAGCACGATGGCGAGATCGAAGAGCGGATCGAAGCCGGACTGCGGCAGGACCTGGGTGATGTAGAGGAACCACACGCCGCCGATCAGCGCCGTGATGGTGCCCGACAGCGTCAGCGCGGCGAGCTTGACCCACATGGTCCGCACGCCCAAGCCGCGGGCCCGGTCCTCGTCGTCCTTGATCGCGCGCAGTTGCAGGCCGAACCTGGACCGCCGGATGAGCCAGGCCAGCGCGATCGTCGCCGCCGCGCAGCCGAGCGCGATGAAGTAGAACGGGTTGTTAAACGTTGCCGACTGCCAGGGCAGGAACGGCGCCGCTATGCCGATGGTGCCACCGGTGAAGGAGAAGTTCGTGGCCATCAGCTGGAAGATGAAGAACACCGCGATCGTGATCACGATGAAGGTGTGCCGCCGCACCCGGAGTGCTATCAGCCCGAACGGCACCGCGATCGCGCCGCCCGCCACTGCCGCGAGCGGAAGCAGGGCGAACACGGCCGTTCCGGTCACGTGCCAGTCGTGCGCGGTGATCGCCACCGTATAAGCGCCGCTGCCGAAGAACACGGCCTGGCCGAGTGATATGTAGCCGGAAAACCCGGAGAACAGGTTCCATGCCGACACGGCCGTGACGAAGATCAGCGCGTACACGCCGTAGTTCGTGTCCACCGGACCGCTGAACACGAACGGGAACGCGATCGCGACGACGGCCACGACCAGGATCGCGCCGGGCTTGTAGAGCTTGACGGCGGTCATCGCCCTCCCGGTCGTCACTGGGCCCGCACCGGCTGACGGCCGAAGAATCCAGTCGGGCGGATCAGCAGCACGATCACCAGCGCCGCGTAGAACACGATGATCGCCCAGTTCGGCGACCAGATGTCGACGAGCGACTCCACCGTGAGCATGAATATCGACGCGACCAGGGCTCCGCCGATGCTGCCCATTCCGCCGAGGATGATGATGGCGAGCAGTCGCGAGATGAGGTCGTAGCCGCTGTTGGGATTGAAGCCACCGCTGGTCGCGCCGTACATCATGCCGCCAGCCGCGGTTACCGCGACTCCGACGCCGAAGGTGACGGCCGCGACGCGGTTCACGTCGATGCCGATGAGCCGCGCCGCCGTCTCGTCCTGCATCGTGGCCCGCACGCTGCGACCGAACTTTGTCCGGTACAGCAGCGCGTACAGAGCCGCCACGAGGGCCAGCGCCAGCACGAAGCCGTACAGGTAGACGTACGGGAGGTAGAAGCCGAGCAGGTGCACGCTGGAGTTCACGTACGAGGCGTTGAGCTGCTTGAAGTTCGGTCCCCACCACAGGTAGAGCAGGCCTTCGATGATCAGCGCCACCGCGTAGGTGACCAGCAGCGTCATCGCGGTGCGTTCGCGGCCCCGAAGCCGGCGGATGAACGCCCAGTAGATGACGACGCCGATGATGAACATGGCCGGCACGGTGACCAGAAGCCCGAGGAACAGGTCCAGGTGCAGCCGCGCCGCCAGTTCGTAGCTGAGGTATGCGCCCAGGATGACCAGGACACCCTGGGCGATGTTGATGATGTCGAGCACGCCGAAGATCAACGTCAGGCCCACGGCCATCAGGGCATACACGCCCCCGATAAGGATCCCGTCGACGATCGCCCGGTAGATCTCGGCTGTCATGGCGCTAGCTTGTCCAGTTCGGCTTGGTGGCGATGATCGACACCGCGCCTGTCGAGCCGAGCGGCAGCACCTGGCTGAACGTGCCGTCCGCCTGCCACTGGAAGACGAACGCCGCGGCCGCGCCGTTCTTGCCCAGGGAGTCGAACTGGACCGGGCCCTGCACGGTCTGGAAGGTGTGCCCGCCGTGCAGGTAGCTGATGATCTTGGCGTTGTCGGTGCCGCCGGTCGCGGTCACCGCCGCGGCCATCACCTGCCCCACCGAGTAGCCCTCGGCCACGTCCGCGCCCACGTCCGACGGCTTGCCGCCGTACTTGGTCACGTACTCCTGCACCATCGCCTGGCTGGCCGCGTTGGCATAACCGGGATACCAGCCGTTCGGCACCATCATCCCGGTCGCGTTGCCCTTGCCCACCACGCTGGTGAACGACGCGCCCTGGTCCGGGCCAGCCGCGCAGATGAACATCTTCGGCACGTAGTGCTGCTGCTCGAAGGCTTGCATGAACGCGGACACTGTCGGCACGTCGGTGGAGCCGAGCACCACCACGTCGGCGTGCGTCGCGGCCACCTGGTCGGCTTGCGGCTTGTACGCCGCCACCTCGGCCGGGAAGACCTTCGAGTACACCGTCTTGACGCCGAGCGCGGCCAGTTTCTGCTGCGCGAGTTGTACCGGCGGGTCGGCGAACGGGTCGTCCGCCATCGGGTAGGCGGCCGTCTTCGGCCGCTGGCTGGCCGGCAGCGAGGCGACCCAGTCGGTGAACGGCACCAACTCGTCCTCGATCGGCAGGCTCACATCGAAGATATTGTGCGTCGCCACGTTCGCCGGACTGTTGAACACCGACGGCGCCCCGCCCGCGCCCTCCACCAGCGCGTAACCGGCGTGCGCCGCCACTGAGCCCGACGGGGTGGTCAGCAGCGAGGAAAACGGCCCGAACAGCAGGTCCACGTGGTCGGAGTTAATGAGCGTCTGATAGTTGGTCTGCGCCTGGTTCGGGTCGCTGTTGTCGTTCAAGATGGTCAGCTTGACCTGGCGGCCGAGCAGGCCGCCGTGCGCGTTCACGTCGCTGGCCCACAGCTCGTAGCCGCGCTCGAAAAAGATGCCGTCCCCGGAGAAGTCGCCGGTCTTGGACAGCGACGTACCGATGTTGATCGGTGCGGAGCTCGTCGAGGCCGAGCCGGAGCTTGACGGGGAACTTGAGCTACCGCCGGTGGGCGGACTGCTACTACTGCTGCTAGTACAGGCCGCGACGGTGGTGACGGAGAGCGCTGCGATAGCGCCCGCCGATAGTGCGTTGCGGGACAGAACTTTCGTTCTGCAGAACCAGGGGAGGTCAGGTCTCACGCCCGGTTCCTCCTTCCTCCTCGGGTATAACTCTTCATTGATAAGACCGTCGGACACGTCAACGTGCTCGCTCACGAGTTCCAAGCCGGCCGACTCCGCCTGCTGCTCGAGCAGCGCGGCGAAGTCCGCGTCGCCGTATCCACGGCCGATGAGGCCCTGGATCAGCTGATGCACCGTGGCGGCCACGGGCATCGGGACCTCACGTTCCCGTGCTGCTGCCAGACCCAGATCGAAATCTTTGCGCAGCAGCGTAGCGGTGAACGTGGGCTCAAAGTCGAGGTTCACGTACGCCGGCGTCTTATAACCGGTGAACAGTGAACCCATGACGCTCTTGTTAAGGCAATCAAGGAACGTGTGTCGGCTGATGCCGCTCTTTTCAGCCAGCACCGTAATCTCAGCGAGTGACTGGGCCACCACGCCGAGAAGCAGATTATGGCAGAGCTTGACCGTGCGTGCCGCTTCGCCATCACCGACATAGGTGACGCCCTTGCCGAGCATGTTCAAGTACGGCTCGGCAAGGTCGAACGCTTCCAGCGGTCCGGACACGGCGGCCGTCATCTTGCCCGCCGCGACCACCTTGGGATTGCCCATCACCGGCGCCGCGAGCAGTGCGGTGCCGCGGCCCGCGATCTCCTCCCGCACCTGGGCGGACGCCTCCGGCGACACGGTGGAGCAATCGATGAGCACCTTCGGCACCGTGGCCTGGGACATCAATCCGCCCGGGCCGAGCACCGCGTTGATCAAATCGTCAGACGTGCTGAGAGCGAGGAACACGATCTCGTTGCCGCTCAGCTCACCGATCGAGCCAGCGGCGGTAGCGCCGAGCCGGATCAGCGGCTCCGCCTTGGCCGCCGTCCGGTTGTAGACGGCGACGTCACACCCCGCGAGGAGGAGCCGGCGGACCAGTTCCGTCCCCATCCGCCCGGTCCCCAGCCAGCCAATCCGCATCCCGCCCGGACCAGCGCCATCCAGCGCCGCACCCTCCGGCACCGCGTCCGCGCCGTGACCTTCAGCTCCAGCCATCTCGCCAGATCCCCTCCAGGTCAACAATCGTTTGCATTACCTGAGGCTGGCCTGAGGCGACGCTTTTGTCAATCCGGTATGTCCAATCTGTTACCAACCCGTACCCCCTTCTCCCCCAAAACCTCCCGTATCGGTCAGGTGCCTTTTACGGAACGTGATAGCTCACGTCGCCTGAGCAGCGATCGGGCTGGATCGAGTCGCTGTCAGCACTCCGAGCCCCGGCTGTGGCGCGATCGTGTGCACGCGCACCCGAGGTCAGCTCTCCACTAACAGGCCATAACCTTTTGGTCACACCTAGGGCAAAAAGGTGCAAACGATTGCCGCCCAGTAACCGCGTGATTGTGGCAGCCACACGGTTACAACCGTGTGGCTGCCACAACCACGCGGCTCGTCCGTGGCGCGGGCCGCACCCGTGCCGTACCGCGGTTGGGGGGCGTCAGGGGTGGGGGCGGTTGGGTGCGGGGGGATGGTTGGCGGCGGGGGGTGCGGTGGAGCCGCGGACGACTAGCTCGGGCGCCAGGTAGAGGATCTTCACCGGGCCTTCGCCGCCGTTGATGCGCTCGAGCAGCAGTTGCGCCGCCTCGGTGCCGAGCTGGTAATGCGGAAAGCGCACGGTGGTCAGCGGCGGGCGGAGCCGGTCGATGAACGGCATGTCGTTGAAGCCGATGACGGACAGGTCGTCCGGGCACAGCAGGTCGGTATCCTCCAGCGCCGCGTAGCACCCGACCGCCAGCATGTCGTTGGCCGCCGAGATCGCGGTGAACCCGCCCGTGGATTCGCGCCGGGCCAGCAGTTCGGCGCAACAGCGGGCGCCCTCCTCGACCGTGTACCGGTTCGAGTAGACGACGAGCTTTTCGTCGACGTCGAGCCGGGCCTGGGCCATGCCGTCGCGGAACCCGCGCAGCCGGCTGACGCCGGTGGAGGCTTCCTGCGGGCCGGCGATGTGCGCGATCCGGGTGTGGCCTTGTTTGGCCAGGTGCGAAACCGCCATCCTGGCGCCTTGCTCGTTGTCCACCGAGACCGCGGGAAAGCTGTAATCCTGGGACAGCCGGTTCATCAGTACCACCGGCAGGTCCGCGGCCGCGGCGTCGGCCAGCATCTGGTCGTGCATGGTGGCGGTGGCGAGCACGAAGCCGTCTACGTGCCGGGCCCGCATCTGCTCGAAGATCAGCCGCTCGCGGCTGGCATCGGAGTCGGTGTTCCCGATCAGCGCCACATACCCCGCGGCGGCCAGCTTGTCCTCGAGCCCGCGCACGATCGGCGGGAACAAGGGGTTGTTGAGGTCCGGGATGAGCACGCCGACCGTATGCGACCGCCGGGTCCGCAAACTGCGCGCGACCGGGTTAGGCCGGTAGCCCAGCTTCGCGGCGGCCGCGGCGACCCGCCGGGCGGTCTCCTCGCTAACCAGCAGCCGGGTTTCGGGATTGAGAGCACGCGAAGCGGTCGCCGGATGCACCCGCGCGGCGGCGGCCACATCCCGCAACGTCGCGGGCCGGTCAGCCAAGAAGGTTCACCCTCCCCCTTCTGGAGAAGCCAAGCCTATCCTCTGAGCCACCTGCAACACAGCTTGCGGCCCCCGCGCGTGGCGTGGCGCGCGCCACCGTACGTTCTGATAAATGCTTTGGCATAGCCTGGCCGCGCACCCGCAGCCGAGGGTCGAGGGAGACAAACCATGCCATTGTCCCGCAAGGTGGACGACGACAGTGAGCTTGAACTCAATCCGATGTGCGTCCGGGAGCAGGCCCACGAGGTGCCGCGCTTCCGGATGCCGCCGAAGGGCATGCTGCCTGGCACCGCGCTACAGGTGGTGCGCAACGAGCTGATCCTCGACGGGAACGCCCGGCTGAACCTGGCCACGTTCGTCACCACCTGGATGGAGCCCGAGGCCGAGCAGCTGATGGCCGAGTGCCTCGATAAGAACATGATCGACAAGGACGAGTACCCGCAGACCGCGGAGCTCGAACGACGGTGCGTGAACATCCTCGGCAACCTGTGGCACGCGCCCGCCGGCAGCGACGCGCCCGGGTGCTCGACCACCGGATCGAGCGAGGGCTGCATGCTCGGCGGGATGGCGCTGCTGTGGCGCTGGCGAGCCCGGCGCGCGGCCGCTGGCTTGGACGTGAGCAAGCCCAACTTGGTCATGGGCGCGAATGTGCAGGTGTGCTGGGAGAAGTTCTGTCGGTACTGGCAGGTCGAGCCTCGGCAGGTACCGATGGTGCCGGGGCGGCTCCATCTCGGTGCTGAAGAAGCGGCGGCGCAGTGCGACGAGAACACCATCGGCGTCATCGCCATCCTGGGATCCACGATGGACGGGTCGTACGAACCGGTGGCGGAGATCGCCGCCGCGTTGGACGCGCTCGCCGCATCGGGCGGTCCCGACGTGCCCGTGCACGTTGACGGTGCGTCCGGCGGTTTCGTCGCGCCGTTCATCCAGCCGGACCTGGTGTGGGATTTCCGGGTGCCGCGCGTCGCGTCGATCAATTCGTCCGGGCACAAGTTCGGGCTCGTGTATCCCGGTGTCGGCTGGGTGGTGTGGCGGGACTCTTCGGCGTTGCCGGCGGATCTGGTGTTCCGGGTCAACTACCTGGGCGGGAACATGCCGACGTTCGCGCTGAACTTCTCCCGGTCCGGCGCGAACGTCGCCGCGCAGTACTATCACTTCCTCCGGCTCGGCTTTGAGGGATACCGGCAGGTGCAGCAGGCGTGCCAGGATGTCGCCGTCTACCTGTCCAGCGAGATCGCGAAGATGGGGCCGTTCGAGCTGCTATCCGACGGCACTGAGCTGCCGGTGTTCGCGTTCAAGCTTCGTCCAGGGGTAACCAGTTACAGCGTGTTCGACTTGTCCGAGCGGCTGCGGATGCGCGGCTGGCAAGTCCCGGCGTACACGTTCCCAGAGAACATGACCGACACGGCGGTGATGCGGATCGTGGTGCGGAACGGGTTCAGTCGCGACCTCGCTGAGCTGCTGCTTGCGGACCTGCGACGGCAGGTCGCGCTGCTCGATGGATACAGCCATCCGCACGTGCCGCTGGCGGCGGAAGGCGCACGGGAGGCGTTCCGGCACTAGCTTGTCGGGGTTTAAGGCGTGAGGATGATCTTGCCGATCGCTGTGCGGGTGTCGAAACGCTGATGTGCGCTGGCGGCCTCTTCGAGCGGCAGGATGCTGTCGATCTGCGGGGTGAGGTGCCCGCTGGCGACCAGCTGGAACACGTCGTGCCGGGCGGCCATGACGCGGTCCAGCCAGCCCGGCATGCCGCCGCAGCCGACCAGCGTGAGGCCGCGGCGGAGCAGATCCATCGCGGTGATCGTGGGCGGCCCTTGCAGGAAGCCGTAGAGCATGATCCGGCCGGTGCCTGGAGTCAGCTTCGGTAGGAGTTTCCCGGTGCTGTCGCCGGAGAACGATTCGAACACGGCGTCTACGCTGTCGTCCGTCAGCTGACCGGCCCAGTCCGGGGCGGAGTGGTCGATGACCTGGTCGGCGCCGATGCTGTCCGCGTACTCGCGCTTGGCCTGGCTGCCCGCCGTGGCGATGACGGTCTTGGCGCCAAGCTCATGGGCGAGTTGCGTGAGGTAGCCGCCCACTCCCCCGGCGGCGGCCTCGACCAGGACCGTCTCGTTGCCGGTGAGGTTCGCTTTCCGTAGCAGGCACAGGGCGACCGCGCCGAAGTTGGCGACCGCGACGGCTTGTTGCGATGACATGTCGTCGGGGATGAACGCGAGCGTGTCCGCGGGTGCCGTCGCGTACTCGGCATAGGTGCCGAGGCCGGTGTTCATGATGACCACGCGGCGGCCGGTTAGCGCTTTGTCGACACCGTCGCCGGTCTCGGTGACGACGCCGGCCGCCTCGAAGCCGAACACCGCGGGCAACTGGGCCGGAAGCGGGAAGCCGCCGGCCCGCAGCGCCGCCTCGGTGTAGCTGACGCCGATGGCTTCGGTGCGGACGACCACCTGGCCGGCGTCCGGCTTTGGATCGGGTACCTCGTCCAGCTTGAGCACTTCGGGGCCGCCGGTTTCGTATATGACGATTGCGCGCACGCTTGCTTCCCTCTCATCTGACATAATTGGACCGCTAGTCCAGTTAGATTGCTGACGCAACTATATGAACCGATGGTCCAGTTTGTCTAGACGTGAGGCTGGTTTTGCTGATGGTGACCGGGCAAGGCCGGCCTGAGCGCGCCGACGCCGCACGGAACCGGCAGGCGATCATGCAGGCAGCCGAGGAACTGCTGCGGCAGTACGAGCCCGCCGAGGTGTCCATTGAGCGGGTGGCGGCGGCGGCTGGGGTGGGTAAGGCCACCGTGTTCCATCGGTTCGGCAGTCGCGCGGAGCTGATACAGGCCCTAGCGCACGATCGTGCCGAAGCCTTGCGCTCGGCCACTGTCAGCGGACCGCCGCCACTGGGGCCGGGAGCAACGCCACGGGATCGGCTGATGGCTTTTCTCGATGCGCTCGTCGACCTGGCGTCGCGCAGCATTGGCTTGCTCTCAGCTCAGGAGCATGCGGCGCTGACCAGCAAGACCGGAGCGGCGGCCCGGCACGAGAACCCGGTCTACTTGTTCTGGCATGAGCACATCTCTTCGCTCCTTTCCGCGGCGCGGCCTGGCTTGGACGCGGACCTGCTGGCGCACATGATCCTCGGTTCCTTGCACGACGCCCCGGTCGCGCGATTTCTGCGCGACGGTGAAGGTGAACGGGTGGCGGCCAGCATGCGCCAGCTCGCCACCGCCCTGCTCGACTCGAACCACGGCCAACCGTGATCACCGCGCGGATCAGCTGCAGGCTGCGTTCCCGCTCCGCAAACGGCGGGCCCTTGTGGGGCCCGCCGTCTTCCTGGTTGGTTGCTGTGCTCAGCGAGGTGGGAACTGTGAGTTCGGGGCGGGCGGGGCCAGGTTGGCGGTGGGGGCGGCGGCGGTGTAGCCGATCACCGCGCAGTTGATGTCCACGCCGGCCGACCCGTAGGGGGCGGGCTGGCCGGTCGCCGGGTTGACCCCGGTCAGCAGGTCGGGACGGGTGGCGGCCAGGTTGAAGACCTGGTTCTCGTCGATCTGGCGGGTGTTTAGTCCTTCCTTGACCGCCTTGGGGGTCCACAGGCCGAGCTGCGCGTCCCACAGCGGACTGTAGGCGTCGGCGTGCCGCGGGTCGGCCAGGGTTGGGAAGTCACCGAACACGTTCAGCAGGTCCCCGCCGTTGCGCAAGGCGTCGATCATGGCGGTGTTGGCTGCGGAGGCGTCCGATGCGGCGAACCCGTCCTTGACCAGGTGCACGAACCCCTGCGCCTGCGGGTTGGCGGCGCCAACCTGGCCGTTGATGAACCCGAACAGCCGCTCGCGGGCCGAGCCGAGGAAGTCATCCCCGCCGTTGAATGAGGCGTTGTTCAGCGCGGGCACGTAGGTGGAGCGCTCGAGCACCGCGGTCAGCGGCTGGCCGGCGTCGGTGCTGAGGTACACGATCGGCTGGCCGGCGTCGAAGCCCTTGACGAACAGCAGGTCCACCCACGACTCGGCGAACTGGCCGGGCTTGGACGGCCCCGCGATGTGGATGCCCAGCACGCGGTCCTCGGTGTTGGTGTGGTGCACCACGTCGAAGGGGCCGTCGCCGGAGGCGACGATCGGCGCGTTGTAGACCACATCTGACCCGGCGATCTTGATGAACGGGCTGTACCCCGGTCCGGCCACGGAACCAGGCTGGAACTTGGCCAGCGGGAAGCCGGTCGGCCCGGGCGTCGCGATGCGGGTCGGGCTGAAGTCCGGCGCGCCTGCGAAATTCACCACCGCGGGCCCGAACGGGTTCTGCTGTGGTGTCGGCGAGCCGAGCGTCACCGTCTGCACCGCGGCCGGGTCGCTGATCGCGATGTTGGCGAGCTTGGGCGCGTAGTTCACGCCCAGGTCGTGGGCCAGCCCGGCGTCGGAGGCGTCCAGCAGCACGTACCACACTTTCTTCCCGTACGCGGTGCCCGGATACAGCGGCAGCCGCACCGTCTCCTTGCTGAGGTCGACCTGGAGCGCGCTTTCTTCGGTCAGCTTGTTCCGGGGTAGCAGGCCCGTCAGCTGGCCCAGGTTCCCGGCCTTAGCCGCCGTGGCCCTGGCTGGCGCGGCGTTCGCCCCGCCGGACCCCGCCGTGGTGAGCACCGCCGTGACGGCGACCAGCACGGCGGCGGCGGCGGCCAGCCACCATCTGCGTTTCAAGATCTTCATCTGCTGTCCTTCTCCTCCGGCGGGGCCGGAACACCAAGGGCGGCGAACTGTCACCGCTGTCTGGCTTACCCCTGGTTGGTGTCCGCGGCGGCCTGGGGTCTTACCTCCCGCCGACACGCAAAAAGGATTACGGAAAAATGACGCAGCCTTTCAATGCGGCCTTTCAATGCGGCCGCCGGACGCTACGCGCCGGTCAGTCCGCCTCGCCGCGCACAGCGGCCAGCAGTCCCTCGAAGTCCTCGCCGCACGGACCGCACGCGCGCAGGTGCGCCGCGATGCCCGGGTATCGCTGCTCCGCCAGGCC
>Ga0307479_10005789_pt1 | contig 11310 bp, 11 predicted proteins | sample atmos_gasesECM4C_FD_203743 | JGI IMG/M metagenome (GOLD analysis project Ga0307479, IMG submission 203743) | Hardwood forest soil microbial communities from Morgan-Monroe State Forest, Indiana, United States - atmos_gasesECM4C_515 | ecosystem: Environmental > Terrestrial > Soil > Temperate... | reverse complement strand
TGGGGCGCTGGAGTGGGGCCGCCCGCGGAAACGGGCTGAACCGGCACGGTTCCACTGACCTCGGTCCCTTTTCCGGGCGAGGAGCGGATGGCCAGCGTGCCGCCCAGCGCCTCGATTCGGTCGCGCATGTTCTGCAATCCCGAACCCTGTCGCGCCTGGCTGGGATCGAACCCCTTCCCGTCGTCCTCGACGGCGAAGGCCAGCCGGCCATTCTCGGCTGACAACCGGATCTTTGCCAGCGTGGCCTTGGCCGACTTGGCCACGTTCTGGAGCGCCTCGAGGCAACAGAAATAGACCGCCGATTCCGTCTCGGGAGCGTAGCGCTGCAGGTTGCCCGCCTCGATGTTGATCGGAACCGATGACTTTCGTGCCTGCGCCTGGAGCGCGACAAACAGGCCGCCCTCCATGAGCAGTGGCGGATAAATCCCGCGCGCCAGCTCGCGGAGGGATTGCAGCGCCTCGTCGGTATCGTCCTTGAGGTCGGCCAGCGCCCGTTTCAGCTTCTCCGGGTCCTTGTCGATGAGCCGCTCGGCGAGGCTCAGCCTGACTTTCAGCGCGACCAGCTGCTGTTGCGCCCCATCGTGAATGTTGCGCTCGAGACGCCGTCGGGCCTCGTCCTGGGCGCGCACCAGGCGCTGGCGCGACGATCGGAGGTCCTCGAGCCGGGCGAGCAGGTCGGCCGTCAGCCGCGCGTTGCGCAAGACCAGCCCGGCCTGCGCGGCGAGGTCGGTGATCAGCTTGGTATCCGCGGGTGTGAGCGCCTCATCGCGCTTGCGGATCGTAAACGCACCCAGCATCTCCCCCTGATGGCGGACCGGAATCGCGAGGTCAACCCCCACGAAGCGCGGCACCTGGTCATCCTCGATGGCGACGGACTCCGCCGGCAGCGCCGCGTTCTCAGGCCAGCGCGCCGACGCCCGAAGCTCATCACCCACCTTCAGCCAAACGACTGCGATCGCACCGGTGCCCTCCGAGAGGATCTGCGCGATCCGCGACAGGATGTCCTCCGAGGTGAACGATTCGGCAAGTCGCGAGAACGAGGACAACACCTCGTAAGGGGTGGCCCGACTCCCATAGACGAGTCGGTTCGCGAGCCGTTGCACCCGATTGCGCACCGGCTGGAAGGCCAGCGCCACCGCCCCAGTCGCCAGCAGGGAGAGCAGCAGGTTGTGCTGCTGGGTACCAATCAGATTGCCGACGCCCACCACGACCCCGATGTAGACGGCGCTGACAAAGGCCGCCAGGGTCCCGTAGACCAGCGTCCGACTGACGATGCGGTCGATGTCCCAGAGCCGGTAGCGGACGATGCCGATGAAGAGCGCGACCGGAATGATGGCAAAGACCGGCTGGAAGACGCGGAAGAAGGTGACCGGCACCTCCTCCAACGGACGCCCCTGGAAGTTCGGCACCAGGACCGTCGGCAGCTGCGTTGGATTGACCAGCAGCGCGGCAATCACAGCCGGCACCAGCGCGAAGAACAAGAGTCGAGAGAGCTGCCGCTCCTCACCGGTGCGCGGGAGGATCCACCGGTAGGCTTGCGCCAGGACGCCGACGGTGGGATTCACCAGGCCGAACAGGACGATGATCACGACCCGCAGCTGGGTCGCCTGGAGGGAGTAGAGAACGCCGGCGACGAAGACGGTGATGGGCAGGTAGAGGAGCGCCTGCGCCCAACGAGGCCAGCGCGGCACCAGCTGGGCGTCAGGAAACGTTAACAAGGCGTAGAGATAGGCGAGCATGGCGATCAGCTCGAAGGCGTAATGGACAGCCGTGTCCACGCCGGTCGCCTGAAGAGCCGAGTAGACGGTCAGCGCCTGCAGGTTGAAGATGGCGGCCGTCCCCACCATCCCGATGGCCAGGAAGCGCGCCGTCGGATTGTGCGGCCGAAGATATAGAAGGTAGAGCCCAAGAACGAGGTTCAGCAGGCTGAATCCGTAGTCGAGCGCGAGCTGGACGCCGGACTCGGCCTGGTGGGAGGCGACCGCGGTCGCCTGCGCCGCCCGCTCGGGCAGGGTCTCAGCCCCAAAGCCGTACACGTGCAGGCTCTGATGGAGATCAGGAGCGGCGTGCGCGATCGCCGCCACCACACCGAGCGATAGCACCACGATGGCGTAGGTCGTGTAGACCGCGAGGAAGCCAAAGAACAGGACGTTGGAGGCCAGGCGGCGGCGCTGCCGGTCGATCACGTCAGTGAACGATCACCGTCCCAACCATCTGGGGATGGATCAAGCAGGCGTAGTGATACGTCCCCGCCCTGATGAAGGTCAAGGCGTACCCAATGTCGGCGCCTCCGCCACCGCCCAGGCCCGAAGAGATGAAGTGCGATCCGTCATAGCTCCCGGCGTCCGCGATCTGTGGAGTGACCTCTTTTGGCGGCGGTCCAGGTCCGCTTTGCTGCGACTGCGGGAGCGCGACGCTCGCGACCGGACCGACCGCCTGTGGATTCCAGGTGACCAAGCCGTCCTTGGCGACGCTGAACTCAGGGAAATATGAGGGCACGTCGAAGGCGACATTGTGGACATCAGCCACCACCAGCCATCGCAAGGTGTCGCCCACCTTGATATCCGTCGTTTTCGGAAAAAATTCGCTGACCGAGCCATAGCCGTGCACATCGTTCTGCTGAGGCGTTCCGTAGCCGGCGAAGACGAACTTATATGGGGCGATGAGCTTCACCGGATATTGGCCCTTCTTGGCCGCGGCGAACGAGGTCGCCAATGGCTTGGCAAATTTATCGATCTGAGCTTGCGCTTTCGCGTTTACGTCCGCCTGCGACGGAATCGTGGAGCCCTTGGCAACGATGGTGAGCGAGCCGTTCATCCCCGGCCCGTGAAAGAGACAGATGTAGTGGTAGGTGCCAGGCGTGGCGTTGCTGGCGATCGGAACGCGAAACGTGTTGTCCCGGTCGGTGCCCTGGTACGGGATGAACCCGCTGGAGTAAAAGGCCTGCTGCCCCGTGAAGGCAGGCTGCGATCGTTTCGGGCAGGGCGTATTCGGATCCGTTGGCGGCACTCCGCTATCGAGGTAACACGGCTGGGCGCCGTTCTGATGAACCACGTTGTCCTGCCCGACCATGAACGGGATCGCCTGGGCCGCCTGGCCGGTCGCGTTCAAGACGTCCTGCGGCGCCTGCTGGTCTTTGTCGAGGTAGGCCCAGACGGGCTTGCCGATGGTGTCGATCATGGCGCCGAAGGTCACGGTGTGGGCCTCGCCATTCCAAGCTTGCCGGAAGACGGCGGTATCGCCCTGCCGGATGGTCAGGTTATTCGGAAAGTACCGCGCGAACATGTTGGCGAACTGGTCATAGTGGTAGTCGACGAGGACGGTCCGCTCGTTCTCGTTCGCCGACGGACCGAACAGCCCGCACCCGGGCAGCAGGACAGCCATCGCCAGGGGAACCGCGAGCCGTCGCACGACCCTACGGTACGGGACGGTCACGGTGCGATACTAGCGAGCCAGCCTGCCGCTGCGGGTGGTGCTGACACCCGGGCGCGCGCTGCGTGAAGTCGAGGGTAGGCGGTTGAGCTAGCGCTGGTCGGCGGTGTAGGGCAAAAGGGCCACGTGCCGCGCGCGCTTGAGGGCAACCGCCAGCCGGCGCTGGTGCCGGGCGCACGTCCCGGTCACCCGCCGAGGCAGGATCTTGCCCCGCTCGCTCACGAAGCGCCGCAGCCGCGACACCTCTTTGTAGTCGATCAGGTGGACCTTCTCCGCACAGAAGTTGCAGACCTTCTTGTGCGGTTTGCGGTCTCGCTTATCAGTCGGTGGTGGCATGCTGAGTGATCAATCGCTCCTTAAAAGGGAATGTCCTCCGGGTCGACGTCGCGCGAGGCCTCCTCGCCACGCGCGGCAGGGGCAGCTGCGACGGCGGCTTCGACCGGCTCGGCGGCCGGCTCACGAGACTGCTGGCTGCGCGGCTCGAGGAACTGGACGTCGGTGGCATTGATTTCGGTGGTCTTGCGCTTCTGTCCGTCCTGGCCCTCCCAGGAGCGCGTTTGCAGCCGCCCCTCGACATACACCAGGTTGCCTTTGTGCAGGTACTGCCCGCAAAGCTCGGCGAGCTTGCGCTGACCGATGTTCCAGGCAACAACGTTGTGGTAGTCCGTGTACTCCTTCTTCTCGCCGTCGGTTCCCTGGCCATAGCGATTCGTGGCCAGCGAGAAGGTCGTCACCGGTGAACCGCTGGGCGTATAGCGCATCTCAGGATCACGAGTCAGCCGGCCGATCAGCATCACTTTGTTCAGGTTCATGACTTCCTCTCATCTTGTCGAACCAATAAATGGCGAAAGACGGTGTCGGAAATTTTCAAGACACGTTCGACCTCCTGAACCTTGGCCTGGTCGAGATCGAACTCCTCGACGACGTAATGCCCTTCCCGCTGATCCTTGACGGTGTACGCCAACCGGCGCTTCCCCCATGGGGTCACCTTTTTGACCTGGCCCCCATTCGTCTCGATCAGCTGGCCGACCTTTTCGATCTCCTGCTGGACCGCTTGGTCGTCAAGCTCCGGCTTGACGATATACATCAGCTCGTACGCGGACAAACGCTACCTCCTTTCCTATGGGATTTGCTCCGCCTATAGCCTCGCGGCGGCAACGGAGCAGGAAAGCGAACGTAAGTCTACCAAAGAGATGGAGTCAGCAAACAAGAGCCGGCTGATCTTTGGGGTGGTGGTCGGCGGGGGACTCGAACCCTCGACCTCTTGGATGTGAACCAAGCGCTCTAACCAGCTGAGCTAGCCGACCGGTGCGGTGATTTTAACCCCCTCTGAGGCAGGACCAATCAGCGGCGCGCAGCTCGGGCCAGGGCGCGGGTGACGGCCTCCGCCGCCTCCATTGGCAGGTACCGAATGGCTTCGTTGACCACCCGCTCGGCCTCGTCGGGCGGAAGCTTGCGGCGCACGACTTCGAGCTGCTGGTCGACCAGGTCGGCCATGACCTGCGACATCTCCTGACGGCGCCGGCGGCGAAAGAGCTCCTGCTGAGCCGGGTAGCCGTTGCCGAACGTCACCGGGAAGCCGAGCCGCTGCAGCTCGGCCAGGTCGCGGAAAACGGTCCGGGTGCTGACCTTCAGGGTCTCCGCCAGGTCGACCGCTCGGATCCCGGGGCGGGCGGTCGCCGCCGAGAGGATGACCAGTAGCCGATGCAAGCGCGCCGCCCGATTCACGTTGCTGACCGTAGCACTGCCCACATGGGTCTGCAATTCGAGGAGCCTCCCTACAGTCGCGCGATGAGCAGCGAGTCACGGCGCTGGCGCGGCCGCCTGCCCAATGGAGTGTGGCTTGGCGCGGGGTTATTGCTGCTGGTCGCGATTGTCTTCCTCGCTCGTCAGATCATCCTGCCCTTCCTGTTGGCACTCTTCCTGACCTACCTGCTGCTTCCGCTGGTCAACGCCATGACCAGCCCCCGCCGGAGTGGCCGCCGTACCCCCCGCGGACTGGCGACGTTTCTCGCACTCGCCGCCTTTATCGGCCTGCTGGTGGTGGCAGTCCTCGTCCTGTCGCCGCTGCTCGCCGCCGAGGGGAACCGGTTGGCCCGCGTCTTCTTCGGCAGCGCCGGGCACGAGCCACCGATCGCTCGCCGGCTCAGCGGCACCTTTCAGAGTTGGCGCAACACGCTGTACGGCACGGGAGTCTTCCCACCCAGCCTCCAGCAGCAGCTCGACCAGGAGGCGCGTGACTTCGTTAGTGGGCTGGGGGACGCCGCCGCCGCCGCGGTGAGCGCCTCGTTGATGTTCTTTCCCAAGCTGCTCGAGCTGGTCGCCGTCCCGCTGCTGACCTTCTACATGCTGCTCGATGGGCCGCGGCTGACTCGGGAGCTGCGCGGATTCTTGGCCCCGGCCCAGCAGCTTCCGGCGGCTGAGCTGATGCACCGCTGGGACCGGGTCCTGAGCGAGTACGTCCGCGGCCAACTGATCATCAGCCTCTTCATCGGCGTAGTGGTCACGATAGGAATGTGGGTGATGGGCCTCAAGGCGGCCTTACTGGTGGGGACCGTGGCCTTCTTCATCGAGGCGATCCCCTTCTTTGGGCCGCTGATCTGGGGAACCTTGGCCGTGCTCCTGGCGCTGGCACAGAGTCCGGACGGAAGCCCGCTCCCGATCGTGGTCGGCATCTTCGCGCTGGTCGCCCAGCAGGTGGACAGCCACATCATCGCCCCGATGATCCTGGGCCGGTTCACCAAGGTCCACCCCTTGCTCTTGATCTTCAGCACCCTGCTCGGGGCATCCTTATTCGGCCTTATCGGGATGTTCTTGGCCGCGCCCGTCACGGCGCTGGCCAAGGAAACGTTTCTGTTCGTGATGGAACGGGTACAAGCTAGGCGCGGGACCGCCAGTTTGAGCGTGCCCGCCTGAGTTCAGTTCCAGTTGGTAAGGTGAAAGGTTCCATGGCCAAAGAGACCAAAGACGGCAAAACGAAGGCGCAAAAGGAACCCCAGGTCGAGGCTCCTTCTGAAGCGGCTGCCGAAAACGGGGCGAGCGGCGGAACCAAGACGCGGACTGCGATCGACGACGTGATCGCGGCCATCGAGTCCGCACGCGATAAGGTCATGGCCGATGAGGTCAAGGCCCTCACCAAGCTCGGAATTCCCCGCGCGATGGCCTACCAGATGGTCGCCGCACGATTCCACCAGAACGTCGTCACCGACGGTGAGGGCGGCGGGCCCGAGTTCGAAAACAGCCACTGGAACGATAGGTAAGACACCGGAGCGACCTGTCCTGACGGTCGCCCAGGCTCGCGAGCGGATCCTCGAACGGGTCGTTGTGCTCGAGGCCGAACAGTTTCCCCTCGCGCTGGCCAATGGCCGCGTGCTGGCGGAAGACGTTCGCTCCGATCGGGACGTCCCGCCTTTCACCAACTCCGCGATGGACGGCTACGCCGTCCGCGCTGCGGACACAGCCCAGGCCTCGAAGGCGGCTCCGGTTCGACTTGCCGTCCTGGGCGAGATCCGAGCCGGCGCTGCGCCACCCTCCGGCGTCCGTCCTTCGAGCGCCCTGCGAATCATGACTGGCGCGGTCCTGCCCGACGGCGCCGACGCTGTGGTTCGGGTGGAAGATACCACGGAAGAAAACAGTGAGGTCGAGATCCGCGTGGCGGTCCAACCCGGCACAAGCGTGCGGCACGCCGGAAGCGATATCCGGCGCGGCGATGTAGTCGCCAGCGCGGGTCGGGTGCTGACGCCCGGCTTGATCGGCGTCATCGCGTCCGTAGGTCGTCGGACAATCCGCTGCGTCCGCCGGCCGCGTGTCCTGCTGCTCACGACCGGCGACGAATTGCGTGATGCCGGCGAGCCTTTGGGTCCCGGACAGATCACCAACACGAACCGGTACGCGCTGCGGGCGGCGCTGGAAGAGGTAGGCGCCGAGGTGCTCGATGCCGGCGTCGCGCGCGACACGCGAGAAGACCTGGTGGAACGGCTCCGTTCGGCCGAGCAAGCGGACCTGGTCGTCAGCACGGGCGGCGTGTCGATGGGCGCATACGACCTGGTACGAGCGTTGATCGAAGACCGCGAGGCCGTCGATTTCTGGCAGGTGGCGTTGCGGCCGGGAAAGCCCTTGCTGGTCGGAACGGTGAACGGACGCCCGTTGATCGGCCTGCCGGGTAATCCGGTCTCCGCCCTGGTCGGGATTGAACTCTTCGTTCGACCCGCCGTGCTAAAGATGCAGGGCCGTACTGATTACGCTCGTCCGCGCCTCAGCGCGACGACCGAAGATCGGCTCGTCAACCCACCGCACCTCGAGCAGTACTTTCGCGGCATCGCCCGCCGGGAGGGCGGCGGAATCCTGGTACGCCTGACGGGCGACCAGGGTTCGCATGTGCTTCGCTCGATGGCCGATGCCAACTGCCTGATCGTGGTGCCGCTGGGGACCAGTGAGGTCGCAGCGGGCAGCCCGGTGGAGATCATTCCGCTAGGACCCATCGAGTAGAGCAAACCCCTCTCCCTAACCCTCCCCACAAGGGGGAGGGAGATTGTTGGCCAAGGGGAACGGAAATTTCAGTGGCCTTCCGATTTACACTCTCATTGGCAGGGAGAAGCGATGGCCAGAACCGATCCGGAAAAAATCCGTAACGTCGCGCTACTCGGGCATAGCCACGACGGCAAGACCAGTCTGGCGGAGGCGATGCTCTACGCCGGCGGCACCGTCGACCGACTGGGCCGCCCAGATGCCGGCAACACCACCTTCGACTTCGAACCCGAGGAGACCAAGCGAAAGATCTCGATCGGGACCGCGATTGCCCATCTGACCTGGCATGACCACAAGGTCAACCTGGTGGACACACCGGGTTTCCAGGACTTTGTCGGCGAGGTCCATGGCGCGCTCCGCGCGGCCGAGGGCGCCCTGATCGTGGTGAGCGCGAGCACCGGCGTCGTGGTTGGTACCGAGCTCGCCTGGCAGCAGGTGCGAGCCCACAACCTACCCACACTGATCGTGGTCAACAAGATGGACAAGGAGAACGCCGATTACTGGAAGGCGGTCGACACGTTCAAGGAATTCTCACCGCGTCCGGTGGCGATCCAGGCGCCAATCGGCCACGAGGCGGATTTCAAGGGCGTCGTTGATCTTCTGACCCGCAAGGCGTACGAGTTTGATCCGCAAGGCCGACCCAAGGAAGTCGCGATCCCCGCCGAGCTGGCGGCCGAGGTCGAGTCTCGACGCTCACCACTAGTCGAGGCCGCGGCGGAAACCGACGACGCATTGCTCGAGCGGTACCTGGACACCGGGGAGCTCACCGACACCGAGGTCACCAGCGCGCTCGCCAAGGGTGTTGCGGATGGCAGCATCGTGCCCGTACTATGCACGGCCGCGAGCAAATCGATCGGAATCGGTACGCTGCTCGATGCGATCGTGGCGCTCCTTCCCTCCCCACGGCATGCTCCCGCCGTGGAGGCACAGAATCCGCGGACCGAGCAGCCCGAGACCTTGAGCCACGACCCGGCCGGGCCGCTTGCGGCGATCGTCTTCAAGACCACCGCCGATCCGTTCGTGGGCCGCATCAGTTACGTCAAAGTCGTCTCCGGGATACTGACCGCCGGAACACCCCTCCTGAACGCGGCCAAGGACCAGCCCGAGCGCGCGGGAACGATCGGCTTTCCGAAGGGGAAGACGTTGGAACCTGCCACCGAGGTGGTTGCCGGAGACATCGTCGGGATCAGCAAGCTGCAGGTGACCGCCACCGGTGACACGCTCGCGAGTCGCGACCATCCCCTCCGCCTTCCGGCCATCGACTACCCCGCGCAAACCTACAGCGCCGCAGTCAATGCCAAGAACAAAGCCGACGAAGAAAAGGTCAACGCCGCGCTCGTCAAGCTGGTCGACGAAGACCCGACCCTGACGCTGGAGCACGAGCCGATCACCAAGGAATCGATCGTCCACGGCATGGGTGACGTGCACCTCGACGTCGTGCTCGAGAAGATGAGGCGCAAGTACGGCGTCGAGGGCTCGCTATCGGTGCCGCGCGTGCCCTACCAGGAAACCATCACTAGCAGCGCCAAGGCGGAAAAGAAATACAAGAAGCAATCGGGTGGCGCCGGCCTCTACGGGCACTGCGTGATCGACATCGAACCCGTGCCGCGCGGCACCGGGTTCGTCTGGGAAGACAAGATCTTCGGCGGCTCGATCCCGCAGAACTTCCGGCCTTCGGGGGAAAAGGGCGTGCGGGAAACGATGGAGCAAGGGGTCCTGACTGGGAACCCGCTGGTGGATATCAAGGTCCGCCTGCTGGACGGATCAACCCACGCGGTCGACGGCAAGGACATCGCCTTCAAGCTGGCGGGCGCGATGGCGATGCGCCAGGCGGTGATGGATGCGAAGCCCGTGCTGCTCGAGCCGATCATGGACGTCGAAGTGCTGGTACCCGAGCGCAACATGGGCGACGTCATCAGCGACCTGAACGGCAAGCGCGGCAAGATCGCGGGCATGGAGCCGTCCGGCGATCACATGGAAAAGGTGAAGGCGCAGGTCCCGCTCTCGTCGATGTACCGCTTCCCCATCGACCTGCGGTCGATCACCCAGGGCCGCGGCCGCTACACCATGAAGTTCTCGCACTACGAAGAAGTCCCGGCGCACGCAGCGCAGCCGGTGATCGCCGCCTACCAGAAGTCGAAGGGCGGCGAAGAGGAAGAGTAGCCCCTACCGCCTGGGGGCTGGCGCCTCCCAGAGCGGCACGCCGGCCCAGGCGAGCCCGAGCAACGTCTTGGCATCCTGCAACTCACCGGTCGAGCGGAGCACCTGGAGGTCGTGGACGTCGAAAGGATTGACCTTGAACGATTCGTCTAGCTCGGCATGCGCCTCCGTCGGTGAGAGGTCTTCGGCGAGGAAGAAGGTCATGCGCTCGTCGCAGTAGCCGGGCATCAAGTAGGCCGTGCCCAGTGTGGTCCAGCGATCGGCCTTGAGGCCGGCCTCCTCGGCAAGCTCTCGGCTGGCCGCATCGGGTACCTCCTCGCCGGGTTTATCGAGCGTGCCCGCGGGAATCTCCCACAGCTCGCGACCGGTGACGTAGCGGAATTGACGCACCAGGACAATGCGGCCATCGCGTCGCCGAGGGACGATGGCGACCGACCCCGGATGGCGCACGATCTCGCGGGTCGTCTCCCGGCCGCTCTCGAGACGTACCCGGTCCTTGAAGACCTGAAAGAGCTTGCCGGCGTAAACTTCCTGGCTCTCGACTCGCTGCTCCATACCGGGATTATCATGACGGCTAAGCCAATGATCGAGCGGACCGTTTTAGAAATCGCGCAGCATCGCTTCTGGGCCTGGCAGCGGCGAACCGCCCCGACCCCGCGCAACCAGTTGCGCGAAACGGATCAATTGCTGGGCGCGGTCGAAGAGTGCCGCCTGCGCGAGATCAAGCTGATTCCCACGCACATCTGGCGCCGGATCGTCCACCTCCTCGGCCAGCTCGAAGGCCCGTATACCGAGAAGCTCGGCATCGATCGGTCGGTCGAGCGAACGGCCGAGGTGCTCTTCGAGGCGCAGGAGGATTTGATGGTGGCGGCCCGCGCACGCTGGCGAGGCCGCCCGACCAACGTCGTCCCGCTCTTTCGCCGTCCCTAGCCTCCTCCAGCCACCTACGAACAAATGTTTGCATTCTGGCCGGATCTGTGCTAGCCTGCGGACATGGGCGAGATGGCATCGCTGGTCGAGGGCACCCCGGGTAGCCGTCCAGTAACCGACGTGTCCACAGTGCCCCTGCTGCGCCGGGTCGTGGAGAGCCTGGCGACGATGCGGCCCGGCCGCTATACCGTCTATCTCGGCCGGCCCGACCCGGCCGCCGTCCGAGCTGACTGGGACGCCGAGATGAGCCTGGTGCGGAGC
>Ga0307479_10005788_pt1 | contig 11312 bp, 11 predicted proteins | sample atmos_gasesECM4C_FD_203743 | JGI IMG/M metagenome (GOLD analysis project Ga0307479, IMG submission 203743) | Hardwood forest soil microbial communities from Morgan-Monroe State Forest, Indiana, United States - atmos_gasesECM4C_515 | ecosystem: Environmental > Terrestrial > Soil > Temperate... | reverse complement strand
AGTGCCCGAGTCGAGAAAGTGCCGTGGCTCGCGCCAGCTGGTGACTCCAGGTGAGGGAGGAGACCTGATCGCTTCCGTGTGGCCGACAAACCAACCGCGATACGGCGCCCGCAAACGGCACTTCCAAGTATCGCGGGTCAGACTACCTACATCAGGCGCACATCAAATAGTGCGAGCCAGTACGGAACGGATTGCAGCCGAAAGCCACAAAAGCAGCCATTGAATGATTGTAGCGAGGCCCGCAGATCAAGACCTAAATCACTGGCTAAATCGGAAGGTCGAGGATACACCCAATCCCACTTTCGGATTGTCAACAATCTGCCCAGAACCCCTGACTACGCAGCAAGCACGACGATTCGGCAGCTCTCGCCGCAGGTGCACACCGATCGAGATAGACTACCCTCAGGGAGAGAAGTTACCGAACCCATGCAAGAAGCGGCGAAAAATCTACTCCTGGTTCTCGTTGCGCTCTTCCCCATCGTGGACCCGCTCGGGGGCAGCCCCTTCTTTTTGGCGCTGACCAGGGAATACGCACCAGAAGCGCGAAAAGCATTGGCATGGCGCATTGCCATGAACAGTTTTTTCTTGCTGGTTGGGTCGTATTTTGTCGGGACTTACGTGCTTGCCTTTTTTGGGATTTCGCTGCCCGTGGTGCAGGTGGGCGGAGGCCTGATCGTGATCGCGACGGGATGGACGCTGCTGAAGCAGCGAGACGACGAAAAACACGACATGCACAGAACCGTCGAGGCGCAGGACACCTTCCGCCAGGCATTTTACCCCTTGACGATGCCACTGACAGTAGGCCCTGGATCAATCTCCGTGGCGATCACGCTGGGCGCGAACGCGGCTCACCATCACTCGTACCATCCTTTGACCGTCTTGGCTGCACTCATTGGATTGGTGTTGATCGCCATCAGCATTTTGCTCTGCTACGGATTTGCCGACCGGTTGGCGCGAATCCTGGGAGCAACGGGGATGACGGTGATCACGCAATTGTCGTCGTTTTTCCTAGTTTGTATCGGTGTGCAGATTGCTTGGAACGGGATCAAAGCATTGCTGGAGTCGGTGACCCTGCATTTTGGCTGACCCAGCGCAGTTTTCCTCTGGAGTTGCAAAGAGGTTAATGAGCTCTTGCGAATTCATTCCAGGAGACCTGGTCGCGCCAATACTTCCGGCTTGCCAACAATCCGCCAAAAGAGCGGTTCAATTTTGTATCGGGACAGGCAAACCATCTCTACTTCGCCGGATTCTGGTTCCTGAAGCGCCAGTGGAAGAGGTTGCTGGCATAAAGCGCGATGCAGAGGAGATTGGCGGGGACGAAGCCGAATTGCGCGGTGCGGAGGCCGATGACGCAAACGACAGCGCTGTTGATCGCAGCCACGACCCAGCCTTGCCACAGTTTTCTGCCGATGAGCACTGTACCGATGACGGTCAGCACGCAGGATAGATAATCGAGCCGCATGATGTGCAAGCCGTTCAGCATATCAAGGTGACGGGCTGTTGCAGGGGTTACTTGGTGCGATTCCCTGGCAACATCCCCGGTTCAAATCCTTCTGGCTCCATCGGACATCAATCTGTGCTTCGGGAATACCGGATCATGGGCTTTTCGCAGAATACGTGCACTGGCTGGAAATAAGACACGAATCCAGCGCCCCTCAAAGGGTAGCAATTGATCGGCCAGTCGCGACTGCCGCGGGTCGGGGCGCGCGTCGATCGACAGCGCAGGTAAGTCCAACTGTTCGTGCGGATTAGCGTCACCACGAAAACGCGCTGTAGAAACCGGATAATGAAGCTGAATCACGTTCTCATCGTTGTTGAGACAGAGCGTTTCAACTTGAAACGCAATTGATGAATGCGAAGCGAGTGCCGACGCGCCCGCGGCCGATGGAAGCGCTGCTTAGTTGAGGGTATGATGCGTGGCGCATGAGCAAAATTGACTGGCGGATCGAGCGGGAGAGGCTGAACGCCCTTTACAAGGGTATGAACGATGACCAACTGCAAGAGGTTGCGAACGATGCGGACTCGTTGACGGACGAGGCGCGAAAGGCCCTTCGTACCGAGATGCTGGCGCGCGGGATGGAAGCGCCGCCAGAAACAAAAGCGGTGGCCGCAAATCAGCCTAAGAACGACAGTCCGCCACCGGTGATTGTGGGACGGTATCGGGATTTGCCGACGGCCGCTGTTGCGAAGAGCGTTCTGGATTCTGCGGGGATTGAATCGTTTCTCGGGGATGATAACTTTATTCGGCTGGACTGGCTGATTTCCAATGCTCTGGGTGGAATCAAGGTTCTCGTGCGCGGTGAGGATGCGGAGGAGGCCACAAAACTGCTGGAGGGGCAGGTTCCCGAGAAGTTCGAGGTCGAGGGAGTGGGCGAGTACGAACAACCAAAGTGTCCGAACTGCGGCTCCCATGACGTCGCATTCGACGAGCTAGACAGAAAAATCGCATATCCAAGTTTGCTGTTCAGTATTCCGATGCCGGCCGTTCGGCAAGGAGGTACGTGCCACGCTTGCGGTCACAGTTGGGATCCCGACACCAAACATCCATCCGAGTGAAGATTCTGGCCGCACCCGACGTAAAAGCAAAAGTGACCGCATTTCAGTTCGTGCTAGAGTTTGTCCCTTAGTGTGCCCGCTGCAATTGCTAGGGAGGAAGTCGTGGCATATAAAGATTTGCGGGAATTTGTGCGGAAACTGGAGAAGGAAGGAGAACTGAAGCGGATTCGCGCCGAGGTGAATCCCATCCTGGAAATTACAGAAGTCGCGCAACGCGTGGCCCGCGCAAAAGACCGCCATCCGAACAGCGTGGGGCCAGCGCTTTTGTTTGAGAAGCCCAAGGGATCGCGGGTGCCGCTGCTGATCAATGCGTTTGGCAGCGTGAAGCGAATGGCGCTGGCGTTCGAAGTGAATGAGCTGGATGAAGTAGTCGAGCGGATTCAGGGCTTCCTGAAAATGGATTCGCCGCAGGGGCTTTTCGACAAGATCAAGATGCTGCCCAAGCTGGCGGAGCTGGGTTCGTTTTTCCCGAAGAGTGTGAAGACCGGCGAGTGCAAGGAAGTCGTGCATCAGGGGAAGGACGTTAACCTGTTTGATTTTCCCATCCTGAAGTGCTGGCCGCAGGACGGCGGGCGATTTATTACTTTTCCGCTGGTGTTCACGAAGAACCCAGAGACAGGGAAGCGCAACGTCGGGATGTACCGCATGCAGGTGTATGACGAACGCACGACGGGAATGCACTGGCAGACGCAAAAGCACGGTGCGGAACATTTTCGGCGAGCGCGAGCCAAGAATCCGGAAGGCCGAATTCCCGTGGCCGTGGCGATCGGAGCAGATCCTGCCACCGCCTTATCGGGAATGCTGCCGATTCCGCCCGATCTCGACGAGATGATGTTCGCCGGCTTTCTGCGGCGCGAACCGGTGGAGATGGTGCCGTGCGAAACGAGCGAACTGCAAGTTCCAGCCAACGCGGAGATTGTGCTCGAAGGGTACGTCAACCTGGGCGAAATGCGCACTGAAGGGCCCTTTGGCGACCATACCGGTTTCTATTCGCTCGAAGGGGAGTACCCCGTTTTTCATGTGGAGTGCGTGACCCATCGCAAAGATCCGATTTATCTCACGACGGTGGTGGGACCGCCTCCGCAGGAAGATTTCTACATGGGGTACGCGGTAGAACGCGTGTTTCTGCCGCTGATGAAGATGCAGTATCCGGAAATCGTTGATGTGGCCATGCCTGCAGAGGGAATTTTTCACAACCTGATGATCGTGGCGATTCGCAAGTCCTATCCAGGCCATGCGAGAAAAATCATGAATGCGATTTGGTCGCTCGGGCAGGCGATGTTCACGAAGGTGGTCGTGGTGGTGGATCACGACGTGAACATTCACGACTATCGAGAGGTGGTGTGGAAGACACTATGCGCGCTGGACCCTGAGCGCGACATACAATTTTCACTAGGTCCGGTGGATACGCTGGATCATGCCGCGCGCTTGCAAGACTTTGGATCGAAGATGGGAATCGATGCCACGCGCAAATGGCCGTCGGAAGGGTTTAGTCGGCCGTGGCCCGATGAAATGCTCATGGATGAAGCCACCAAGAAACGCGTTGATGCCCTGTGGAGATCCCTCTCGTTGGAATAGTGAGGCTAGCGCGCGGATTCTCCCATTGCCCGACGGCGACCCGCCACAAAGGAATTCTCAAACAGGGGCTTTTTTGCTTCAAGAAAAGGGATAGTACTTTCTGGGGTGAAGAGGCTGCCCACAAAGGATAACTGTCCTGCCGGACAGGCGGGGAGAAGCGAAGAAGCCCAACTAATTGTGGTGATAGGACGCCTGCTACACAAGATAGACGGGTACTTGCGGTCAATACCCCCCAAACTGCCTAGAACTACCCGTATTGTTAGGACAACAGCCCTATAGATTCCCTTGACGCTCGGAGTGGTAGAATGTCATAAAGCTCCCACGGGTTGTGCCCTCCGGTGTCCGCAGCGCAGGTCGGGTGCAATCCCACGGTCGTGCACTTGAGTGCGCAATTGAATGCCGGGGTGGCGTTCCACGTGAGTGAATCGCGCGAAGTGATGAACGTACGGCAAGCGTCGCAGTATCTGGGCATCTCCCCGGATACCCTGTACCGTTACATCACCGAAGGCGAAATTCCCGCGTTCAAACTCGGCAACCGTTGGAAACTTCGTAAAACGATTCTGGACCGTTGGATGGAACGTAAAATGAGCCAGGCGACGGCGAGGCGCCGGTAGCAAAGTGCGGGTGACAAGGAAAGAGGCCGCGAGATGAGTTTATTTGGCGGAAAGAGCCGGCAGTTGGTGGGACTGGATATCGGGTCCAGCTCCATCAAGGCGGTCGAGTTGAAGTCCACGAAGGCGGGCTACGAGTTGGTCAGCTTCGGCATGGAAACTCTGGCGCAAGACACGGTGGTGGACGGGGCCATCATGGACGCGCCCCAGGTGGCGAACGCCATCAGCAAGATTTTCGATGCACAACGCATCAAGACGAAGAACGTGGCCACCTCGGTTTCCGGACACTCGGTGATCGTCAAACGCGTGCCGCTTCCGCTAATGACCGAAGACGAGCTTTACGACCGGATTCCTTCCGAGGCCAGCCAGCACATCCCGTTTGACATCGCGGACGTCAACCTGAGTTATCAGTTGCTCGAATCTATGGATTCGCAGATGGATGTTTTGCTGGTGGCGGTGAAGAAAGACAAGATTTTGAATCATACGAACGTCCTGGCGCAGGCGGGGAAGACGCCCGTGGTTGTGGACATTGACGCGTTTGGTTTGCAGAACTGCTTCGAAATAAATTACGAACCGGATGCCGGTCAAACTGTGGCGCTGCTGAATATCGGCGCGAGCGTCATGAACATCAATATCGTACGCGGCGGCATTCCTTTGTTTACCCGCGACGTCAGCGTGGGCGGGAACCAATATACGGACGCCCTGCAGAAGGAATTGGACCTGAGCTTCGAGGATGCGGAGCGCCTGAAACGAGGCGACTCGCTGCCAAGCGTGACCGACGATCAGAAGCAACAGATTCTGCGCAGCGTTTCCGACATTCTGACTCTAGAAATCCAGAAGACCTTTGACTTCTTCCGGGCCACGGCAAGCGGCGAGAGCATTCAGCGAATCGTGGTGGCAGGCGGCACGGCGCGAGTTCCAGGCCTCGTCGACCTGCTTCGCGAGGAGTTCGCGATGCCGGTGGAAGAATTGAATCCGTTCCGCAAAGTGCTCATCAATCCCAGCCGGCACAGTGATGACCAAATCCGCGACATGTCGCCGCGGCTGGCCATCGCCGTAGGTCTGGCACTGAGGAGCTTCGACTAGCCATGATTCGAATAAACCTACTCGGACAAGTTCGGCCAAAAACCGCCCGCCGGCCAGTGGACACCGGAGCTGCGTTACCCGTGGTATTCATCGGGGCAGGCGTGGTGCTGGGTGTCCTTGTCCTAGGCTTCTTCTACTACACCTGGCAGAACCAATTGAACAAGGAGAATGCCGAGATCAAGCGGCTGACTTCGCAAAAGACGGAACTGGAACAGACGAAGCAGCAAGTGGAAGCGTTCGAGAAACAAAAGGTCATTTTGCAACAGCGGGTTGGGACCATTGAGCAATTGCAGCGCGACCGTACCGGCGGCCAGGAATTGCTGGACATGGTCGCCAATACGGTCTCCCGAACGGAGAACCTGTGGCTGTCCGAAATGGTTCGCAAGGGCAATAACCTTTCGTTTGAGGGTCAGTCCGCATCGATCAACGCGGTCGCGAACTTCATTACCGCTCTGAAGCGCTCCGGATATTTCCAGAAAGTGGAAATCAAGGAATCGAAGCAGGACGAGAAGAGTACCTCCGTGCAAACGTTCACGTTCCAGATTTCTGCTGATATAGCTCCGCCACAGCCCATGCAAGGGCGCCCGGCCAACGTCCCGGCGCCGCCCGCGGCTGCGAAGGCGCCGGCGAAGAAAGGATAAGGGGGGCGCCATGGCCAATCCGTTTCGAGACATGTCGGTGATCATGCAAGCCCTGGTGGCTGCAGCGGTGGCCGTGGTGCTGGTCCTGGTTGGGGTTTACGTTCCTGGCTCGCCGATCGCGCGGGAGCGGGACGAAGTAGACCAGGCCGTGCAAAAGCGGACAAAGCTAAACCAGGAAGTCACGCAACTCCAGGTTTACAAGCAGCGTTATGGAGAATTGAAACAACAAATGGATGCGCTCTCCAAGCAACTGGACACGCTGAAGACCATCGTGCCGGAAGAAAAGGAAACAGACGAATTTATCCGATTGCTCCAAGGCGCGGCCAGCGCTTCCAACGTGCAAATCCGGCGTTTGACGGCACAGGCTATCGTGCCGAGGGAATATCACTACGAAATGCCCTTTGAAGTGCAGGCGGACGGGCCGTATTTCAATATTCTGGATTTCTTCGGGCGTCTCAGCCGCCTATCGCGCATCATCAACGTTGGCGACTTGACGTTCGACGATCCGGACAAGCCGAAGGGCACCAAGTATGCGTATCGGCCCGGGACCACGGTGTCTGGTATTTTCACGGCAACAACATTCTTTACCAAGCCCGCTGACGCGGGTGTGGCTCCCGCTGCTGGGGCCAAACCTCAAGCCGGCGCGGCTGGGAAACCCTGAGCGGGAATGAGCGAACTATGCGTTCAGCGATAACTCTCGGACTAGGGATTTTGCTCGCCGCGGCCGCACCTGGCTCGCACGCCCAGGCGAAACCTTCGACTCCGGCACCTGCGAAACCTGCAGCACCGGCCGGAAGCAAGCCTGCAGCGCAATCGGCGCAGCCTGCCGCGAGGCCACCTGCTCCCGCGTCGAAGCCAACCTCACCAGCGGGAGCGAAGCCTGCCGGTCAAATGACAGCTCCCGCGGCGAAACCCGCCAAGAAGCCAACTGCCAAGACTCCAGCGAAATCATCTGCCAAGAAGACGGAAAAGGCTGCGACTGCCGGCGGTCCAGCTGCGCCAGCCGAAAGCGAAATCAAGCAAGCTCGGCGCGACCCGTTTGAATCTCTGGTAAGTCGCCAGCAAAACCAAGCGAACGCGAATAAAAACCTGCCGCCAGGCAAAGCAGGCTTGCAGGTAAGCACGCTGCGGTTGGATGGCATCGTGAAGGCGCCCAACGGGATGATTGCCGTGGTTTCCAATCCGCAGGCACGCACTTATTTCCTTCGTGAGGGCGACCACCTCTACGATGGAACCGTGGAAAAGATTTTGATGGATGGCGTGTCATTCCATGAAGAGGGGAAAGACGCTTTCGGTAAACCCGTGGAACGCCAAGTAAACAAGCGACTTTACTCCAGTCCAGGAGAACAGCAATGAAGACGAACCGGCCGGCCTATCGGCTTGGCTACCTGATCCTTGCGAGCTTGGCGTTGGCGACCAGCCCAGCGCTTGCTCAGACACAGGAGCCCGCCGGCGCAACAGCGTCCGCAGCGGTGATTTCAAGCGTTGCCATTACGCAAGCGCCGCAGCGGTCGGCGGTGCGCGTAGAGGGCGAGGGACGTCTCGACGTTCAGACCTCGCGGATGCAGAATCCGGATCGCCTGGTACTGGATTTCGCGGGCGCGCGGCTGGCTGTTCAGAAGACCGTCATCCCCGGTGTATCCGCTCCCGTACGCAGCGTGCGCATCGGGCAATACCGTCCGGATATTGCACGCGTGGTGATCGACTTGACCTCCGCTATTCCGTATCAGCTTTGGCGCGACGCCGGAGCTATTGTCATTAATTTTGAGACGAAGGCGACACCCGTGAGAGCAACTCCGGCCACGCTCACGTCCCAGTCGAACGACAACAGCCGTTCCGAGTTCCGCTATACCGCTGCGTCTCCTCGCGTGGCAGCGCGCTCATTCAAGTTTCCTCAGGTTGCAGCTCCTCGTTTTCCGTTGCCAGGCGAACTGACCCAGCCCTCAGTTGTCCTGGCATCGTTTAACCGGAAAAATGAACCGGTGCGTCCGGAAGGAACAGCTCAGCAAGCTGCGCAGCAGGCTGCACAACAGTCAACTGCCGCCGCCGCAACGCTGGCCACCTCCAGTGCACCACAGGCAGCGACAGCGACACCTGCTCCCGCGGTGGTGGGAAAGTACACCGGCGAGCCCATCTCCGTGAACCTCAAGGATGTAGATCTCCGCGATTTCTTCCGCCTGATACACGAGATCAGCGGATTGAACGTCGTCCTCGATCCGGCAGTCAAGGGGAGCCTCACGATTGTCCTCGATGAAGTGCCATGGGATCAGGCGCTGGACATCGTCCTGCAGAACAACAGTCTGGACAAGCAACTCAATGGCAATGTTCTCCGCATCGCCACCCGCGCGACGCTGAAGACCGAAGCAGAGACTCAGCGCGACCTGGAAAAAGCGCAGGCCGAGGCCGTTGCACCAGTCACGGTTACCCGGGTCCTCAGCTACGGCAAAGCGGCTTCGATGAAGGACACGCTAAAAAAATTCTTGAGCGCGCGCGGCGATATCTTGTCCGATGACCGCTCAAATCAGCTCATCATCCGGGATATTCCTTCGGTCATCCCGGTCATTGACAATCTGATTCGCCAACTCGATCGCAGGTCTCAACAGGTGGAAATCGAGGCGCGCGTGGTTTCCGCGTCACGCAATTTTGCCCGGGATATCGGAACGGAACTCGGTTTTGCGGGCACCACCACCGGCGGAAGGACGACCTTCGCCGGAACTCCTGCAGTGGGTTGCAGCGGCATAACCGGGTTCGTTCCGCCGACCGTCGCGTGCGGGACTGGTACCGCCAGCGGCAACAACATCAGCACCGGCACGCCTTTGAACACCAACTTGGGCGCGGGCGCACCGACCAGCGGTATCGGCATCATCCATCGTTCGCCTAACTTCGCCGTCGACTTTTTTATCACCGCCGCAGAAGCCAAGGGCGTTGGCAAATTGCTCTCCAAGCCGAAAGTCATCACCCAAAACAACGAAAAGGCCACGGTCAAGCAAGGTACGAAGATTCCGATTCAGACGACCATCAACAACACGATTTCCGTGCAATTCATCGACGCGGTGCTGAAGCTGGAAGTCACGCCGCAGATAACAGCGGACGGAAATGTGTTCATGGAAGTGCTCGTCGAGAACACGCAGATCGACCCCGGTATCCCCCGCGTCGAGGGTATCCCGGCCTTGGATACGCAAGCGGCGGAGACCAAAGTCTTGGTGGCCGACGGAGGCACAGTGGTCATCGGCGGTATTATCGTAACCTCGCAGCGCGTGGACATCACGGAAGTGCCCATTGTCGGCAGCTTGCCTCTAATCGGGCATCTATTCCGGCGAACCAGCGTCACGACTTCATCGCAGGAATTGCTGTTCTTCCTGACCCCACGGATCATCCCGGGGTAAGCTTAGAAGCTCTGCTTCCAACCAAGGGCCAAAACGAGGAGACTCTGGTCTCCTCGTTTCATTTATGAAGACACCATTTCAACGCCGACGCAGCACTCTCATTTCGAACCTGGGCGCTGCGAAGCTGGACGGCCTGCTGAGCACGAATCCGGCCAACTGGTATTACCTGACCGGCTTCACGGGAGAGGCGGGCGCTGTCGTCGTCTCGGCGAAGGGAACGGCCCTGATCACCGACGGCCGATTCATGGTGCAAGGACGCGAAGAAACCGCCGGGGTGCGCGTAATTCAGCAGAAAAAGTCGCTTTCCGAGTCTGCTAGCGAATATTTGAAGGCGTCCGCGTTGAGACGTGTGGGGTTTGACCCGACGCAAGTCTCCGTTGCCCAGCTCCAAAGCCTCCGGAAGTCTTCCGGCTCACGTTGCCTGTTTGTGCCAGCACCCGGAATGATTGAGACGCTGCGCATGAGCAAGGATGCCGGCGAACTGGACCAGATGCGAAAGGCGGCCATCCTCGTTGGTGAAGTGTTCGAGGATGTTCTGCCCATGTTGCGCCCGGGAGTGCGTGAATTCGAGGTCGGGGCAGAGATCGAGTACCGCATGAGGAAGCGCGGAGCATCGGGCCCCTCCTTCGAAACGATCGTGGCCTTTGGCGAGCGGTCGGCGCTGCCGCACGCGCAGCCCACGGCCAAACGGTTGAGGAAAAATGAGTTGGCCGTGTTAGACCTGGGTGTTATACTCGGCCACTATTGCAGCGACATGACCCGCACGGTATTTGTCGGGAAGGCCCCTGGGAGGATTCGCACTTGGTATCAGGCAGTTCTGGAGGCGCAGCGGGCAGCGGTCGCGGCGGCGAAGAGCGGCGCGATCTGTGGGGAAGTTGACGCCGCCGCGCGAAAAGTCTTAGCCGAGTACAACATCGAACGCCTTTTTGTGCACAGCACGGGCCACGGACTTGGCATTGTAGTGCACGAGGATCCCAGGCTGGCTCGGGGGCAAACCAAACGCCTGGAGCCCGGGAATGTCATTACCATTGAACCTGGCGTGTATGCGGAAGGCATTGGGGGCATTCGCATTGAGGATGATGTTGCCGTGCATGCCAACCGTACTGAACTACTGACCCGCGTGCCGCGGGATCTCATCGAGCTCTAAAACAGGCATGAAACAAAAAAAGTCTTCGAAATCGACTCCGTCGTTCGCCAGTCCCGAGATCGAGCAGATCGAACAGCTTCTCCGCTTCATGAGCGAACATAATCTTGAGGAATTTGAATACTCGAGGGGAGATCTTCGTATCCGGCTGCGTAAACCCTCGGCGAGCGTCCTCGTGGCGGGACCCCGGACCATGGCCGTTCCCGAGATCATTGTTCCCAGCTTGCTGGAGACTCCTCAAGCGGCCACCGCCGCCGCAACCGCCGCTTCTGAGGCCCGTTCTAGTGAGGACTTGCATTTGATCAAGTCC
>Ga0307479_10005786_pt1 | contig 11313 bp, 14 predicted proteins | sample atmos_gasesECM4C_FD_203743 | JGI IMG/M metagenome (GOLD analysis project Ga0307479, IMG submission 203743) | Hardwood forest soil microbial communities from Morgan-Monroe State Forest, Indiana, United States - atmos_gasesECM4C_515 | ecosystem: Environmental > Terrestrial > Soil > Temperate... | reverse complement strand
GGCGGATTCAAGTGGTCGGCGCAACACCGGGTTGCTCTGACGCCGTTGAGAATAACCCGGCGAGGGCCTCAGCGGGATCCATCCAGCCGAGGGTCTTCCGGGGACGACGGTTCATCTGGTCAGCCACGAAGTCGAGGTAATCGGGACCGTGCTGGCTGAGGTCGGTGCCTTTGGGGAAATACTGGCGCAGCAGGCCGTTGGTGTTTTCGTTCGACCCGCGCTGCCAGGGCTTGCCGGGATCACAGAAGTAGATGTCGAGGCCGGTTGCCATGCGGATCGCGGCATGGTTGCGCATCTCCATCCCCTGGTCCCACGTCAGCGATTTCCAAAGTTGTTGAGGCAGCCGTTTGGTGGCGGCGATCATCGCATCTTGGACCGCGAGCGGCCCAGCGCCATGGGGCAGATGCAGCAGCGCGACGTAGCGGGTGGAGCGCTCGACCAGGGTGCCAATCGCCGAGCGCCCCTGCTTGCCAAGGATGAGATCGCCCTCCCAGTGCCCGGGCACCGCGCGGTCCTCGACCTCCGCCGGGCGCTCGCTGATGTTGATCATGCCGGGAATTCGAGTCCGGCGTTCCTGTGCCTTGCGTCGGGGCTGGCGCAAGGCGCGGCCGGTGCGCAAGCAGACGGCGAGCTCCCGACGCAGCGCGCCGCGACCCTGTACATAGATCGACTGGTAGATCGTTTCGTGGGAGACCCACATGTTCGGATTGTCGGGGAACCGCCGCCGCAGCCAGCCGGCGATTTGCTCCGGACTGAGCCGCTGGCCGAGCTGGTGCTGCACCAGGTTGTGCAGCCGCGGGTTGATCGCCAGCCGGGCGGCCTTTGGCCGCAAGGCCCGGTTCTCCGCCCGGCGCTGCGCCAGGATCGGCCGATAGGAGCCGCCCGACCGCGACAGCGGCCCGGATGGAAGCCGTCGTCGATACAGCTGGCCGTTGCGGCGCAGCTCCCGCAACACGCTCGATGGCGCTCGGCTCAGCGTTCGGGCCATAGCGCGGATCGAGTCGCCGCGCTGGATGCCGCCGAAAATCTCAATCCGCTCCTCCTCCGACAAGCATCGAGTGCTCCTGGGTGTTGGGACGTAGGCTGGGATCACCCCGCCAGCTTGTCGAAACCAGGCTCTCCCTGTCCACTCGTTCAGTCCCAGCGCCAGGGCTGCCTTCTGCCGTCCCATGCCATTTCGGATCAACACCCAGAACCGCCGCTGCAGCTGGCGATTCGGCCCCAACGAACGACTCCAACGCCTCATCCAACACCTCCATGGATTTAGAGGTGTTGCGACGACTCATTGAACCCAAGTCCCCCGCAAGCGGGGGAGGGAAATTATCACTCAGGAACGATGCTGGGCGTGACGGCGCATCATGCAGTCGTCCATCACGACGTCGAGCCCGGCGGCGCGGGCCCGTTCGGCCGCCTGCTCGTCGATGACCCCATCCTGTAACCACACGGCTCGGGCACGCATCGCGATCGCATCGTCGACGATCGGCCCGACGAACTCCGATCGCCGAAAGACATCGACCACGTCGACCGGATCGGACACCTCTCGCAGCGAGGCGTAGGCACGCTCACCCAGGACCTGGTCCACGTTTGGATTGACCGGAATGATCCGGTAGCCGGCGCGTTGCAGGTAACGGGCCACCCCATGGCTCGGTCGGCCTGGGTTGGGGCTGAGCCCGACGACAGCAATGGTTCGAGCCGACGCCAGGATTCGGTCGGCGACGTCAGCGGGCTCTTGCTCCACCGCTTCAACTCTACCCGCGGAAAATCACTGGGGTCGGATCGCCATACGGAATTCCAACCACGCTGGACCTAGAATTTGCCGATGGCGGCGCCAGCCCGGCTCACCCCGATTCCCACCGAGATCGTGGACGCCTTCCGCACCGTCGCCCCCGCGATCGAAGACTTCGCCCGAGAGCACGACCTGCTGATCGAACGCTACCGGCGCGCAAAGTCCGCCTGGGAGCTGCGCTTCGCCCGACGCGCTGGTGGTGAGGCCGTGCTGACGATCAGCTACCGCGAACGAACCGGTCACGTGCTCGACATCAGCGTGACCTGGTGGGTGGACGACCCGCAGCAGCGGACCCGCCGCCTGCGCTCGGAGAAGGTTGCCGTGTTCGATCGGCGCGAGACGCCGGCGGCGCTCCGCCAGCAGCTGGAAGCCGGGCTACAACTGATCGACCGCTGGACTACCGACGATCTCGGTCCGCCGCACGGTCCCTTCAAGGCGATGGAAGCTCCGGCGTCACCGCCGCTGCCGCTGCGATGAACCGGCCACCGGACGACTGGACCGCGGAGGACGAGCTCCGCCACGCCTTTGGTCGAGTGATCGGCTTCACGATCGCCGCCATCGTGCTGCTGGTCGGCGGAGGGATTGCGCTGATCGTGCTGGCGGCGGTGTTTTTCGGCTTCCTCTACGGTCGTTAGCGCAGCCGGCGTGCGACGCCAGGCGGTGGCGAGTCGACGAGATCCGGATGCAGGATGCCGGCGAGAATCTCGACGCTGTCGACCAGTCGGGGCCCCGGCCGGCTGAAGTAAGCGTTGCCGTCGACCACCCAGAGCTCCGCGCCCCCGGCGACCCGGGGGAGGTCGACGCGCTCGACTTCGCGGAGGCTACGCTCCAGCCCGAACCCGCACGCCATCACGACGACGACCTCCGGCCGAGCCTCCATGAGATCGGTCGGATCGATCGGCCGAGCCTCGCGGCCGGGTGTGCCCAACAGTTCCTCCCCGCCCGCCAGCGTCACCAGGCCCGGCGTCCAATGGCCGCAGTTGTACAGCGGGTCGACCCATTCGAGGCAGACGGTTCGGCGCGGCGGGCGGGTGCTCACCCGTTGCTGGACCAGCCGGATCCGATCAGCCAGCCGGTCCAGCAAGGCTGGCGCCCGGTCAGCGCGGTTCGTGAGCTCGGCGACGGTCGTGATGTTCTGGTACACGTCGTCGAGGCTCTCCGGCTCCAGTGAGACGAGCTGGGTCGCCGCGTCGAGCCGGCGCACCGCTCGCTCGACGATCGGATAGGACACCGCGCACACGTCGCACAGCTCCTGCGTCAGGACCAGATCAGGCCTCAGCGATTCGAGCCGCTGCGCATCCAGCGCGTAGATGCTGCTCCCCTGGTGGACCAGCCGACGGATATGCCGGTCGATCTGCGCGCTCGAGCCGTTACCCGGGAGAACGCTGCTGGTGATCACCGGTTTGCCGCGCACCGCGGCGGGATAGTCGCACTCGTGGGTCACGGCCACCAGCTCGTCCTCCAGGCCGAGGGCGTAGACGATCTCGGTGGCACTGGGCAGCAGCGAGACGATGCGCAGCTCTCGCTTGGTCACCTGCGGCTCTCGCTTAGTCACGCCCAGTTGGTCAGCTGGCCGGGACGAACGGATTGAGCAGCTTCTCTTCCTCGATGGTGGTGCGCGGTCCGTGTCCCGGGTAGACGATCGTCCGAGGCGGCAGCGCGTAGAGCACGTTCCGAATCGAGAAGACGATTTTGCGCATGTCCCCGCCGGGCAGGTCGGTCCGACCGATGCCGCGCTGGAACAGCGTATCGCCTGCGAAGCAGTCCAGGCCGAGCAGGAAGCACACCGAGCCCTCGGTGTGACCGGGGGTATGCAAGACCCCAACGCTGATGTCTTGAAAGGCGATCGTCATCTGATGGGCCAGCTCGGTATCGACCGAGAACGGCGCGAAGCCGGGTGGGGCGAAGCGGAGCTGCGCGATCTGGTCCCAGTCGATGATGGCGAGATCGTCGGGATGCATCGCCACCGGCGCGCCCGTCTCGGTGTGAAGACTGGAAACGCCGGCGATGTGGTCGATGTGTCCATGGGTGAGCAGGATCCGATCGACCTCGAGCCGATCGGCGCGCAGCTGCCGCGTGACGCGCTCGACCTGTAGGCCCGGGTCGACGATGAGGGCGGCGTTGGTGTCGCGCCGGCGAATCAGGTAACAGTTCTCACCGAACAGGTCGTCGGCGAAGATGGAGACCTCGAGCTTCTCCCGCAGCGCCTCCGCGGACGTCATCCGGCAGAGACCTCGAGCGAGGCGGGCGTGATCACCTCCGGCCCGGCGTCGGTCACCAGCACCATCTCCTCGAGCCGGACGCCACCCCAGCCCGGCCGGTAGATGCCGGGCTCGTTCGTGATCACCATACCGGCCTGCAAGGGGGTCTGGTCGCTGGGCGAGAGGAACGGCTGCTCGTGCACCATCAGGCCGATCCCGTGACCCAGCCCGTGCTGAAACGCGTTGGCATCGCCGGCCAGCGACTCGCGAGCGCGGCGATCGACCTCGTCCGCCGCCACTCCGGGTTTCATCAGCGCCATCGACTCGTTCTGAGCTTGACGCACGGCCTCGATCACCTGGCGCTGCTCCGGCGTCGGCTCGCCAATCACGACGGTCCGCGTGGTATCGCTGTGATAGCCACCCGCGCTGGCCCCGAAGTCGACCACGACCATGTCGCCCCGCTCCAGCACGCGATCCGACGCCCGCCCATGCGGCAGCGCGCCGCGTTCGCCGGCGGCGACGATCGTGTCGAAGGCCGGACCGTCGGCGCCGAGCTCACGGAATGTCTGCTCGAGCAGAAAGGCGACATCGCGCTCCCGCAATCCCGGCCGGATCGCGGGCCGGACCCGATCGAAAGCGCGGCCGGCGATCCGCGCAACCTTCCGGAGCAGCTCGACTTCGGCTGCTGATTTCAAGATCCGTAATCCCTCGACCACGCGGGTGGTTGGCGTCAACTCGGTCTCCGGCGTCAGCGCCGCCTCGAGTCGCTGATGCTGGTCGACCGTCAGATGCTGCGACTCGAAGCCGGCGCGGCGCACGCGCAGCGCCTTGACGCGTTGCGCCACCAGCGGCCACAGCCCCTGCGATGGTCCGGACCGCACCAGCGTGAACGCCGGCGCCTCGGCTTGCATTTGCAGCCAGTAGCGGCTGTCCCCCAGGATTTCCGCCGCGTCCTGGCTGATCAGCAGGTACGCCAGGCTGCCGCTGAAGCCCGACAGATAGCGAATGTTCTCGGGGGCCGTGACCACCAGGCCGTCGAGCTCGAGATCCGCCATCCGCCGGCGCAGCGCCGCGATTCGGGGCGCGGATTCGTCAGCTCGCATCGCCGCTCATGATACGGAGCGCCGCCCGGCACGGAGTACGTTATCGAGGCAATCAGCTCCCGGCTGGCGCGCGCTGTTGAGCGGCCGGCAAGGACGCCACCACAAGGCGATACGACTCTTCCAGCATTCCCTTGATGACCTCGCGGGGGACGCTGCCATCGAGCCGCACGGTGTTCCAGTGGTCTTTGTTCATGTGATACCCGGGCGTGACATTCGCATACTGGCGGCGTAAGCGGAGCCCGGTCGCTGGCTCGGCCTTGAGGTTGATGCGGTTCGGACTCGTGCCGCGCGGGCAGGCCGCAAACATCTTGCCGCCGACCTTGAACACTCGGGTATCAGGACCGAAGGGATATCCATCCGTCACGCCGGGCCGGCTCAAACACCAGCTGACGACCGAACGACCGGTCAAATCCCTTCCGGGCGTCCTGATGCCAACGAGCTCAGCGGCTCCGTTGCCAGTTCGGCCAGCTGTCCGAGGAGGTCGATCGAATCGGCCGCGGTCGCCGGTCGATAGACCGCAATCGCTCCCCAGATGGCGCCTCGCTGCGCCATCGGCGTAGCGGCTACCGCACCGGCCGGCGGCTCGGCACCGTGCAACAGGTGTCGTGACCAACGGCTGCGCCCGAGGTCCTCAATCGCCACCGGCTTCTCCGTGTAGAGGGTCCATTCGAGCAACGCTTCCAGCAGCGGGGCGAGCTCCTCGAGACGGTCTGGCCGACCGGGCAGCGTGAAACTGTCCCGGTTCCAGCGACCCTCGACGTCCCAGAACACCACCATGCCTCCCGCCGCGTCGAGCGCCTGCAGGGCCCGCCCGAGCAGCACGTTCGCCGCCATCTCGCGGACGTGCGTGGTCTGATGGCCGCCGTCGGGCCGGGCCTGCCCCGGCAGCGAGTCCACGGTCTCTGCTTCCTCCGGCTCCAGCCTACCGCTCGTCGTTCAAAGGAGCAAACCCGGCGCCAGCTTGGCGACCCGAAGCCGTTGCTCCGGGATGGCTTTGCCTGCGTACAGCGCGGACCTCCAGGCGCCATCTGACCGGCTCCACTACTTCCATCCCTTCCGAATTGCCATCGCCTCCCTGGCCATCATCGCCGCTGATCTCGGGTTGACCTTCTGGGCAAGCGGCGGTCATTCTGCCGGTCTCACGGCGCGTACCAGCCTCCTCGCGGTACTGCTTCTCGCGGGCGTCGGCCGGACGTTCCAGCCGCGCACGCTGAGCGCCGACGCCGCCGAAATCCGGTGGAAGAAGGTGCTCCAGCCGGCCCAGACGGTGCCCCGCCATGAGGTCGCCTTCATCCAGTACCTGACGACCGCCCGACCCGGTGGGCCTCGCTACTACTTCGTCAATCGCGACGGCAAGGCCGTCCTCTCCGTCGACCGCTTCACGCCCGTCCGGATGGGATCCTTCGCGTCGTACCTCGGAGTCCCCTTGCGACCGGTGAGCGCCGCGCCACCGACGAGCGCCGGCGCCGACGCCGCGGTCAAGGCGAACGCCATCATCGGAGGGCGTCGGACAGGGATGATTTTGCTGGGGGCCATCGCCGTCCTTATGGTGGCGGCCACCGTGGGCGCGGTCCTGTGGGTCAGGCACGACGGCGCGGAACTCGCCGCTTATGAACGAGCCCCGCTCTGCGAGCAGCCGGCGGCCGACCCGCTGGCCTGCCGCTTCGACCTCCCGGCCGTGGTGACCGCCATCAATGCCAGCGGCCGGATCGACATTCGGTTCCCGACGGTCCCTCCCGCGTTCCCTTACCGGACGACCTGGGTGCGAATCGTCAATGGGGCGGTGCCGGAGCCGGGGTTCGGGGACGGGGACACGGTCGAGATCGAGGTGTTTGACCACCGCACGATGGCCATCAATGGCGCGACGACGGACGGGTTCACCACCCTCCAGTCAAACGCCAGCTGGTTTCTGGTCGCCGGAACCGGGTTTTTCGTGATCGTTTCCCTGATTGGGTTCGTGGTGTTCTGGAAAGGGCCCAGCTCCTGGATTGTCGGCGCGACCCCCCAGGTGGCCGCGCCGTCGAAACCCACCCTCGATGATGCCCCCACGGTCACCGACCAGCCCGGCCCGAAGGAGAAGCCAGGTGCGATCGAACGGGTGCCGGTGCCTTACACCGATGCTGACCTCAGCGACGGCTGGCCAACCCTGGTCGAGATGCCCGGCTTCGATCTGGCGCACGTCGATCCGGACGTGATTGCCAGCGGAATTCTCGGCTCCGGAGAGCGGCTGCTGGCCAGGGCCCCTGTCAATTACTACCTCGTGCCCAAGACGTCGTCGATACTGCTGCTCACCGACCGTCGGATGCTGATCGTCGGGCCTAAACGGATGGAGATCCCGCGAACACGGATCACGCTGATCGCCTACTGGACCGTAAAAGACTCCATTGCGGTCACCTATCGGACGATGGATGGGCCGCACGGCATTCTCGTCAGCGGGCCGCAGCTGGTGCTCACGGGAGGACCGAAGACCGACATGCATCGGCTCTTTATGGCGATGCGGATCGCCTTGACCAACCCGGACGCAATCCGAACGCCGGTCGTGATCGTCCGATCCCCAGGCCGTCTGGGACGCTCGATGCAAGCCGTCGGCCGGGTGTCCCACCGCGTCTGGCTGGCCTGGGTCGGGTAACGAGTACCCGACTAACGAGACGCGCGCGGGAGCGGCTGCCTCCGACGCCGCTCGAAGAGCAGCGCCAGCAGGAAGAGCACGACGCCGATCCGGATGGCGGCGTCCGCCAGGTTGAAGTCCGTCGGCCAGAGATGAACCTCGATGAAGTCGGTGACGCTCCCGAGCCGGATCCGGTCGACCAGGTTGCTGAAGGCGCCGCCGGCGATGGCACCGAGCGCGGCAACCCCCAGCGGCCCGGCGACATCGCTTCGCACCACCAGGATGCCCACCGTCAGGACGACGACGAGCGAGACCACGATGAATAGCCAGTTGTTGCCACTGAGCAGCCCCAGCGCGGCACCGCTATTGCTCAGCCGGCGAAACCAGACCCAACCGGAGATGACGCTCACCTCGCGGCCGGGCGCGAGTGCGGCGGTGGCCCACGCCTTGCTCGCCTGGTCCGCGGCCAGCGTGATGAGCCCGACCACAGTGGCCAGCCGGGTGTTGCGGCGCGACATGCCGGCCATGGTACGCGGCGGCGGGGCTTCAGCTAATGCTTGGGCGTGGGATGTGGCGAGCCGGAGCCGTTCCCCTGGTCCTTACTGGTTGGGCTCGGCTTGGCCTTGTTGTCAGTACTGCCATTCGTGCCGGAGGTCGTCGCGCCCGGCGATGCCTGCGCCGTCTGAGCGGCTTGCGCAGCGCGCTCGCGCGCCTGGCTGATGGCGTTCTGCGCGGCCGGATTGCTGACCTCGCCTTGCAGGCCCGCCAGCTGGCGGTCGTGAGTCGCGACGGCCTGCAGCAAACGGTTCTGCATGTCGGCGGCAATCGCCGGATCGGTCCGCGCCTCCGATTGCACCAACACGGCGGCATTCGCGAGCTGGTCGCTCATGGCAGTGAGGTCCTGGCTGGCGAGGTCGAGCCGGTGCCGGGCGATCATGGCCTCCGCCTCGGTGAGGCGTGTCTGAGCGAGATCCAGGTGGTAGGTCAGCTGATCGGAAGGCGTGAGCGCGAACACGCCTCGCACCCGCTCCACCACGCCCTTGAGCGGATACAGCGCCGAGTCGGGCAAACTGTTCGCCGACGCCGCGACCGCACCGGCCACGAGCAGCAGGGCGGCCGCGACCGCCGCCAGCACCAGCCGCTTGACGGAGTGGCTGCGCGAATGAACCGTGGCCGACTGCTGAACCGCGGCCGACACCTGGTTCCAGCCGCGGATCTTGGCGGCCGGCGCGGGCACCACCGGCTCGATCGCGCGCAGGCGCTCGGCCAGGGTCTCGAGCCGCTGCATTTCCGGTGTCAATTGACCGCCCTCCCCTGCAGCGCCCGTTCGAGCGAGCCCAGAGCCCGATGCTGCAGCGCCTGCACGGCGCCCACCGATTTGCCCATGATGTCCGCGACTTGCGTGGCCGTCAGGTCCTGGAAGAAGCGCAGGATCAGCACCTGCTGCTGCTCATCGGTCAGATCGCGCAGGGCGAGCCGCAGGTCCTCGTTCGAGAGCTGCTCGACCGCCAGCTCGGCGGGATCGGCCGATTGCGGCAGCGTGGCGTCGTCCAGCGGCACGAGCGTCATCCTGCCGTGGCGGCGATAGTGATCGATGGTCGCGTTGTGCGCGATCCGGTAAACCCAGGAAGAAAAGGCGACCCCCTGGTCCTGGAACAGGTCGAGGCGGGTGAGGCTCCGGGTCATGGTATCGATGGCCAGATCCTCGGCGTCCTCAGCCCGTCCCAGCCGGGCATAGGCATAGTTGAAGATGCGGTCGAAGTAGCGCTCGTAGAGAGTGCGGGCCGCATCCTGGTCACCCCGGCGCACCCGCTCAATGAGTGGGCGATCGTCGTCGGACGCCGCCTTGCCCAGTGCGCGCACTGGGTGACATTATCAGCGCACGCGTACGACCGAGCCTTACGCTCACGCCCGCGCATGGTTACCTTCTAATACGCGCGGGCATATGCCAGCCATATGTCGAGCCGGATTCGACGTCACACTATCGTCACCCGGTCGTGATGGATTCGTTACGTGCGAGGTGGCTTCAGACGACCGTGATCTCGCCCGGCGTGCCCGCGGTGAGCTCACCGATCAGGTGACCGGCGACGCCTCGTCGGTTCAGACCCTCCAGCAGCCGGTCCGCCTCCAGTGGCGCGACGGCGATGAGCAGACCACCGGAAGTCTGCGCATCGCTGAGCACGACCTGCCGGGCGGCCGGTAACGCCGGCGGCCAGTTGACCCGCGAGGCCAGAAACCGCTCGTTGGCCCGCGTCCCACCAGGGACCTCCCCGGCATCCGCCAGGGCCTCGGCGCCAGGCAGGGTCGGTACCGCCGCAGCCTCAACTCGCGCGGCAACGCCCGAGGCCCGTGCCAGAAAGTGGAGATGGCCCAGCAAGCCGAAGCCGGTGACGTCGGTCGCGGCATGCGCCTCGACCGTGGCCATCGCGTCGGCTGCCTCCCGGTTGAGCCGCAGCATCCCCGCGATCGCCGCCGCTTCCGATTCGGTGCCGGCCACCTGGTGCTTGATGGCGGTGGTGATGATGCCGGTGCCGATCGCTTTGGTAAGCACCAGGCGGTCGCCCGGCCGGCCGCCCCGGTTGCGGATCACGCGGTCCGGATGCACGGTGCCGGTCACGGCCAGGCCGTATTTGGGCTCGTGGTCGTCGATGCTGTGCCCGCCCAGGATGTCGATCCCGGCTTCCCGAACCTTGTCCAGGCCGCCACGGAGAATCTCGCCGAGCAACGACGCCGGTAATTCTTTGATCGGAAAGGCGACCAGGTTCAGCGCCATCATGGGCCGGGCGCCCATCGCATAGATGTCGCTCAGGGCGTTGGCGGCGGCGATCGCGCCGAAGGTGTAGGCATCGTCGACAACGGGCGTGAAGAAATCCGTGGTCACCACCAGGGCAAGGTCGGGCCGCAGCCGGTAGACCGCCGCATCGTCGCCGGTCTCCAGCCCAACGAGGACATCGGGATTCTCGAGCGGGGCGGGCAAGTGGCTCATGACCTGAGCCAGGTCCTCAGGACCGATCTTGCAGGCTCAACCCGCTCCGTGCGACCACTGCGTGAGCCGCACTTTTTCGACGGTACTCATGCCTGCACTCTACACATGCGGGAATCCCGCAACCCTATCTAACTGACACATGCGGGAATCCCGCAACCCTATCTAACTGACACATGCGGGAATCCGCAAACCTGATACCAGTTCCTGTTAGCGTCACGGTTGTGGAGATCACGTTCCTGGGGACCGGTGCGGCCGTCTCCCCGCACTCGTATAACGCAGCCATCCTGGTCGACCGAAAAATTCTGCTCGATGCCGGCGCCCCCCTCACCGTCCATCTTCCAAGAGCCGGTGTCGCACTGGACGAGCCGCGAGCCGTGATGCTCAGCCACTTTCATGCCGACCATACCTTCGGAATCGCCTGGCTGATCCTGGGCCGCATCCTGATGGACGAGATGGACGAGCGATCAGCACCGCTCACCGTTTTCGGCCCAGCCGGGACCACCAGTTATCTCGAGCAGCTGCTCGATCTTGCCTGGGGCGAGAAGATGCGCCGGCTCGGCTGGGAACGGCTGCAACTAACCGTGCACGAGCTGGCGGGCGGTGATGCCTTCGAGGTCGACGGATGCCGT
>Ga0307479_10005784_pt1 | contig 11315 bp, 8 predicted proteins | sample atmos_gasesECM4C_FD_203743 | JGI IMG/M metagenome (GOLD analysis project Ga0307479, IMG submission 203743) | Hardwood forest soil microbial communities from Morgan-Monroe State Forest, Indiana, United States - atmos_gasesECM4C_515 | ecosystem: Environmental > Terrestrial > Soil > Temperate... | reverse complement strand
TTCACGGGCCAAAGCGGATCGGTTGCCATTAACTTCGGGAATCCCGAGGTTCAGCCGTTCGTCGGAGTTTACGCGCCCTACGTGCAAGACGCTTGGCACGTGAAACCCAACTTCACCCTGAATCTTGGATTGCGGTATGAGTACTGGGGAACGGTTGGAAACATCGTTCCTTTCCCCTCGATCGATACGTCAAAGTTCGGCCTGGGGGTACCTGGCGCGACGCTATTGGATATTGCTTCCGCCAAACAGCAGGGCTACAAGAAAAACTTTGCTCCCCGGGCGAGCCTGGCCTACACACCGCACTTCGCTCCCCGCTTGTTCGGGAACGAGAAGACGGTCCTTCGCGCGGGCTACGGCATCTTCTACGACGGCCTTTTCACCAACATTCTGGATAACACCGCGGCCAACTCACCGAATTCAACGGGAGGAGAATTTGTGACTTCCGCGAATGCGCCGGGGCGTGGTCTGGCAAATGCAACGGGGCTCCTAACATCCGTGACTCCTGCGCCAAACCCGCAGGCGCTCATCGAATCCATCCCGAGCAATATCAGGAACCCGCTTACACAACAGTGGAATGTGGACATTCAGCGCGAATTGCCTGGGGGACTCGTCTTCACAGCCGCATACGTAGGCACCCGTGGCGAGCATCTTTTCGTCAACCAAGCCTTGAACCCCGGCACTGGCCAGTTTAATCCCGACGGTACCGTCGTGCGGGTGAACCCGAATTTCGGCGACATCGTGATTCGGAGCAATGGCGGCGATTCCATTTATCATTCCGGCCAGTTCACCGTGGATCGCAAGTTTTCCCACGGCTTGCTGCTGCGCGCGGCGTATACATATTCCAAGCTGATCGACGACGGCTCAGAGGTCTTTACCAACACGGGGAACAGCACGTTCCCGCAGGTGATCACCAACCAGGCTTCGGACCGTGGGCTTTCCGCTTACGACCGGCGCAACCGCTTTGTGGGCACCTACGTGTGGGACTTGCCGTATCTGCACGGCGGCGAAAGCATGGGCCGCAACATTGCGAGCCAAATCACCAGAGGATGGGCGTGGTCCGGCACGTTTACCGCCCAGACGGGCAACCCCGAAACCATCACAGACGGATTCGATAACAATGGCGACGGGCGCAGCGGAAACGACCGGCCCTCAGTTGCGAATATGAGCGTCCCCATCAATTACGCACAGTGCTTTTCACCAACAGCCACTTGCGATAGCGGCGTCGGGTTCAGCTTCGACGGCGTTCACTTCACCGATTTCAACTCTTCGTTTGGAACCGATCCCGCCACAGGGGCCTTTACAGCCACGCGAAATCAATTCCGGTACGTGGTGGTGTCCGGAGTCAACGGCACCCTAGGACGAAACACTTTCATCGGGCCAGGACAGTGGTTCTATGACACGGGCATTGCGCGAAGCTTCAAGCTGCACGAGCGGCACCAGCTGAGTCTGCGCCTGGAGCTCTTCAATGCTTTCAATCACCCGAACTTCTTTACCGACGTGCCGGGAATCGTGGGCCCCAACCTCTTCAATCAGATCTATACACTCACTGGCCCGGAGTTCCTGAAGTCTTCTTTGACCATCGCCGGGCATCGGCAGCTGAGGCTGTTTGCCAAATATTCCTTCTAAGAAGCCTTTCAGGCTTTTGCCAAATGCGGGGAGCTGCCGAGTGCGGCTCTCCGCGTTTTATTTTGGGGCATGTGTAGCGGCGCGGGCGGCGGCTTCCTCGAGCATTTTGGCGATGCGGCGGTCGCGGGCTTCGGGACTGCGATAGTGGAAGATACCGAGCAATTGATGGCGGCGGTGCGTGGGCGACATGCGCTGCCAGCCTGCGAAGGCGCGAGGATCACGGGCAAACGCGGCCTTCAGGACCGGCGGGAGCTCCCTTTCGGCTTCCATGGCAGTCAGCAATTGTTCCGCAATTTGCTCGGCGCGGCGCGCGCGGGCCGCGGCGCTTTTCGGCTGGGCGATCAATTCGCCGAACCATCTGCGGATCGAGTAGCTGAGATCGCCGAACCAGCGAGCGAGGAGGCGATCCTCGTCGAGGAAACGCTTCAGCTCCGCGGGTATGACGGCCTTGCGCTCCGCGGTGTCGGGCGCAAGACGAAACTGCGCCACCATTCCCGGCGTGGCAGCGGCGCCGGCTTGCATGCGCTTGTTGACGAGCAAGTAGTGAGTGCCCTTGCTGGTGGGAAAGAGAGAAGTGCGAAAGTCGAAGCCGTTGATCTCACCCTTGACGCGCAGCGAGCCGCGGACGCCCCAGACCTTGGCAACATCGAAAGGGATGCGGATGATCACCCAGCGGAGATTGGAGGCCATGCGCTCGAGGGTGGCCTTAAATGATTTCTCTACCGGTGTGGGTCTCGTCTTCCTCTTCATCTTCATAAAATTCCAATGAAACGCGCGATGGTGAAAAACAAAAAGAGGGCACGCACGGGCGTGCCCTGTTCTTGCGAAGGATGACTCTTCGGGAGGCTCGAACTACTTAGCGAAGCTGGCCACCGCCTCGGCTTCGGTCTTGAAAACTTCGAAAACGGTGAGCAGCTTGGTGATTTGCAGGACTTCCTGGAATTTGCTGCCGAGGTGGCACAGGCGCAGTCCCGCGCCCTGGGACTTGGCGCTGTGATGCGCGGCCACCAGCGTGCCCAGCCCTGCGCTATCTATGAATGTCACATTGTCCATGTTCAGGACGATTTTCTTTTTTCCGGCGGCGATCAGGCCTTTCACTTTTTCGCGCAGCGCGTTGCTTTCCTCGCCGAGCACAATGCGGCCATCCAGCGCCACTACCGAGACTCCGTCCACTTCGCGATTTGTCATCTTCAAAGCCACGTTCGTTTCCTCCTCATCGGAAAGCAGTTCCGGCGGCAACCCGGGCCGGAGCCAGCAAGCTTATCAAACCAGGATGATCCCCGAGAGCGATGAATCGTAATCGAAGACTAGGCAGCGGTCAATGTTCCTGCGGCCCGCGGCGCGGCGCCTTCGCGAAACACCGGCCAGCGGCTAATAGTAGTCCGAGCAGGACATGTAGTAACCACAGACCGGACAAATCAATCTACACCGGCGCGATTCCAACTGCCGCGCGCAGACCGGACAATAGCGCGAAGCATCTTCGTTCGCGGCGGGAGCCGAGGCCGGGAGCGGCACGGGAGCCGGTACCGGAGAAGGCTTCGTACTCGCCGGAGCGAGCCTTGGCTTCGTTATACCTTCCACCGCCGGATGGTTATAGCACATCCCCTGGCCCGGGGAAAGCAACAACGCCGATCCACAGTGGTCAGTTTTTGGCAGGCTCGGGCATGACGTAGCCGGACCGCGCGGGGAGGCCGGCGCGCTCCAGTTGGACGGTGGTGTGTTCGATGCTGAACTGTTGTGCCGCCACTTGCTTGATGCAATCAAGCAGGCGTTCGCATTCGTCGAGGTGCATGTCGGGAATGCGGGCGTGCAGGCTCAGCGCGTGATGGCCGCCGCCGAGCGACCACAGATGCACGTCGTGAACTTCCTGCACTCCTGCGACGGTGAGGATGGCGCGGGCGACCTCTTCCACCTTCAATTCGGGCGGGCGGCCTTCCAGAAGAATGTGCGAGGACGCGCGCAGGATTCCGAAGGTCGACCACAGCACGAGCAGGCCGATGGCCAGGCCGAGAAGCGGGTCAATCCAGCGCGCACCGGTCATTTGAATCACCACGGCGCCAGCGATGATGGCGATGTTGGAGAGGGCGTCGCCGAAATTGTGAATCAGGATGCTGCGTAGATTCAAATCGCGGCGGCCACGCACCAGCGAAAGGGTGATGCCGCCATTGACGGCTAGGGCCGCGATGGAAGTCCAAATCATCCAGCGTTCCACGACGGCGACGGGAGCGCTCAGCCGCCCGATGGCTTCGTAGCCGAGCCAGAGCGCGAGAATCACGAGAAGAACAGCGTTGGTGAAGGCGGCAAGAGTTCCGGCGCGGTGATAACCGTAAGTTTTTTCGCTATCGGCGGGGCGTTCGGCCCAGCGCATGGCCAGATAGGAGATGCCGAGCGCGGGGACGTCCGAGAGGTTGTGGACCGCATCGTTCAGAAGAGCAATGCTGCGGCCAAGGATTCCGCCAAAGACCTCTGCGACCACCAAACCGAGCGTGGCAGCCATGGCCCAGCCGAGAACGGAGGGGCGGAGGGCGCGGTGAGAGTGGCCTGCATGGGCATGGCCGGCGTGATCATGGCCAGCATGGTGCTGCTCGTGGCCGCCGGAAGAGTGGTCATGATCGTGGGAATGGCCGCTCATGTGTCCATTCTACCTACATGGCGGAGAGCATGCAGCCCCAGCAACGGCTTAGTGGGCAGTTTGACACGTCGCTTACGGTAATTCATTGACGCTCTTCCCGACGGCTGCGACCATGAGACAAGCTTCCCATTTCCTGCGTTTTGCCTTGGGGAGCCCCTTTTCGCAGGAGATTTCTGTTTACGGCCATGGCGGTCCCAATCGCCAAATTGACTTTTTGGGGTGTGCGCGGCTCGACGCCGACGGTGGACCCGACAACGTGGCGGTACGGGGGGAACACGCCATGCCTGGAGCTTGCAGCGCCGGACGGCACGCAATTCATTCTGGATTGCGGGACCGGGCTGCGCATGCTGGGCAACCGCCGCACCGCACCGAACGGGAGCAACGGGCAGCCAGCGCACATCCTGATCACCCACTATCATTGGGATCATATTCAAGGGGTGCCGTTTTTCGCGCCGTTGTATTTGCAAAACAACCAATTTCATTTTTACAGTTTCCGCTCGAAATTCCTGGGGCGCGACAGCCTGAAGCAGGTTTTCGAAGCGCAAATGGCGGTGCCGTACTTTCCGGTGGACATGTCGGTGATGGATGCGAAGCGAATATTTCAAGAAGTGGACGGCGGCGAATCGTTCCAGATCGGCGAAAACAAAATCACCACGCGCTGGCTGAATCATCCGCAAGGCTGCCTGGGATTTCGCATCGAGATGCCTGCGGGCACGGTGGCGTACGCCACCGACAACGAGCCAGGAAACGCGAAGCTGGATGAAAATTTGCGGCAACTGGCCGAGGACGCGGACATCTTCATCAACGACGCGCAATACACGCCGGAGGAGTTGCAGACGACGCGAAAGGGCTGGGGGCATTCTTCGTGGCTCGAGGGCGTGAAAGTGGCGCGAGGGGTGCGGGCCAAGACCTTGGTGCTGTTTCATCACGACCCGGACTCGACGGACCGGGCCGTGGACGCGATTTTGCGGCGGGCCAGGGAAGAGTACGATTCGGTATTTGCGGCGAGCGAAGGGATGGTGGTCACGCTGGGAGGGCCCGGAGATGCGGTGCAGGCGCACCTGCCCGGAACCCGCACGGGGCTGCGGCGGCTGGTGCGGTTCCAGGCGAGAGTCTGCGGCTTGACGGAAAACGGAATGGGATTCGTGGAGGAAACCACGATCAGCGAGCTCTCGCTGCAGGGCGCGCTGCTGTCGCTGAAGCACCCGCCAAAATTGCAGTCCGAGCTCCAAGTTACCATGGAGGCGCCCGGGCCTGATGGCCAGCAGAACATAAAGCTGAAGGGCTATGTGGCGCGCGTCGGCGCCGCGCCGGAGAAGGGGCGCGTGGCCGTGGGCATGGTGTTTACGGACTGAGCTAAACAGAAAGATGGCCGCTAAAAAATAAGGGCGAATTCGACGCGTTTGCGTATGGGGTCGATGCGGTCGGCGCGGACACGGACGCGATCGCCGAGATGCCACTCGAGAGGGCGAGGTTTAGCGCCGCGGCCGGAACGGGCGGTCTTGGCCAGCTGCAGTTTGCCACCGGTTTGAATCGTGGCTAAAGACGAATGGCGCGATGTGCCACGCTGAGATGAACCCGCCGCCCCTCCACGCTTTGGGCCGCTCAGCGCCACGATAGCGTGGTCGCGTTCGCGATAGACACAGCGGGCGCCAGCGGCTTCTTCGAGGGCGCTGATCGGCAACAAGCCTTCCACATAGACTTCAAACAGCTCCACGAAACACCCAAACTTCTGTATCGAAACGATCAGACCTTCGTATTCCTCGCCGAGGTGGTCTTCCATGAACTGCGCGGTCTTCCAATCCATCAGCTCTCGCTCAGCACCGTCGGCGCGGCGCTCGGCCTCGGAGGTTTCTACGGCGATTTCTTCGAGGCTGGAGCGAGAATACAAGGCTGCTTCTGATCCGCGAGGCGGAGTGACAACTGCCTTGGAAGAGGGCGGCGGTTGCGGCGCAGAAGAAGAACCGGCTGTGCTGTTGTGAGTGGTAGGGTTCGAAGTAGGAGCTGAACTGAGAGAAGAGGAATCCGCAGGGCTGCGACCCGCGCTACAAGCTGGGTCGAGAGCGCATTTAAGGATGCGGTGCACGATTAGGTCGGGGTAGCGGCGGATGGGCGAAGTGAAGTGCGTGTACTCATCGAAGCCGAGCGCGAAATGGCCCAGGGACTCCGCGGCGTAGCGCGCCTGCTTCAGGGAACGGAGCATGAGATAGGACAGGATGCGTTCTTCGGGCTTGCCCGCGACTTTGCGTATCAGTCGCTGGTAATGCTGCGGCGTGACGCGCAGCTCACCGCCCGGGAGCGCGACGCTCATGGCCCGTTCGCGGCCATGGCCATAGGAATCGGGGCGGCCTGGTTTTGCCGGCGAGGGGACGCGGCCGTGGCGAACAGCAATTTCTTTTTGGTGCAGATTCTCGACGCCAAGTGAATAGCCGAAAGCGCGAACCAGTTCTTCAAATTCAAGGACCTTGCGGGCATCGGGTTTCTCGTGCACGCGGTGCAGGGAAGCGATGCCACGCTTCAGGAGGTAGCCGGCGACGGCGCGGTTGGCCGCAAGCATGAATTCCTCGATGAGGCGATGGGCGATGTTGCGTTCGCTGCGGGTGATGTTGGTCATGCGCTGCTGATCATCGAATTCAATGACCGGCTCAGGCAGATCAAAATCGATGGAGCCGCTCTCGTTGCGGCGGGCATTGAGGAGCAAGGCCAGCTCTTTCATGTTGCGGAAATGGGGAGCGAGCGCAGCGTAGCGCGCAGACATTTCCGGGTCGCCTTCGAGAACTTTGTTTACGTTCGTGTAGGTCATGCGCTCGGCGGAGCGAATGACGCCGGAGGTCATGCGCGACGAGGTGATATTGCCGGCGCTGTCGAAGTCCATGAGCACGCTCATGACCAGGCGCTCTTCGCCCGGTTTGAGCGAGCATATGCCGTTCGAAAGAACTTCCGGAAGCATGGGCACGGCGCGGTCGGGGAAATAGACGGAGGTGCCGCGAAGGCGCGCCTCTTGATCGAGAGCGCCGGCGGTTCGCACGTAATGCGCGACGTCGGCAATGTGTACCTGCAAGTGCCAGCCGGTGGTGCGGCGCTCGACGTACACGGCGTCGTCAAAGTCACGCGCCGTTTCTCCATCAATCGTAACGATCGGCAAGCGCCGGAAGTCTTCCCGGCCGAGGCGTTCGGCCTCGCCGACCGGCTTCGCGCGGTGCTCCGCCTCCTGTAAGACTTCAGGCGCAAAAAGGTGAGGGAGCTGATGCTTGCGAATGATGATCTCCGTGTCCACGCCGAGATCGCCTGGACGGCCGAGAATCTCGATGACGCGGCCCGCGGGTGCCGCGCCCGCCCGCGGATAACGGGTCAGCTCGACGTTGACCACGGCTCCGTCCAGCTCCTGGAGGCGCGGAATGCGGCGTCCGCGGAGGCTGCGGTCGTCGACGCCGCTGAACCCCAGTTTCTTGGCCAGGCCCAGCGTCAGCTCATGGCCCGGCGGGATTTGCACTTCGTGCTGAATGCGCGCGTCGTAGGGCAAAACCACATTTGCCCGTGTGCCGTAACGAAATAGACCGACAATGGTGGGTTGAGCGCGGCGCAGGATACGGATGATTCTGCCCTCAGCGCGCTGCGCGGCAGCAACGCCGCCGAGGCGCTGGACCCTGGCCAGGACGTGGTCGCCATGCATCGCGTCTTCGATGGCATTGGGAGGGATGAAGACGTCGCCGTCAAGATAAGGAAGCGGAACGTCGGGAACAACGAAGCCGTAGCCATCGTGGTGCAGCACGAGGCGTCCCTGAATCTCATCTCGGGGCGCGATAACTAATGCCGAGTGTTCCGGCTGAGGCTTTCCGAGTGGTGCAGGGGTCCGGACAGCGGCCGATACTTGGCTGGGCTTGCCCCCGGAACGCCGGTAGCGGCCGCCCGGCAACTCCTCAATGGCGCCGCGTTTCTTCAGCTTGGACAGCATTTTCTGGAGGGGCCGCGCGTCGTGCTTTTTGAGCCTGAGCCCCAGGGAAATGTCCTTTGCCGAGGCCGGTTCGGTCCTAAGTTGAAGAAAACGCAGTATGTTATCTGGGCTAAGGTTGGAGGGGTTGGACATGACTCAAGAACTCGCGTATGGCGGACAGATTTTCCAGGCTGATTCTAGCTACTTTTTTGAACTTTGCAGGAACTTTTTTCTGACTGGGGGGATATATAAGCAGGCCAACACACGACCGGCTAGTCGCCCTCCGTCAGACTGGCCGGATTCCCCGTAAGGGGAAAGAAGGAGGCGGGACGACCTGGCCCGCCTCCTTTTTCATTTTCTGCTCGCAGTTTGGGGCTCTTCACCGATCTTCAGCCCTTTACACAGACCACCTGATGCAGAGTGTGCACGATTTCGACCAGGTCGCGCTGCGCGGCCATCACCGCTTCGATGGGCTTGTAGGCCGCAGGAGTTTCGTCGATGACGCCCGCATCCTTGCGACATTCGACGCCTTCGGTCATGCGTCTGTGGTCCTCCACCGTGAAGCGGCGCTTCGCTTCCGTGCGAGACATGGCACGGCCTGCGCCGTGGCTGCAGCTCATGAAGCTTTCCGGGTTGCCCTTCCCACGAACAATGTAGGACCGCGCGCCCATGCTTCCCGGAATAATGCCCATGTCGTCTTCGCGGGCGCGCACGGCGCCTTTGCGTGTGACCAGAACGTCCTGGCCATAATGGCGTTCGCGAGCTACATAGTTGTGATGGCAATTGATGGCCTTCAACTCGGCCACGAAGGGGCGTACCTCGCCGGAAGCACGCACCGCGTTGACGATCTGCTCCATCATCAGGTCGCGGTTGAAGCGGGCAAAGTCCTGCGCCCACTCGACGGCTTCGACGTAGTCGTCGAAATGTTCCGCGCCTTCGGAAAAATACCCCAGGTCCTTGTCGGGCAGGTTGATGAAAAACTTCTGCATGTCCTTGCGCGCCAGTTCGATGAAGTAACTGCCCATGCGGTTGCCGACGCCACGCGAACCGCTGTGCAGCATGAACCAGACCTGGCCGGCTTCATCGAGGCAAACTTCGATGAAATGATTGCCGGTGCCCAGCGTGCCGAGGTGATTGGAGTGGTTGCCGCGGTCGAGCTTCGGATGCTTCTCGAGGATGCCATCGTATCGCGGCTTCAGCGTCCGCCAGACATCCAGATTGTGCGCGGGGATTTGCCGCCACGCGCCGACGTCGCCGCGGCCGCCGTGATTCGTGCGCCCGTGTGGAACGGCTTTTTCAATGGCCGTGCGAATGCCTTTGAGATTGTCCGGAAGGTCGCGCGCGTTCAGGTCCGTTTGCACAGCCATCATGCCGCAGCCGATGTCCACGCCAACAGCCGCGGGAATGATCGCGCCTTTGGTGGGAATCACGCTGCCAACAGTGGCGCCAATGCCCCAGTGCACATCGGGCATGGCGGCGACCCACTTGAAAATGAAGGGAAGCTGCGCCACGTTGAGGAGCTGGGCGCGCGCCTGGTCTTCGAGCGGCACGCCCTTCGTCCAAGCCTTGATGGGCACGCCCTTTTCAGCGCTCAGCACGTTGTATTTGGCTTCCTCGGACATGGAATCCTTGGGCGACCTAACGTGCGACGGTGCTCAAAAACGGATAATGGGCCGCTGCGCCCATGAAGAACAGCATCGGAAAGGAAAGCCAGAACGAAGTGCGCGCCGTCAAAAAATTCCAGCGCATCAGGCGCTCCGCTTCCGGCGGCATCGGCGTGCCTTGTTCAGCGCTCGAGCGGCTCCAGGCAATCAGCCGCTTTTGCACGCGCCACACCACGCCCCAGGTGTTGAGGAGCATGATGAGGCCAAGCCCGCCGCCAACGCTGATGGCGAGATGCGCGTTCGATACATTCGGACCACCGTTCAGCGCAAGAACCAGCCAGGACGCCGCGATCACCACTACCGAGATTCCGACGACGCGAACCCACAGAGAATCGAGGATTCCCTTGGCTGGGAGCTGGAGCGCGTAGATAAAAACATAGGCCACCACCCAGACCAGGAACCACCAGCCCAGCCATTTGCCGATCAGGGAGCGATCGCCGGCCAGCTTCGCGTCCGACGCCAAATGAATCGTGAAATAACGCAGGCCTACCAGCACCGTCACTACGGATGAGTCGCGAAACCAGCCCATGGCGGGCGACATCAGGTGAGGATAAACACTTATCCGCGACTTCGCATCACACCGTTTCATCGCCGGAGTGAGCACCAAATTGAAGAAGTAGAGCAGGCCAATCCAGATGATGCCGAAAATGATGTGCAGCCAGCGCAGCACGATCATTTCATTGGCCTGGGCCCCGGCAACAAGAGAGAAGTGGGGCTGCCAGCCTGAAAAGCCAAACGCAGCGAAATTGAGAAGCATAAGGACACCTCGGTTCTGTATTGGGAAGCCGGACGGAACAAGGTAGCGGATTTTGCCGGGAATGCCAATGTCGTCAAACAGCGGCTGAATTACGTGGTAGAACTTTGGGAATGTCCGGTTCCGGCCGATCATGGACCCGGCAATCAGTTCGAATGCGGCCTCGGGCCGCTCGGCTCAATGCTGTTTCAATTTTTCCATCGCCGTAGACAGGACTTCGGCCAGAATGGTCGGACTCTTACCGGGGAAGTAAAAGGACCCAGGCTTGCCCCTGCCATACAAGACCAGCTCGCTGTTTTTTGAATCCCCGCAGAAATTGACGTCCAACTCATGATACCTGTTCCACGGCCAGTCATACCCCGGCCAGAATTCTTTGGCCCCCGTACACCCGCTAGCGCCGGGCATACCGGTGAGAACTACGGCCTCACAGATTTCCTTCAAGGCCGAGCGAGTTCGCTCCGTGGCCTGTTCGTCGAGATAGACCTGATCTCTAGCGTTTTCACTCGATAGGTCGATCTTCGCACCTCGTATTTTCCGCGCAGGTTGTGAGTCACCCTCCAGCACTACTGCCACGAGAGCCAACCGTGTGCCGTCTTGCTGCCATCGTGCGATTTCGCTAGACCAAGTCGTGCGGACACCCTGACGGCTCGCGAAGGCTTCCATAGGCGAAGGTTCCGCGCCTCTGGATTGTGAAGAGGTGGCAGC
>Ga0307479_10005782_pt1 | contig 11315 bp, 14 predicted proteins | sample atmos_gasesECM4C_FD_203743 | JGI IMG/M metagenome (GOLD analysis project Ga0307479, IMG submission 203743) | Hardwood forest soil microbial communities from Morgan-Monroe State Forest, Indiana, United States - atmos_gasesECM4C_515 | ecosystem: Environmental > Terrestrial > Soil > Temperate... | reverse complement strand
TCCTGCAAAACGCCTAACTTCCCTCGGGCATTCCCGCAAACATGATCGGCGCCCAGTTTGGTCCCGAAACGAGCCCCCGCACATTCGTCTGGAGCGTGGAGTTCGAACGCGAGGTGCGGCGAAACGTAAGCCTCCGGCTCGGCTATCTTGATAACCAGACAACCGACCTCTTCGTTCTGGATACTGTGCTGAGTGCAACCGGCGCCAATGGGCTGCTGGCCCTTCACAACACAGGCGAGTCCCACTATCGTCAGGCTCAGGTAACCGCCCATTACCGCCCGAGCGAATCCACCGACTTCACCATTTCGTACACCTGGAGCCACGCGCTGGGCGATCTGAATACGCTTTCCGATACGCTGATCCTCTTCGAAGCTCCAGTAATTCGGCCTAACGTGACGGGCATCTTGCCGTCGGATGTACCCCATCGCGTGTTGGCCTCGGGATTATTTCATCTCCCCTGGAAATTGGCTTTCAGCCCCGTTCTCGACGTACATTCGGGATTTCCATATTCGAATTTGGATGTTCTGCAGAACTACGTGGGCGTGCCAGACGGCTCGCGTTTTCCGACGTACTTTTCTCTGGATGCCCGGATATACAAGGAAATTGCGCTGCGCATTCCCTTCCGGGAGCGTTCAAAGGCGCGCAAAATCCGCCTCGGAGTCTATTCCACTGACGTCACCAACCACCAGAACCCGCACGACGTCTTTAGCAACGCATCCTCGCCTATCTTTGGGACCTTCGCAGGCTTCCAGAGACGGGTCGACGGTATGGTTTTGGACCTCGGTCAATAACGCTAGATTACCTCCAGCGAGTCTGATTTTTGGGCCTACCCCACCGGCCACCGAAGAACTTGCGCTCGAAGCTCGAGTCAATTTACAGTGCTATTAGAGATGGGTGCACCCAACGTACTGGGCCAATCATCCAACGGCCATCATCCAAAGAACTGTAAAGTCGAATGAGCTCTCTTCCTCCTGATAACGTGCCGGCCCCTCTCGAAGGGCAATCCGACAGATTTGCCGCAATTCCGCCGCCTGGCCCCGGCCCTTCTGAACCAATGCCCGAATTTAGGTCACGGCCGGAGTTCGAGACTCAGCTTCTAGCCGATCGCGCTCCCCGGGTTGACTCACGCACTCCTTTCCGGTGGATCGATCTGCTCTATCTCATGCTGTTCTATTTCATTGCTGGGGGCATCCTCACCGTCATCGTGGCGGCCGGCGCGGTCGTTTTCTTCGGGATATCTCCTGCTACACTGCGAAATTCCACCGCCGACTGGGCTTCGGTACTGATCATTAGCCAAGCCCTGCTTTCTGGCGCCACGCTGGTCTTTCTTTACGTCGTCGTTCGCGGCCGCAGCGCTGCGCCGTTTTGGCAAACCATGGGCTGGCGCGGTTTCCGCAACATGGCCTCGAGCGGCTCGGTCATGCTGCGCTATGTTTTTGGGGGGTTCGCCTTGGCTGTCGTGGTGGGCTGGCTGGGAAATTTCGTCGGGCGCGAATCGGGCATTCCTATGGAAGAGCTTTTCCGCAGCCGTCAAAGCGTCTTGATGCTCATGGCCCTGGGAATTCTCGTGGCTCCCTTAGTCGAAGAGACAATTTTCCGCGGCTGCATCTTCCCGGTCATCGCCCGCAAATTTGGCATCACCACTGGCATCGTGGCCACCGGCGCGCTTTTTGGACTTGCCCACGCACAGCAGCTCGGCGGCGCCTGGGGACAAATCGGCCTGCTGATCTGCGTCGGCATCGTCCTCACTTACGTTCGCGCCCGAGCCGGAACCGTCGCTGCAAGCTATTTCGTACATCTCGGCTATAACACCATCCTCTTCGCCGGCTTCTACATCGCCACCGGCGGCCTGCGCCACCTCCCCGGCGCATGAGCGTGCTGCCGCCTCGCTGCCTTGGCTCACCCATGACCGGAGTCATCCTTCCGTGCGCGTAGTGCAGCCTATCGAATGGACCCCGGCCGGCGTGGTCATGATTGACCAGCGCCGCCTGCCCGCCGAACTCGTGCGCCATACCTATAGCGATTACCGCGAAGTCGCCGCGGCCATCCGCGACATGGTCATCCGCGGCGCGCCCGCCATCGGCGTCGCGGCCGCCATGGGCGTCGCGCTCGGCGTGCTGAACTCAAAAGCTAAGTCCGTCGCGGAATTGCGCGCCGAATTTCCCGTGATCTGTGACGCGATCGCCCGCACCCGGCCCACCGCCGTCGACCTGTTTTGGGCCATCAATCGCATGACCCGCCGCTTCGACGAACTCGGTGGCAACGCCAATTTGCAAACCGTCCGCGATGCGCTCGTCGCCGAAGCCCGCCGCATTCATGAAGAAAAGCGCGCCATCGACGAAGCCATCGGCCGCTTCGGCGCTCCGCTGATGCCCGAAAGCGGCCAGGTCATGACGCAATGCAATGCGGGCGCTTTGGCAACCGCCGGCATCGGTACGGCGCTTGGCGTCATCCGCGTCGCCGTCGATCAGGGACGAAAGCTGCGCGTTTTCGTCCCCGAGACGCGCCCTTATCTCCAGGGCGCTCGCCTCACCGCCTGGGAGCTTGCCGAAGGCGGCATTCCTCTCACACTCATCACCGACAACATGGTCGGGCATTTCCTGAAGACTGGAAAGATTGGCGCTGTCGTCGTCGGCGCGGACCGCATCGCTGCCAACGGCGATACGGCCAACAAGATCGGCACGTATCAAATCGCCGTGCTGGCGCGCGAAAATGGCGTCCCTTTTTACGTCGCTGCGCCTATCTCCACTTTGGATCTATCCATTTCCTCGGGTGAAAGCATTCCCATCGAAGAGCGTCCGGCGGAAGAGGTGACACACATCCGCGGCGTCCGGATCGCGCCCGCCGTCGAAGCGGCCAATCCCGCCTTTGACGTCACTCCCGCGCGCCTGATCACCGCGATCATCACGGAACGCGGCATCGCTTCGCAGCCCTACCGCGATTCGCTCGCCCGCCTTTTCTCGGAATCTGCCTTACAACAGGAAAAGGCCGCCGCCGCAGCGCCCGAACGCCCCGCCCCCGCTCGTTCCTGATACCGGCGCTTGCTCGTTGACACGAACCGCGCGCCGGGTATATCTACCTCCCGGGCACCCTTCCCGCGTTGTCATCCCGAGCGGAGTCCTGCGCAAGGCGCGGCGCAGGACGTATTCGAGGGATCTGCTGTTCGGTTTGAATTGAGTCTGACATTTACGATGAGGAGGCGCACGTGGAACACGTCATCTCCAGCCTTTTGGGACGCTACGAGAGGGGCACACTCACCCGCCGGGAATTGATTCAGGGCTTGGCCATGCTGGCGGTGGCCGGCGGAACGGCTTCGGCCGCGGATACCGGCTTTGCCGCCGCTACGATCAATCACGTTTCGATTCAAGTCAGCGACATAAAGCGCTCCGCGGAATTCTATATGCGAGCCTTTGGCCTCCCCAAGCGCGTGGCCGGCAGTCCCACCGCCGTCCGTTTGGGCGTTGGCCCCAGCCATCTAACGCTTCGACAGGAGAAACCATCCGGCAACGTAGACCATTTCTGCCTCGGGATCGATAAGTTCAACCACGAGTCAGTGGTTCGAGATTTGAAGGCGCGTGGTGTCACTCCCGAGCCTGATGAAAAAGGCCCTCAAGGCTTCCACGTGAAGGATCCGGACGGCTTCCGCGTTCAGCTCGGCGACTCCTCCGAATTTTAGCGATTTGATTAGAAGACACTCGCGTTGTTGCTCTCATCGTATGTCGCCAAAGCAGGCGTCGGTCGATATCGATGTCATACCGGATACGGCGCGCCCTTCCGTGCGAAAAGACACGTTCCAGTTTCCGAAAAGCCGGCTTCTCGGGCCCTATCCGACTTGCGGTGCTCTGTGCAGGTCGGCTGTGCACATTCAACAGCCGCGCTCGCTTGACGTTGCCCGACCTTGCCACGGAGAATCGGGAATTCATAAAAGTGGATACTCCAGACCTTAAATATTCCCGTGATGCTTAGATTTCGTATATTCCCCATAGGCTGGACGAATCCCAGCGACGTCAATAAGGAAAAGGACTGAACACTAAGGAGGCACCAGTATGCGGCACATTTCCTTTCGCGCTTTGGCGGTTTTCATTCTGCTGCTCGCGCAGATGGCGGTCGCAGCAACGCCAAACCGCGTCACGATTCTGTATGATTCCTTCGGCAAATCTCCGACACTGACCATGGATTGGGGGTTTGCGGCCCTGGTCGAATATGGTGGCAAACGCATCCTGTTCGACACGGGCAATAATGCCCAAATCTTTGAACACAACGTGAAAGCAGCGGGCGTCGATCTGCAAAAGCTCGACTTTGTGGTTATGTCCCACCGCCACGGTGACCATATGGGCGGACTAGCCTATTTGCTCAAGGTGAACCCCACCGTGAAGATCTATGCGCCGAAGGAGAGGTCCGGAGTCTACGGCGACGACCAGCCCAGCAGCATGTGGTATCGCAAGGACCCGTCTCTGCCCGCGGAACAGCGGTATTACAGGGGCGCGCCACCCGAAATCATACACATGGGAGAGGCCTGGCCCAACGCCAGCTTTCAGCTGATCGACAGGAACATCGAGATTGTGCCAGGCATGTATCTGATTGCGCTGGTGTCCGACCAACCCGGTACGCTGGAATTGCGTGAGCTTTCGCTAGCTATCCGCACACCTGAGGGCCTCGTGCTAGTGGTCGGTTGCTCGCATCCTGGGGTGGAGCACATCGTGCAGGAGGCCAGTGCGATTGATCCTCACATCAATCTCCTGTTCGGCGGGCTGCATCAGATCCAGGCACTGGATCCTGAGGTTGAGCGTATCGCCAGGGTGCTGCACGACCAATACAAGCTGGATCGCATTGCGCCGGGACACCGTACCGGCGAGCCAGAGTTTGCCGCCTTAAAGAAGACATTTGGCGACCACTACTTGTACTCGGGCGTCGGATCAGTAGTTGATCTGCCTAAGTGAACGCGGCTAGCGTCCAGCTTTTCGGCGCTGCGCTAGACGCCTCGGATTCTGCCCGAGTGACGGGCTATTCGGACGTTATTCTCTACCTCGAAACCGGGTCGCGCCTGACAAACGCATTATAAAAGGGCGCCCTTTGAAGTAGGTTTTGATCGTTCGCATCACCACCTACAACAAGGAGCACCCTCATGAATGACGCCAAGTATATTGGGCTCGATGTGCACCAAGCAACGATCTCGGTGGCCGTTCGCGATTGCACCGGCAAGCTGGTGATGGAGGCCATTCTGGAAACCAAGGCGGAAACGATTCTCAGTTTTTCCCTGGCCTCCGCGGTAGCTTGCACGTGAACTTTGAAGAAGGAACTTGGGCTGCCTGGCTATACGATCTGCTCCGGCCGCACGTCACACGAGTGGTGGTCAGCGATCCGCGCAAAAATGCCCTGTTGAAAGAGGGGAATAAGAATGATCGCATCGATGCGCGCAAACTGGCCGAACTGTTGTACCTGAACAAATTCAACGCGGTCTATCACGGCCAGCATGGCCTGCGAACTTTGAAGGAACTAGCACGCAGCTACCTGACGATTACTCGAGATCTCACGCGAGTGATGGCTCGTATCAAAGCGATCTACCGTGGCTGGGGGATCCCTGCGCCGGCCAACATGTGTATGCGCTCAGTCATCGGGCGGAATGGCTCGGGAAACTAAGCGAAGCCGGCGTCCACCGTCGGGCGGAGTTCTACTATCAGCAGTTCGACGCGTTAGCCCTATTACGTCAGGAGGCCCGGCGCGAGCTGCTGGTGGAAAGCCGCAAGCACGGCGCAGTGAAATTGCTCCGGCAGATTCCTTCCATCGGTCCCATCCGCGCCGCTCTGCTGGTAGCACTCCTGCAGACGCCCTATCGTTTTCGCACCAAGCGCCAGCTATGGGCCTATATCGGCCTGGCCCTGACGACGCACACCAGCGGGGAATATCGTTTCGAGCGCGGACAACTCCAACGCTCCAAGAAGGTCCTGGCCATTCGCGGACTCAACCGCAACCACAATCATGATTTGAAAAATATCTTCAAGGGTGCGGCCACCTGGGCTGCCGCAAACAGCGGACCCTTCAAGAATTTCTACGAAGCCTGCGTCGCCCGGGGAACGAAACCTCACCTGTGGCACGCCTCACCTTGGCGCGCAAGATTGCCGCGATCACTTTGCTGGTTTGGAAGAAAGGAGAGAGTGTGTTATCGGAGCCTGGGCTTGGCCAGCCGCCCTTGAAGCTGTGCTCGCGCACTTATGATCTGTAAGCTTGAAACAGCGAACGAACGGGTAAAAGCTATTCAGCCGTGGCGCACGGCTGGGTCGGCCATTGGATCAGTGCCCACCTCGCCGCCTTCGGAAACGGTTTTCAACCGGCCCAGGTAGTGACTCCATCCGCCATCATGTCCTTCACGGGCTTCTGGTGGAAGTTCGCGATGCGTCAGACGCAACCGTGTCCCTTGGCCCTCTGGCGTCAGGTCGATTTCCACGCGGCTCGATGCAGCCGGCACTTTGTATCCGCCTCCTTCAAAGCCCCAGGTGAAGACTACCCGCGAGTCAGCCACAACTTCGAGATATTCGCCGCGAATGACGTCTCGGCCATTCGGTTCCACGCGATAAATTCCGCCCGGCCTCGGATCGATTTCGGCGCGAATGCCCATCCAGCGAGTCATCTTTTTTGGGTCGGTAAGAAAGCAGAAGACTACAGGAGGCGGAGCATCAATATAAATTTCTTTGACGATGGGCTCAGACGTCATGCGAGTCCTTCATCTCCGCCTCCGCCGCCGACTTCAGCTTGACGAGCTTCTCGTCCCAGAATGTTTCCAGAAAACTCCGCAATTGTGCAAAGCCCTGCGGCCGGATGCGATAAAGCCGCCGCGTGCCATCTCTCCGTTCTGTCAGCAATCCTGCTTTGGTGAGTACGCGCAAATGTTGAGAAATGGCGGGACGCGTAGTCCGAAAATGCCGGGAAATTTCCCCCGCGCGCAATTCCTTCGAACGAATCAGCTTCAGAATCGCTACGCGCCGCGGCTCCGCCAGCGCTCTCAAAATGGCTTGTGTCTGTTCCAAACTGTCCTCATGCAAACGAATCTCTGCCTCTGGCTAATCCCCTGCCTGCGTAGCGGTTTTTGCTCCCCTCAGTTGCGCCAGTAAATCATGGAAGCTGGGCTCGGACCACGTTTCGGCGATTCTTCCGTCCACGATGCGATATACGTGGTTCTCCGTCCAGTAAACCTTCGTGCCTGTCGCGGGAATACCCATGAATTCGCCCTTGTGTACCGCGTGCGCGGTGTGGCGCTCCACAACGCGGTCGCCTTCCACGATTGTGTCATTCACTTCCACGTGCACATCGCCAAACGCCCCAAAGATGGTCCTGCCGACATTTTTCTGGGCATCGCGCCCCGGCGGCAGGGGAAAGCCGGTGACGTGCAGTACCGCATCCGGCGTCCAGGTTTCGTCCACCACGTCGATGTTGGCGTGATTCTTGAACTCCTCCAGGAAACGGCGCACCGGAGCCACTTTCTTCGCCCGCAGATATTCGCCCAGCTTGTTCCAGTAATGCGTACGCCAGCCGCTGTTGATCGACTCACACTGATCCGCGGGTACGCCGGTTTGCACGAGCGAGAGCTGAGTGCCTCGCCCTTCATAGATGGGAGTAAAAGTTAGCGTGAGCTGCGAGAGATGGCCGGCTGGCCAATTAACGCTCCTCCACGCTTGCACGATTCGGCGATCTTGCTCGATCTCCTGCGTCGTTCCTTCCAGGTGTCCGGCGTGGGCGGTGAAGCGCCCTCCGGCCTTGCGTTCGATCTTCGCCGGCGCGCCGGTGAATTCAGCGTGCTGCTTTTCGTCTATAAATGCCTCGAATACTTCATGAGCTGTCGCGTTGAGAAATACTTCGTGTGTGATGGTCTTCGTTTCCATTTGTCTGCGCTCCTCCGGCTGGATTTTTATGCTCTGCAAAGATGCGAGAGGTTAGTATGTGCTTTCGTAAGTGTCAACTTACTTTTATTGTTACTTTTATTGTTCTTCGGGTCCGGGCACATTTACTCGAGGAGTAAAATAGAACATGCTCGGATTTTGCCCAGCCGGCGTTGAGCGGCGGCGCTGGGTGCAAGGTAAGGTGAGTTTCAATGAGGTATTGGACAGTTTTAACACGTCGCTCGTTAAACTCTGTAGAATGATATTCTTGCACAAAGCGCTTACTCAACCCGTTTGGAATGATACTCTTGTGAAAAAAGGTAGGGGGGCGCCCCCTCCTCAACAGATTCTTTAAGTTTTAAGGAGTTTTGTAGATGGACCCAGCCCGCGAACTTGGTAAGTGGTTGATCCTCGGCGGGTTGATTCTCGCCGCCATCGGGGGCCTGTTCTTGGTCGGCGGACGGCTCCCCTTCCGGCTTGGCCGGTTACCCGGCGATATCGCTATCGAAGGCAAGCACGGCTCTTTTTACTTTCCGGTGGTCACTTGCATTTTACTGAGTGTCGTGCTGACGCTCGTTACGTGGCTGGTTTCTTTATTTCGGAAATAAGCGGGACGCATGGCTAAGCCCTTTCAACTTCCTCTGATGCCGCGTCGGACGATCTGGTCGGTAAGCGACCTCACCGGCCGCATCCGCGATTTGCTCGCCGGCGAATTCACCGACGTTTTCGTCGAAGGCGAAGTCTCCAACGCGCACGCCGCCCAATCCGGCCATCTTTACTTCACGCTGAAGGACAATAACGCGCAGATTCGCTGCGTATGTTTCCGCACCCAGCTTGCCCGCCTGAAATTTCGGCCCGAGGACGGCCTGCACGTCACCGTGCGCGGTTCCATCAGCGTCTACGAAGCGCGCGGCGAATATCAGTTTTATGTCGAACATGTCGAGCCTGTTGGTTTGGGGGCTTTGCAGCTCGCCTTTGAGCAACTGAAAAAGCGCCTCGACGCCGAGGGCATTTTCGATCCCGAGCGGAAGAAATCGCTTCCCGTGCTGCCGCAATGCGTCGGCCTGATCACCTCCCCGAGCGGCGCCGCCGTGCGCGACATTGTGCAAATCTTGCAGCGGCGCTTCCCCAATCTGCACGTAATCCTTTATCCCGTACACGTTCAGGGCGAAGGCGCAGGCGGCGAAATCGTGCAGGCCATCCGCTATTTCGATCGCAAGCAACTTGCCGATGTGCTGATCCTCGCGCGCGGCGGCGGCGCGCTCGAGGACCTGTGGGCCTTCAACGAAGAGCCGGTGGCGCGCGCGATTGTGGCCTGCACGATTCCGATCATCACTGGCATCGGCCACGAAACCGATTTCACCATCGCGGACTTCGCCGCCGATATCCGCGCCTCAACACCTTCCGCCGCCGCCGAGATGGTGGTGCGCACGCGGCAGGAGTTCGCTGGCCATTTGTGCGATCTGCGCGACAAAATCGCGCAGCTCTTGCGCTATCGCGTGCTGCAAGCCAGCCACAAATTACGCGAGCTCGATCTGCATCGCGCCGCCCGGCGCCTGGAAGACGCGTTGCGCCGCCGGCGCCAGCACACCGATGAGCTTGCCGCGCGGCTGGCCGGCGCGCTTCGCGGCCGGGTCCAAACGCTTCAGCAGCGCCTGGAGTTGGCTCTCTCACGCCTCGCGGCTGTGGATTTTCGTGCGCGCCTCAGGGCCGCCACCGTCCGCCTCGATCGGCGCACGGCTGAGCTGGGCGTGCGCGCCAGCCGCACGCTCGCGGCAAAAAGCCAACTCCTCGAAAAATTGCTGGTGCAGCTCGAGGAGCGCAGCCCACTGCGTCTCCTCGAGCGTGGCTACGCGATTTGTTATGACGCGCGCGGCAAGGTAGTTCAATCCGCGGATCAAGTGGCGGTTGCCGAGCGCATTCGCGTGCAACTCGCACGCGGCCACCTTGGTGCTGAAGTCACAGATAAGGAAAAAGACAAGGAATCAGACAAGAATGGCGCCTAATGTTTTGCTGGCATTCCGAGGCCGGGTCATCAGCCCGAAAAATCTGCTCTATCGCGCACTCGGCGTAGAAAGAAAAAGTAAGGACGACGTAAATTAGTTACTCATCCGTTGAAGACGCGACCTTGAGCACAGCCAAAAATGCTTCTTGGGGAATATCCACGCGGCCCACGCGCTTCATGCGCCGCTTGCCTTCTTTTTGCTTTTCGAGCAGCTTGCGCTTGCGACTGATATCTCCGCCATAGCATTTGGCAAGGACGTTTTTCCGTATTGGGCTAATGGTCTCGCGCGCGATCACGCGGCTGCCGATGGCCGCTTGCAGCGGGACTTCAAACATCTGCCGCGGAATCAGCTTTCGCAAGCGCGTGACGAGTTCGCGGCCGCGCTCATAGGACTGCTCGCGGTGGATGACCAGAGTCAGCGCGTCCACCGGTTCGCCGCCTACGAGCACGTCGAGTTTGACGAGGTCGCCTTCGCGGTAGCCCGTGAGATGGTAATCGAGCGAGGCATATCCGCGCGAAACGCTTTTCAGGCGATCGTAGAAGTCCAGCACGATTTCATTCAGCGGCAGTTCGTAGGTGAGCATCACGCGCGTGGGTGAAAGATACTCAAATCCTTTTTGCACGCCGCGCTTTTCTTCGCAGAGTTGCAGGATCGCGCCGACAGAATCATCGGCGGTAATGATCATCGCCGTAATCACGGGCTCTTCGATTTTGGCGATTTCGTTTGGAGAGGGGAATTTGGTCGGATTGTCCACTTCGAGTACATCGCCGCTTGTGGTGGTGATGCGATAACGCACGCTCGGAGCCGTAGTGATGAGGTCGATGCCGAACTCGCGTTCCAGGCGCTCCTGCACTATATCCATGTGCAGCAGGCCGAGAAAGCCGCAGCGGAAGCCGAAACCCAGCGCCACGGAGTTCTCCGGCTCGTAGAAAAACGCCGCGTCGTTCAGTTGCAACTTGCCGAGAGCGTCCCGCAGCATCTCGTAATGGTGAGCTTGCACGGGATAAAGTCCGGCAAAGACCATCGGCTTGATGGCTTCGAAGCCGGGAAGAGCTGGAGCCGGACGAGCCGCTTCGATTATGGTATCGCCGACGCGCGCGTCGGCCACGCGCTTGATATTGGCAATGACGAAGCCGACGTCGCCCGCGCCCAATTCTTCGAGCACGATCGGCTTCGGCGTAAGCACACCGAGGCTCTCTACTTCGTAGACTTCGTTATTGGAGCAGAGGCGGATCTGCTGATGGGGCCGCAAGCAGCCTTCAACCACACGAACCAGCACCACCGCGCCTCGATAGGCATCGAACCAGGAATCAAAGATGAGCGCGCGAAGCGGCGCTTCGGCCGAGCCAATCGGCGGCGGCACGCGGCTGACCACGGCGTCGAGCACTTTCTCCACGCCGAGTCCGCTCTTCGCGCTTATAGTCACGGCGTCCGC
>Ga0307479_10005780_pt1 | contig 11316 bp, 7 predicted proteins | sample atmos_gasesECM4C_FD_203743 | JGI IMG/M metagenome (GOLD analysis project Ga0307479, IMG submission 203743) | Hardwood forest soil microbial communities from Morgan-Monroe State Forest, Indiana, United States - atmos_gasesECM4C_515 | ecosystem: Environmental > Terrestrial > Soil > Temperate... | reverse complement strand
GCAATTCTCGGGCGCAACGAAAGTCGCAAGGGACTCTGGAGTATGGGTGGACGCCCAATACGTGGGCTATTTGAAGGAATTAAAGGGCAAGAAGAAAATCCTGCTCCTGCCGGGAACGCACCAGATCACCGTGCGTCAGTCCGGGTATGACGATTTCAGTCGAGAAATTGTGGTGGAACCCGGGCAGACGCAAATCGTGGAAGTCGCAATGAAACTAAGCCTTCGCGCCTCCGCTCCGGATGTCACCGCTACTTTAAAGTTGAAGGTACAGCCCGATCGGGCGGCTGTGTTCCTCGATGATAAATTCGTGGGACATGCCGGCGAGTTCGGCGGAGCGTTTCGTTCCATGCTGATAAGTCCCGGGAGGCACCGCATCAAGGTCGAGTTGCCGGGTTATCGCACGTTCGAGACGGAGGTCAATTTGCTTGCGGGGCAGAAGTCGGAAGTGAAAACAGAACTCGTCAAGGGCAGCATCGAACAAGCAGGCCCGCTCATCAAGCGGCCCTCCTGATTTTCTGCTGACCGCTAGCCTATTTCACGGCGCGTTGCGGCTCTTTCCTCACACGGCCACTCCGAACGATCGGAGTGGCCGTTTCTGTTTGATGAAGCTTAGGAGAAACAATCCAGCGGAAAACACCCCTAAACGGAAGGCGCGTCGAATAAGAGACTCGAGCAAGTCAGCCCGGATTCAGCCTTTTGGAGCTCCGAAATATCAAGCGGCGTGACGTGAAAGCTGCGGGATTCGAGCCGCGCTCGCGTGCGCGGAAACGAGGCAGGAAAGAGAACCGTACCGCCGAGAGCGAGCGCATTGGCGGCGTGTGGCTCTTCCGAGGCGACATCGATCCAGTCGTAGCCGTCGAACGGTTCTGCATCGAGCCAAGCGCGGTTGGCGAGCAGCGTGTTGTGGCCGATGAAGGTGACCGCAGACTTGAGGTGCAGGCAGCCGGTGACGCGAACCGGGATGATTTCATAGCCATGCGGTTTGAGAATCGCCCCGAGCTGCCGGATGCCCTCGCCATTGGTTCGGCTGGAGATGCCGGCGAATAGCTTGCGGCCGATACGAAGAATATCGCCGCCTTCCATGGTGCCGGGAAGCGTGACGTATTCGAGGTTGCGGAACTTTGCAAGGGCTTGCGCGAGAGAAACGCCTTCGCGGCGCCGCGATTCCGCGCCGAGCGGCAGGATCACTGCCAGTTCGTCGAGGACAAGGGCCGGGTCTTCGACAAACATGGAATCTGGCAAGGTGGGTTCCCCGGGCAGAGAGATGACGTGAGCGCCGAGCCTTCCGAGAAGGGCCTCATAGGCGCGATGCTGTGCGCAGGCCTTGTTGAGATCGATCGGCTGCCGCGAAACGAATAGCAGCTCGCAGTTCGCGAGTCCGGGACTCACGGCGCGCGTTATTGCAGTGAGCATGGAGAACCGCAAAGTGTACACGAGAATACCTTGAGCGACGGGAGGAGAATAGATAGACTCGGCCCCCGGTACGAAGAAGGAGCGTGGCGAATGGCTCAGCGGCAAAGTGTGTTTAGCTTGCTCCTTGCTGGCGGTCTGGCCCTGGGCGCGTGCGGCACAGTAAGGGCCAACGGTCCGGGCGACAAGGCGGCGGCGGCCGTGGACGAGGTTTTCGCCGACTTGGCCAACCCGGGATCGCCAGGGTGCGCCCTGGGTGTGTTTCGCGACGGCGCGGTAATCTATGCGAAAGGATACGGGCTCGCGAATCTGGAGGAAAACATTCCGATCACGCCCGCCAATGTGTTTGACATCGGCTCGACTTCGAAGCAATTCACCGCGGCGAGTATCTTGTTCCTTGAAAAGCAGGGAAAGCTTTCCGTCAACGATGATGTACGGAAATACATACCGGAGCTTCCCGACTATGGGCAGAAAATCACGATCTTGCACCTGCTGAATCACACCAGCGGACTGCGTGATTATCTGACGCTTATGGATCTCGCGGGAATCAACACAGACAGCGTGACGACGGACGACGACGCGCTGGCCTTTATCGGGCGGCAAAAAGCGCTCAATTTTGTTCCCGGAAGCGACTGGCTTTACAGCAACACGGGATTCTTCTTGTTGTCTGTCATCGTGAAACGCGTGAGCGGGAAATCGCTGCGGGAATTCGCGGCCGAGAATATCTTTTCGCCGTTGAGTATGACTCACACACAATTCCGCGACGACCATACGTCGCTCGTTCCGAACCGCGCCCTGGCCTACGACTTAAAGGAACATGCGGATGGCTATGTGCTCAGCGTTTCGTACTTTGAGCAGACCGGTGACGGTGCCGTGCACACGTCCGTCGAAGACCTGCAGAAGTGGGATGAAAATTTCTACAGCGGCCAAATCGGCGGGAAGGATTTTCTCGCCAAGATTCAGGAACAAGGCAAGTTGAACAGCGGCAAGGTGCTCGATTACGCGAAAGGATTATTCATCGAGGACTACCGCGGCCTTCGCACCGTAAGCCACGGGGGAGCATGGGGCGGTTACCGGGCGGAACTCCTGCGTTTCCCGGACCGGCATTTTTCCGTGGCTTGTCTGTGCAATCTGGGGAGCGCAAACCCTTCGAAACGCGCACATGAGGTCGCGGACATCTATCTCGCAAGTTCGCTAAAGCCAAAACAAGAGAAGAAAAAAGAAGAAGTGGAAGGCAAGAAGAAAAAAGATTCGATCAAGCTCACGGAAGAACAGATCCGGAACTATACGGGTGATTACTGGAGCGACGAACTGGGCGTAGTCTACCGGCTCGGGATCGCCGATGGAAAGCTGAAAGTCCTCAAACTCATGGATGCAGCCGGGTTCCCCCGGATTAACGGTTCTTCCCATGATGGATTGCGCGCCACTGGCATGGACGAATTTGAAGCCGTGGGCACACCAGCTACGATCCATTTCAAGCGGGACGAGAGAGGCGCGGTGACGCAATTCATTCTGGATGCAGGGCGCACAAGGGGCTTGATTTTTGTGCACAAGGAACTGGAAACAAAGTAAGGAAAAAACTGGCGCAATCACAAAAAGCGTTCCGATGAAAATGTGACGATTCCGTCGTCCGCGCCTCGGGTTGCTGTTCCGTTCTACGGCCAGGGATTGACGGGCGCAATGTGCATATTCCACAGCGTGGCAATGCCCGCACCCAGGAGCATTCCGGCAAGGATGAGACCTATCATTCCCAGCGTTACCCAGAAGCTCGAGTCAACTCGCTTGCCCTCGCCAGTGGACTGCTGTTGCGGCTGTGTTGGAACTGATTCTCCCGCTGAGGTTGTTGTGGACACCGTTGCCGGCGGGTGCGGAGCCGCCGGATGATCCGAAAATTCGGATTGCGCGACAAAGCAATAGCCCTTGCGCGGAATAGTTTCCACGTAGAGCGGCCTGTCAGAAGAATCTCCTAGCGTCTGGCGGAGCTTATTGACCGCGGTGTTGACGTTGGCATCGTAATTGACTTGCGTTTCAGCGGGCCAGAGGTGCTGCCGCAATTCCTCGCGCGTGACAACCTCACCCGGCTTCTCAAGGAGCGCCAAGAGCACCTGGTAAACCTTGCCCTGCAGCTTTATCCGCGATCCATTCTGTGTGACTTCTTCCCGTTGCTGGTCTATTTGAAACGGGCCAAAGCGGATGTACCGCGGCACCGCCTGCAACACTCGGCTGGTTCCCGCGTCCGTTCCGTTTTCCAGAGCCGGCATAACGTCTGGAGTCATACACCCCACCCTTCTTTTAAGCTTAGACGCGGGATTCGAATAAATGTTTGCAGCGACATAAATTTCTGCCCAAAGAGATCTGAACAGTGAAGGAGTTGGCGAATGAGAATTTGGATTCGTGCCGCTATTCGCGATGGATTGCGCGAAATATCTTTCGCCAAGCTGTTTATAATTATGCATTTAGCGCTTAATACGGTTTAATCCGGGAAATTCAGAAGAATATCCCACTAGCGGGACAATCCACCCTGTGTTCCACCGACGGCAGAAAAACGTGGCAGTCCCAGTGCGCTCTTACTTAGGGCCGAAGTAAACGGTGATCTTGCCGCCGGTTAATTTGCGGGCTTTGCCGGAATCACCGAAAGCTCCACGCGCGATGGAAAACTCTTCAAACGGTAGATGTGTTGTGTGGCTTTCTGGTAGTCGGATTCCTTCGCTTCGAAAATGTTCGGCACAAATTTCTGTGGATTGCGGTCGTACAGCGGAAACCACGTGCTTTGCACCTGCACCATGATGCGGTGGCCCTTTCTGAAAACGTGATTGGCGCTGTGCAGATCGACGGCAAAAGGCGTGATCTTGCCCGGAGTGATGGGCTCGGCCTTTTCGAGCGAATTGCGGAAGCGCCCGCGAAAAATTTCATCGGCAATCATCAATTCGAATCCGGAAAGCTTCCAGTCCTGCGGATATTTTTCCGGAAACACGTCAATTAGCTTGACCACCCAGTCGGAGTCGCTGCCCGTCGTGGAAGCGAAGAGCTTCGCGGTGACCTGCCCCGCAAGGGTGAGGTCTTCTTTCAATTCCTCGGTCTGCCACGTCACCACGTCGGGGCGGTTATCCACGAAGCGCTGGTCCTGCACGAGCCAGGTATACCAACTCCCCGGATGGTCCTGCGGGTAGGTCATATCGACGGGCCGGTGACGGTACGGAACGGGATGTGCGGGATCGCTGAGATAGGAATCGAATGCTTCGGCGGCGCTCGTTTGCGGCGCGTCGAAGGAAAGTCTGCCGTCTTCGCGAAAATATAAGCTGCGTGTCTGCGCTTCACGGGGAGGCCAGGAATCGAAAGCCGTCCAGATGTCGCTGCCCGTCTGGAAGAGTAGCGTTTCTTTAAGTGGCAACGCGCCCTTGTCTTTCAGCCAGTAAGCGAACCACGGCGCCTCGATCCTCTGCCGAAAGTAAGCGCCGGTATCACTGCCGAAAGGAATCGCGCCGAGCGAATTTCCGGGACCGAGCCCCCAGCCGCCATGATTCCATGGCCCGACGACGAGATAGCTCAAGTTTTTCGTATCCAGTTTTTCCAGCCGTTCATACGTCGTCATCGGCCCGTAAAAATCTTCTTGGTCCCACCAGCCGGCGACGTTGAGGTTCGGCACGGTCGGTTCTTTCAAGCCATAGGCAAGGGCATGGTGCTTCCAGAAATCATCGTAGCTGTTGTGCGCGATGAAATCGTTCCATGTGGGGATGGCGCCGTGGAAATATCTGGCGTTGGCATTGGAGAGCGGACCGAGGCGGAGATACCAATCGTACAAATCGAAACGGTCGAACGGGAAGCTGTAATCTTCCTTGGAGGTTTCCAGCTCCGCGGAATATTCGAAACCGTAGCTGAGTCGAAACGCGCCGTTGTGAAAGAAATCGTCGCCGAGAAAAACGTCGCCCATGCAAGCCTGCTCGGAAACCGCCTTGAGCGCGGGGTGCGGGTTAATCATTCCCATGGTGACGAGAAATCCGGGATAGGAGATTCCGTCCATCCCGACGCGGCCGTTGTTGTGCGGGACATTCTTCACCAGCCAGTCAATGGTGTCGTACGTATCCGTGCTTTCATCGATTCCACGCGCATCGCTCGGATCGTGAACGGGGTGCAGCATGACGAATTTCCCTTCGGACCCATAGCGCCCGCGAATGTCCTGAAATACAAAGATGTAGCCGTCCGGCATTAAATCCACGTAGCGGCCGAGCTTGTGGCTGAAACCCGTGTCCTTGTTCGAAATGCCGTAGGGCGTGCGCTCAAAAAGGATGGGAAGCGGTTCCGTGATATTCTTCGGCGCGTAAATCTCCGTGTGCAGTTTGACGCCGTCGCGCGTGCGAATCATCACCTCGGTCTTGTCGAAGAGTTGTGAATAGTCCAGAGGCTGCTGCGGCGCCGCCCCGGGAATCGCCGCGAAGAGCGCCGTAGCGATGACAAGAAAAATGGGCTTGATGATCTGCAATCGCATGGAGCGCATGAAAAATTCCCCCTGAAGAAGTTTGCCCCGCTGACCATTCTCAAAAAACGACGTGAGCATAGCACGGCGGCGGGGTATCTCTATTTCTCTTAATTCGATACACTGATGGCGAAAAACCAGGCATCGTACTCACCCGAACGCTCATCATACGTACGTATGAATCTGGCCAAACCCAACCCGAGTATCAGGCCGCGCGAGATATTCAGCGCGGCAGGAAAAATTTTAGCCGGCAGGGCGCCGATACTCTCGATCGAGATAACCCGCGAGTGCCCGCTTAGTTGCCCCGGATGTTACGCTTACGGCGATTCTCATCTGGGCGGCGGGAAACTCCTGCGTGAACTCAACGATTTTCGCGGCGAGGCGCTTGTCAACGGCGTGCTGGACCTCGTTCGGAGACATCGTCCGATGCACGTTTCCCTCGTAGGCGGCGAGCCGCTCATACGCCATCGCGAGTTGAACGAAATCCTCCCGGCGCTGAGCGCTATGAATATCTTTACTCTGGTAGTTACCAGCGCAGTCATTCCCATTCCCATGCACTGGATGGACATTCCACGCTTGCGCGTGGCCGTGTCGATCGATGGTCTGCCGGAGCATCACGATGTTCGTCGAAAGCCCGCGACCTACGATCACATCCTCAGAAACATCTCCGGCCGTAAAATCAACGTGCACTGGGTGATCACACGTCCCATGCTGGAGCGCCCCCGTTACCTGGAGGAATATGTTTCTTTCTGGGACTCGCGTCCCGAGGTCAATCTCATCTGGGTCAGTCTCTACACCCCGCAAATCGGCGAGCAGAGCCCGGAAATCCTGGCTCCCGGCCACCGCGAACTCGTAGCTCGCGAACTGCCGCGCTTGCATGAGAAATTTCCGAAGCTTCACATGAATCCGGGCATCGCTCACGCTTTTATCCAACCGCCCAGCAGTCCCGGCGATTGTCTTTTCGCGAAAATGTCCGCTAATTATTCCGCTGACCTGGAAACGCGCGTCGAGCCCTGCGTCTTCGGCGGGGCCCCCGACTGCTCGCAGTGCGGATGCATGGCCAGCAGCGCTTTGCACTGGATTCGCAGTGTGGGGGTCGCGGGGCCTCTCAAGGTCGGCCATTTCATAGGAGGTTCCATCGCGATCGGCTCGTTTGTCAATCGACTGAGCCGCCGAGCGATCAAACCCTCGCGCTGGAGGCCGGGCGTCCCCCAAGACCGCAGCAAGTCGCCGCTGGTCCGGATCGAAGGCTAATCCACGTTTTCAAGCCTCGCGCGAAGCGGAAACCAGCGCCCACTCCGCGGGTCTTGTCTTCGCGCTGGCGGTGGCACGTTTGCAGTGCCTCTGTTAAACTGGAGCTTGTTCGACCGCACCTAAGAAGAAAAAAGAGATGCGTCCGGGCTGCTGGCTGTCCCAGCAGCTATTTTTGTCTGTGCACTTTAAGATTATGAGTCAGAAGATTCGCAATATCGCCATCATCGCGCACGTGGATCACGGCAAGACCACGCTGGTCGACGCCATGCTCCGCCAAAGCGGGATTTTCCGCGCCAATGAAGAGCTCATCGAGCGCGTAATGGACTCCAACGATTTGGAGCGCGAGCGCGGAATCACTATTCTCGCAAAAAACACGGCGCTATTCTTTAGCGGCACAAAAATCAACATTGTCGACACACCAGGTCACAGCGACTTCGGCGGGGAAGTCGAGCGCGCCCTCCGCATGGTGGACGGCGTGCTCCTTCTTGTGGACGCCAGCGAAGGCCCGCTCCCGCAAACGCGCTACGTGCTTCAAAAAGCGCTGGCCGCCAAGCTGCCTCCCGTAATCGTTCTCAATAAAATCGACCGCGCCGACGCGCGCCCTGCCGAAGTACTGGATGAGATCTATGACCTCTTTATCGATCTCGACGCCACTGAAAACCAGCTCGATTTTCCCGTTGTCTACACCAACGCGCGCGACGGCATTGCGCAGCGCTCCCTCGATGACAATTCAAAAGATTTGCTTCCTCTCTTTGAAACCATTGTCAAGTCCATTCCTCCGCCGCCGGGCGACCCTCAGGGCGTCCTGCAAATTCAAGTGATGAATCTAGATTACAGCGACTTTCTCGGCCGCATCGCGATCGGCCGCGTCTTCAACGGCACGCTCGAGCGCGGCGCTGAAGTCGGCATCAGCAAATTGGATGGAAAGCTCGTGCCAACACGCATCACCAAGCTCTACACCTTTCGTGGGCTGGAGCGCGATGAAGCGCAATCCGTCGCCGCCGGCGACCTCGTCGCCATCGCCGGCGTTGAAGGCATTCAGATCGGCGAGAGCATTACAGATCTGGGGAACCCGTCGCCGATCGAACCGCTCCTGATCGACGAGCCCACACTCGCAATGATTTTCACCGTAAACAGCGGGCCGCTCTCTGGCAAGGAAGGTTCGTACGTCACTTCGCGGGATCTGCGGGACCGTTTGCAGAAAGAATTGCTGACCAATGTTTCGATTCGTGTGGAAGATACGGAAACGCCGGAATCGTTCCGCGTGCTTGGGCGCGGAGAGTTGCAGCTCGCCATCCTCATTGAGACCATGCGCCGCGAAGGGTTCGAGCTGATGGTGGGCAAGCCGGAAATCGTCGTGCGCACGGAAAAAGGCCGCAAGCTCGAGCCGCTGGAGCGGCTGGTGATCGACGTACCGGAAAATTTCATCGGCATAATTCTCGAAACTCTCGGCAGCCGGCGCGGCGAGATGATCAAGATGAGCAATCACGGCTCCGGCCGCGTGCGCATGGATTTCAAGATCCCTTCGCGCGGCTTGATCGGCTTGCGCAGTCAATTGCTGACCGACACGCGGGGAACCGCGCTGATTCACTCCATTTTTGACGGCTGGACAGAGTACGCGGGCGAGATGGCGCTGCGCCCGACGGGAGCGCTGGTCGCGGACCGCAGCGGCTCGTCGACAGCCTTTGCGTTGTGGAACATTCAGGAACGCGGCGAACTCTTCATCGGACCCGCCATCGAAGTGTACGAAGGCATGATCGTCGGCGAGAATTCGCGCGAGCAAGACATGGACGTGAACGTCACGAAAGAGAAGAAGCAGACGAACATGCGCTCGTCGAGCGCCGACGAGGCGATTCGCTTGATTCCCCACCGCGAGCTGAGCCTCGAGCAGGCTATCGAGTTCATAGCCGACGACGAATTTGTCGAGATTACGCCGAACTCCATCCGCTTGCGCAAAAAAGTTCTTCAAGCCAACAAACGCCCGCGGCGCTGGCAGGAAATCCGCGCCAGCCAGGAAGCCGGCCGCTGAACCGAGCGGCGCCGCGCCACCTAATGGCCTGTTTTGTTGAGTAACTCCTGCAAATACTGTTCCCACAGTGCCGCCCAAGTGTGCGTGCCGTGTCCGTGCGTTTGTTCGCTGGCCGGTATCAGAACAAATTGCCCGTTCTTTAGCCGCACGACTTCGCGCTCGGCGATTTTCAATTCCGGGGGATTGATGAAATCGTCGGCCGAGTTAATCCACATGATGGGGGCCTTGATTTTCTCGAGCTGCGCCGACGGATCGTAATTGCGCGACGCATTCACCTGGTACAAGAGATCGTTCGCGTCGAGTTCTCCGAGACGCGACTTGAAGTAATTGTCCAGATATTTGTCCGCCGCATCGCGCGTCGGTAAATTTTTCTGCATCGGCACGGGCGCGGTGCCGGCGATCAACAGGAGGTCCAGCGCCGCGCGCAAACCCTGCTGAGGCTCGTTCGTATACTCCCCGTTCTTCCATTCCGGGTCGTTACGGATGGCATTCATCACCATCTTCCGCCAGACACGGTTGCGTCCGGCGATCTGTACGGGCAAGCACGCGAGCGGCATCAGGGCGTCCATAAAATCGGGATACGTCTCGCCCCAGACGAAAGAGTGCATGCAGCCCATGGACGTACCGAGAATGAGCCGCAAGTGATTCACGCTGAGCCCTTCCGTCAGCAACCGGTAGTGAGCCAAAACCATGTCGTCGTAGTCATATTGAGGGAACTGGGCGTGCAAGCCGTTGCTGGGCTTCGAGGATTTTCCGTGGCCAATGCCGTCCGGCAGGATGATGAAGAAGCGCGTGGCGTCGAGGAGTTGGCCGGGACCGAAGAGCACTCCTGCAAATTGCGGTTGAAGGAATTGCTGGCCGCTTCCTCCGGTGCCGTGGAGAATCATAACCGCGTTCGTGACATGGCCCTGCGCGTCGCGCGCGGGATTCCCCAGGGTCCTGTAGTGCAAGCGCAACTCGGGCAGTGATTCGCCCGAGTGGAATTTGAAATCATGCACCACAAAATCGCCTTCTGTCGTGGCAGGAGTGGATGTTTGCTGCGCGGCGCAACGAAAACCAGCTGATACGATAATCCCAATGAGCAATGCAAACGATCGGCAAGAAAATGTCATGGAGTTGAGTCCTCCGCAGGTGCAAACTCTAGCATGGGTCCCGGGGCGTTCACCGCAGGCCAGGAATTGCGCGGTACCCCTGCCCCCTCCCCCTCGTTTCTTGGAAGTGCGGATTCTAAAGGCGTTGCAGACGCATTTTTCGTAAGTGCGGATTCTAAAAGGATTATAACCCCTGTGTTTCCCGCATTTCCCAGGGGTGTTCGTAAGTGTTGATTACAAAAGAGTTGTCGATGAATTCTTGTGCCTGTAGGTCCTTTGTTTCCCGCACATCCGAGTGGTCTACGTAAGTGTGGATTACAAAGAGGTTGTGGGAGGGGGATCTTGGAAGTGCGGATTCTTAAGAAGTTAAAGGGCAGCGGATGCCAGATTGAGGCTGGCGCTAAGCCGGGAACGAGAGACTGACGAGGTTGTAGCTTGGCAAACACAGGAGAGGATAGCATGCCAGTACGGATAGGTTAAGTAATAAGCAGGGAATGGGGAGAATTGAGGCTTGAACGGCAATGGGGCAGCTTTAATGGCGCGGGAGGCAGCAAGACGAACAAGAAAAAAGCAAAGTCAAAATCCCCAGGTGCAAACCTGGCACCACGTGCACCCGGCTAGTGTTGGATCGAAATTGTTCCAGGTTCAGTGCGATTCCCAAAGGATCACTGGTGCATTAAGAAGCCAGTGGTAACATTTGCGTCGGTCTCGATGACGAATATGCGTGAGCCGTCGGCTTGATAGTACGACAAGTTTTGCGTGGCGCCTCCCGGCACGAACTGGAGAGTCCCGCCTGTTAGCAAGACCGTGCCCGTAAGGCGCCCGGGATTGTTGCCGTCGGGAGTAAACGTACCGGTGTAAATGTCATTGGTAGTGGAGAAGCTAATGGAGCTGCCGGCATCGTTGGCATAATCCGCGGTACCGCTTAGATTGCCGGAAAGATCGGCAACGACCTGACTTGTGAGGTCGGCTTCCGTCCCAGCGTTGGGAGCGCTCGTCAGATTGACGGCGTAATTTCCCGCCGACATCGAGGGCGCAGGGTTCACTTGGGGAACGAT
>Ga0307479_10005778_pt1 | contig 11317 bp, 10 predicted proteins | sample atmos_gasesECM4C_FD_203743 | JGI IMG/M metagenome (GOLD analysis project Ga0307479, IMG submission 203743) | Hardwood forest soil microbial communities from Morgan-Monroe State Forest, Indiana, United States - atmos_gasesECM4C_515 | ecosystem: Environmental > Terrestrial > Soil > Temperate... | reverse complement strand
GGGGCGCAGCACGGCTATCGGGCATTGTGGGCTGTGCCGTCACAAGGCTCGAAGCACATCCCTCTGTGGACAATTGAGTCGTCACGACTTGCCGGCAAGGGAGGGAGACTCGGCCACGGGGTTAGCAGATTCATGCAGGCGGAATTCACGATGCAGGGCGGTGAGCGCCCGCTGCATCGAGTTCTTCTCGACGACCAGCGAGATGTTGTATTCCGAGGAGCCTTGCGCTATGGCCATGATGTTCACATTTTCGCGGCCCAGCGCCGTGAACGTGCGACCCGCGATTCCCGGGATACCGCGCATGTTTTCGCCGACCACGGCGACGACGGCAATATCAGGATTGGTGGTGACATGCTCGACGGTCTGCTCGGCAATTTCTGGAGCGAACGCGTCGCGGAGCGCATTGAGCGTGCGCTTTTCATCCGCGGTCGCGATTACAAAGCAGATGTCGTTTTGCGAAGAAGATTGCGAGACCAGCAAGACGTTAGTACGCGTCTCCGCTGTAGCGGCGAAAGAACGCGCCAGCACATCGGGCAATCCTACGATGCCAGGGCCGCCCACCGTCACAAGCGTCACGTCGCGGATTGCGGTCAAAGCCTTGACGCCTCCGCCGGTGGGCATGCCTTCGGCGGTGATTTTTGTGCCGGGTTTTTCGGGCGCGAAGGTGTTGCGAATCCAGACCGGAACGCGCGCAGCGGTCACCGGGCGCAGCGTGTTCGGATGCAGCACCTTGGCGCCGAAGTAGGCCAACTCAGCGGCTTCGTTGTAGGAGATTTCGGGAATGGTGCGCGCATCCGGGACCAGGCGCGGGTCCGCGGTTTTTACGCCGTCCACATCAGTCCAGATGACGGTCTCTTGCGCCCCAAGCGCCGCGCCCAGAATTGTGGCGGAGTAGTCGGAGCCGCCGCGGCCCAACGTGGTCTGCACACCTTCAGCAGTGGCCGCGATAAATCCGGTCACGATCGGGACGAGGCCCTGATCGAGCAGAGGCCGCAGCCGTGTCTCCGCGCGATTCCGCGTAGGAACCATGAGCGGCTCCGCTCGGCCGTGGTGCGCGTCGGTGACGATGACTTCGGTAGCAGAAATGGAGACAGCGCGAATGCTCAGTTCGCTCACGGCGGCCGCTACCAGTGGAGCGGAGAGGCGTTCCCCGATCCCGGAGATCACATCCAGGGCGCGAGGAGTGAGCTCGCGAAGTAAAGCGGTGCCGCGCAGCAGGCGCTCAAGCTCGTCAACGACTTCCTGGCAGGCTGTAGCGACTTCGGCGCGAGCTTGCGAGTCGCCCACGAGCGCTTCCAGCGCAGCGATATGCTGGCCGCGAAGTTCCTTTGCCAGCGGCGCGATGAAATCTTGTTCGCCGTGCTCGGCACGATGCGCCGCCTGCACCAGTCGATTGGTCACACCGCTCATCGCGGACACGACGACCACCACGGATCGTTCGGTGGCCGCGGAGCGCACGATGGCGGCGGCGCGCCGGATGCAGCCGGCATCGCCGACGGAGGTGCCGCCGAATTTCATCACTTGCAGAGATGCGCTCATTCGCGTCTTGAAATCAGCTTGTCCGTCTTACGGCCAGCTTTGATTTTCGCATAGCCGAGCCGATTCGCCATCGTGCGAAGCGCGTTGGCGTGACGTGATGTTAAAGCGCGTGAGCCGGTCGCGAGCCAAAGGCCAAAGCGAGCCCCCTGGTTGGCGTGGCTTCTTTCTCTTCGTGGTCGGGCGGGAAGCGGGTCCCGAGCACCCTCGTCCAAATTGCCTAGTCGGACGAGGCGGAGCGGCGCGCGGCCAATGCATCCGCCAAGGTGGAGAGGACCCAGGTCCAGCCATCTTTATGCTGAAGGCCCATTTCGTCGTCGGGAATACCGGAGTGGCGCAGGGTGACTTCGGTCTCGTCGCCGCGAGCCTGCAAAGTCACGTCTACGACGGACTCGGCGCCCTTGGTGGCCTCGGACATCCAGGTGTACTCGACACGGTGGGGCCGGGCGATTTGCAAGAAGCGGCCGTAGTGTGGCCAGGTGCGGCCTTCGTGCTTTACCGCAAAATAAAATAGACCGTCCACGACCGGATTCAAGATCACGCGGTCGCCGCCAAACCACGGCCCGCCGGGACTTTTCGGGTCCATCCAAACGTCGAAGACTTTTTCAGCCGGCGCGGGAATTGTGCGTGAGACGGTCACTTCAGTGAGCTTCATCGCGATTTCTCCTTTTGTGTTGTTTGCGAGTTTGTGTGGTTGGTGCGGCGAAGAATGCCTGGAGGCGATCCATGCGGGTATTCCAAAACTGTTCGTAATTCAGGATCCACCGGGCCATATCCCGGAGGGGCTCCGGTGATAGCGTCAAAGTATTTTCCCTGCCGCGGCGGGTGCGCCAGACCAGGCCTGCACGCTCCAGCACCCGCACGTGCTTGCAAAACCCGGTCAGAGACATGGGAAAAGGTTCGGCGACGTCGGAGATGCGAGCGGAGCCGCGCGCCAGACGGTCGATGATGGCGCGTCGCGTGGGATCAGAAATGGCCGCGGCAACGCGATTGAGCTTCGCCACTGAACGGTGAACCATGTGGTTCACTATATTTGGCTGACGATACCGTTGTCAAGGCGTTCTCGCGTGCCAAGCTTTACGGGGAGAGGGAGCTTGCGCCAAAAGTGTCTAAGGTCACGCACTCAAAGCGCGGAGACGATATGCGCGATAGCGTCGTCGAAGGTGGTTTTGCCGTCGAGATACGGTTGCCAGAAGCGTTCGAGGAGCTTCAGGTACTCGTCCCAGCCGCGCTGGTAGAGGCGTTCGCGGAAAGCGTAAGGAGTGTATTCACCCTCTCCCACACTGGTGTTTTCCGCGTTGACGACGGGCTTGATGATTTCGCCGGTGGTGTAAAAGACCAGCGCGTGCCATAGATCGCGCGGGATGGCTTTGTCACGCTGGCGGCATTCGCGATTGATGGCCAGCTGCACCGGCTCGGCAATTCCGTTGGAAGCTTCGTGGAATAAGACCTCGAGCGCGGAGTTGCCCTGATTGCGCGGATCGGTACTGGAGATCACCACCCGCAGGGGATCGAGCGTGGTGTACGCACCCGCATAATTCGCGAAGGCCGTGACATCGACGCGGATGCGCTCTTTGGGCCAACGCGTCTGGTAAATCTCCGCGAGGCGTTGCGATAACTCTACGCCTTTTACGCGGACCAGTGGCGAGACGCCGGCGATCCACTTGCGGTTGGCGCGATCGTGCTCCGGCCATTCGTGCGCTCGATAGACCGGAGCGGCGTCATTGAGGATGCGCGTGAGCTTTGGCGACAGGCCGGCGTCGCAGGTTTTCTTTTTCGCGCCGGAAAGTTCGTCGCACTGTTCGAAATCGCCGAGCTGATTTTTCAACAGGATCAGCTCGGTGTTGAAGAGCAGGTCTTTGTCCTGGTAGTTGGCGGCGTAGTAGGAAACGGCCGCGTCCCAGGCAAGCTGTTCGCTGGGCGTGCGACGCGTCGCGGCGCCCGCACCGGACGGACTGCCGCGCCCGTCGCGCGATTGCCTAGCTTGCCCATACAAAGTGTGATGGAGATTGATCCAGAATCCGCTGTGCAATTCGAAGACGGGAAGCGGACCATATTGCCAATCCACTTGCGGCTCCGCTGCTGCGGAACGCGGCGGAAAAAGCAAGGCAATGGCAAAAAGCAGTAGAAGCAGGCGCGTGAGTGTGGAGTGGCCCATCGGAAGCGTTCGATGGTAACGCCAAGCACGCCACGGTACAAATATTGTGTGCGCCATTGCGCCAATTTGTTGTTCGGCCAGAAGGGCGTTCAATTTAGCGTCCCGAAGCGAAAATTTCTCCAGCGCTTCGGAATTCGAGTCAATGCCGGCGTAAACAGTGACTTCCTTGGCGCCATCCGCCACGCAATGGTCCCGATGATCTAAATTGAAGTTCTAGCGGCCTTTTGCAACCAGCGATCCAGGACAACGAACCGCTGTTTTTGATCCGGCGCGTCGGTCGCCCAGTTGACACCCATGCCAAGTCCCGGGCAGACGTAGACCACGCGGGCCAAGGTCTCAAAACTGTCTTCGCCGCTGCGCAATTGGATGTTGATCATCGTGCCCGGCGGCAGGGGGTTCAGCGTGTCGATGTAGCAGCCGCTCCGGCTCACGTCGGACGAGCGCGCGATTAATACCGTGGAACTGCCTGGTTCGGACACATGCGCGACCAGCGTCAACGCGTGCCGCGGGAAATCACGTCGATCCGCCGTTACTTCTGCCATGACAGGGCCTCCTAGCGTGTCGTGCCCTGAGAGAACCAATGGAAGCAAGGGCTGCTGTTTGAGCAAGCAGCGCCGCCGGAGAGATGACCTGAAATTTTATTGTGAGAGCAGGCGGGCTTGGGGGCAACCCTCAAACTGGTTAAGGCGCTCCAGTGCGCCAACCACACGAGCGAACGCCTCACTCCACCTTGGGGTCGGCTTCGCTGCCCACCGCGCCTTGACGGTCCGCGCCGTGCAGCCCGCCATTCACATCGCGAAAGAAAGAGCGGCGCCCGGTGCGGCCATACGTCTGGGGCGTACCCGCGAGTGCAAATTTCGCGGGGGCACCAAGGGTGCTCGCGCTTGCGATCACGTAGCGGAAGTTGTAGCCGCTGCGTGCGCCGGCCGCGAGGTCCGCGTCCACAAGGCCCGCAGCTTCGGGGCCGGCCGCTCCTCCTCGCTTCGCAGGCCCAAGATTCGCCAGCGAGTCGGGCAACCGGGTGTACTTACGGCGGTACGCCTCCACGGCGTCGGCGATACTCTTGAGCGACTCGATGGCGGCACGCTCGGTGGACTCAATCTCCGCGGCATCCCATTCGGCGGCAAGCGAAGGTAGATCGAGCAGCACCAGGCCGACCGAGAGCAGCTTCCACTCGCCATTTTCGCGAATGAGTCCCATTCTCACGTGCATCACGTTCTGGCCGACGGTGTCGGTGGCGTCGCGGATTTCCACCGGGAGGAACGCGAGATTGTCGGCGGTTTCGGCGCCGCCAATCTGCGCTTCGGCGGCGCCGCCCGGAGTTTCGCAGCGCACCAGCGGCCTGCCGGAAGCCCCGGTCACCAGCGAAGGTTTGCCCGGCTCATCGAGCAGCACGAAGCGTTTCATCAGCGCGATGCGAGCGCCCGGCGTTAGCGTCGAAAAAGTTTCGGCGTTGCGAGCGGTGAGGAATTTACTGAAGTCGCGCTGACTTTGCGAGCACGCCGCGGCCAGTGCTTCCCGCAGCGCGAGGCTGGGTCCGGTGAGCGGCGCCGTGAGCGTATCAGCAGGACCCGTGTTCGGCCTCGAACTGGATTCGCTGGGCTTTGAGCTGGATTCCTGCGCGCGACTGTCGCAAGCGGCGAACAGTGCCAGCACAGTAACCAGGAACACCTCGAAGATAAACACGCGCGCGCTTCGTGCCGGCCGGAACGATTTCACACTAGTCCTTCGCGGCGCCTAGAATCGCCGCCAGGTTTTGCGTAAAGCTCGATCGCGGCATCACTTCATCGCAACCCGCCGCGCGCGCTTGCGCTGCTAGATCCGTTTGCACGTGCGAGAGAAACCCAACCACGTGCACATTATTTTTGTTCGCACGCAGGCGCTCGATCGTTTGAATCGGCTGGCTTCGCGAGTTCAAATCCACGATCACGAGCTTCGGCGCCGATTCCAGCAGCGTCAGCAGAGCGTCGCCGTTCGCTGCGACTTTCAGTTCCAGACCCAGATGCTTTGCGGTTTCCGCCACCTTCATCTGAAAAAATAGATCGTCCATCAGTGCCACAACTCTGCCCATGCGTCCGCCTCTCTCCCCCGTCCGTCTCTGTGTTCTCCGAGCCCTCTGTGGTGAATCCTCTTTGGTTCGTAAGCGGCCCGGGTGCGAATGGCCGTTCGATTCGATGCCGTTTAGCCCGCGCCATTCCGCCCGCGCCCGAGCACTGTGTTAGAAGGGAAGCCAACCGTGCCCGAAACGATGCTTAGCGGGCTAGGGCTAACCGGGGCCGACCAGGAGGAGGAACAACCCATAATCGCTGAGGGCGTAGACTGCTGCGCATAACTCGAAGTTCGGACAATGACCACTGCAGGCGCCAAAATCGTACCAAGCCACAGAGTAAAGTCTAGTGCCCGCCCCCGCCGCTGTGCGCACCCACGGTATCGTCCGGCACCGCGCCTTTGCGCCCTTTCACGCGGTCGTACACCGAGATTTGGCTCACCGATCCGAGCGCCTCGTTGTAGAACGTCGGCACGCCGAGCGCCGTGCGCAGTTCTTCGTTGCACTTGCGCAAGTTCTGCAGGTGGGAGGCCAAAGCGGGGATTTTTTGCCCATCATCGGTGAGCAAGAATTTCTGATACCCAGCATCCCAGAGCCGCGTGAATTGGCCCTTCAACATAATGGTGGGCATCACGGTCATCTGGTACCGGCCGTCCGGGCCTTTCCGAAACTCCGCGCCGCAGCCATATTTTTCCACGCGCACCACGCCGCGCGTACTGCCGACGGTGAAGCCCAGCACCGCCAGCCCTTCAATCGCCTTCGGATCAAACCGCTCTTCGACATTCCACATAGGTAGTTAGGGTAATGAATGCACGCTCGTCTGTAAAGTACACCTTGAACCCGCATGAATTCTTTGAATCCGAATGCGCAGGTTTCTGAAAATTTTTTAGGCCAGATTCACACAACTGAAACAATTGCTCGCACTTCCGTTCATCGAAACGCTTGTTAATTGTAGCCACTTACGGAGCGGGTGCTGATATCCACAGGTCGGGGTTGATCCCTGTGCCGCGCGTGTGATAAGTCGTGCGTGCGAAATTCTAGTCGAGGAAAAGGGGCATTACGGAATGTCAAAACTAAGGCGGTCGCTGCTGGTGTTTGTCACCAGCCTGTTCCTCATCGTTTTTTCTTCTGACGCGCAACAATCTCTCGGGTCCATCAATGGTACGGTTGCAGACAGCTCCGGCGCCGTGCTGCAGAAGGCCATGGTTAGGATCCGCAATGTGGCCACCAACGACGAACACACCATCACGACCAACAACGACGGTTACTTTCAGGTCGTCGATCTGGCCATTGGCACCTACGAAGTTTCCTTTTCACGCGACGGTTTCGACACCGAAGTCCATTCGAAAATTCTCGTCCAAGGCGATCGCACCGCCACTGTAAATGGTTCCTTGCGTCCTGGGCAGGTTTCCTCGACCGTGACCGTCAGCGCCACTCCGCTGCTGAACCAAACGGATATGACCAACGGCTATACCCTGGATGCCGACCTCATCGAAAATATCCCCCTGGGAACCGGCAGCTTTACGCAACTGGCGATTTTGGCTCCCGGCGCCAATGCCGATTTTCTGGGCGGCGCGGGCACCAACGCTGGCCTGGGAAACCAAAATATCTTCGCCAATGGTCAGCGCGATACCAGCAACACCTTTAGCTTCAATTCGGTGGACGCCAACAATCTCTTTAACGGCTTGTCGTCCAGCGCGATCGGCGAGAGCCGTTTTGTGTTGAACACCAACGAGCACTTTGGAGCGGGCGGTGTGGTCATCACCAACAGTTCCGTTTTTGACGCCATCGGACAGGCGCTCCCCGCGCCCCCACCGGAAACCGTGGAAGAAATTCACGTGAACACTTCGATGTACGACGTGACGCAAGGAGCGACCAGCGGAGCGCATATCTCGCTGGCCACCAAGTCCGGCACCAACGATTTCCATGGCTCCGCTTATGAATATCACCAGACCTCTGGATGGGATGCCAACCAATTTTTCTTGAATGCGGCGGGCATCTCGCGCCCGCCGCTCCACCGCAATACCTTTGGCGGAGCCCTGGGCGGACCCATCCTGCGTGACAAGCTTTTCTTCTTTGGGTCGTATCAAGGTCAGAGAGTTACCGATGCGACCAACGGCTCAACCCAAGTGGTCAACGTTCCCACTGGGCTGACCGACGATCGTAGCGCCGCGACCCTCGCCGCGCTCGCCGGCGTTCCGGTAGCCAACATCGACAATGCCTCGCTGACCCTCCTTCAGGCAAAACTCAATGGGAAGTTAGTGATTCCTTCGCAAAACGTCGCCGATCCGGGTCAGATCGCCCTCTTGAACGGCAACGCCATTGAGACCGGGCCACCAAGCACCTTCAAAGCCGATCAGGTCAACGCCAACATCGACTACCTGTTCAACACCAAGGACCGCCTCGCAGGGAAATATTATTTTCAAAATGACCCCAGCACCAGCCCATTTGCAATCAGTGCGGTGCCAGGCTTTCCTCAAACCCTCCAAGCTGGCAGCCAGGTGTTCTCGCTGGAGAACACTACGAGCTTGACTCCGAATACTACCTGGGAGCAGCGAATCGGTTTTATCCGCCAGATCGCCAATGCCACCACCGCTCAACAACTCAGTCCCACTGCCTTAGGTATTAATCTGCTCGGCAGCAAGCTCTTTCCGGGCTTTTCGATCAGCAACGCGGGGTCGGGAAATGGCAATAGCTTGGATATCGGCCCCGCCAACAATTTCGCAAACGCCGGTGTCTTCCAGAATCACTTTGAAGTGGCCACAAACTATAACTGGATCGTCGGCCGCCACACTCTCTCCTTCGGATTCAACGGGGACTACGGCCAATTGAACGTCATCAATCGTGAAAACGAAATTGCGACGTTCACTTTCTCGAACTTCAAAAACTTTTTGACCGGAAACCTGGGTGGCAGGAACGGCGGAACGCTGTTGAATGGTGAGACCAACCGCTATTACCACGCGAAACAGGTAGGACTCTTTGCCCAGGACAGCTTCAAGATCCGGCCCAATCTGACTGTGACCGCCGGCTTGCGGTGGGATTGGGACGGCCCGCTCGTGGAAAAGCATGGCCTGCTTACTAATTTCTACCCCCAGGACTATTCCTACGACCTCGGCACCGATACCATCAACAACATCGGACTGGTCATCGCCGGCAACAACAAACAATTCTGCGCCACCAAAACAAGTTTCTGCGTGAACGATTCGACGCTGACGGGACGCCAGTGGATCTTTGAGCCGCGCATCGGCATCGCGTGGAGTCCCAAATTTGTGAAGAATCTCGTGGTGCGCACGGGCTTCGGTCTGTACGCCGACCGCGGCGAATTCTTCACCGAATTCTCGCCCAGCGCCGGACTTGGCATCAGCGGTCCCTTTGGTGTCACCGCCGAGCAGCCTTTCACCGTACCTCTGAACACGTCGTGCACCGGTGTACAGTGCCTCAGCAACAACCCGTTCGGTACCGCGGCGCCACCTCCGCCTCCGGCCAATCTCACTGGCGTCACGGCGCTGGTACACAACCAATCGGGATTGAGCGGTTGCGCCGAGCCCGTTACGCCCACGTGCTCGCCCACCGGAACGCCCTTGCGGGCGTTTCTGTTCGGCGGTTACGATCCGAAAAACACCCTGCCCTATTCCGAAAACTGGACTCTCGACGTGCAATGGCAACCGTTCAATACCTTGCTGCTCGATATCGGTTATGTAGGAAATCGAGGTTTGCACCAACTTCTCCCGATTCCCTTCAACCAACCGGGTATTGCCACTCCGACAAACCCCATCAACGGACAGATTTATTCGTACGGCTATCAAGCCACGGACGCCGACGGAGGCACTGGGGTTTTGCAAACCGAACAAATCGCCACCACCATCGGGGATTTCACTGGCAACGACGGCAATACTGCCCTGCGCGTTCCCTTCATTGGCTACAACCCGAACTCGAACTTCTGGGAAGCCGAGGGTATCTCGACATACCACGCGCTTCAGGTCAGCGCCAAAAAACGGTTGAGCCATGGCCTCACGGTTAACGCGGCCTACACTTGGTCCCACACGCTGGATGAAGGTGGTGGAATTTCCGAGGGGCTCTTCTACAACGGCAACAACCCGCTCAACCCCAGGAGCGCTTACGGCAATTCCGCTTTCGATCGCACCCATGTCTTCACCATCAACTATGTGTATCAGATCCCGAATATCACGAAGTCCGAGGGATTCGTGAAGCACATTGTGAACGGCTGGGGCTTCAACGGAATCACCATCCTGCAGAGCGGTCTGCCCTATGGGGTGTATGACTTTTCTGGCACCGTCGCCAGCCAATTCTTCGGCGCGGGCGACGACTTCATCACCAACCCATTCCTCGCCACGCCGGGCACAACTCCCAAGGCTGTGCAGTTGCAAGGCACCACCGGCATAAACGCCGGCAAACCGGTGCTCAACGGCGGCGCCTTTGGTATCAATGTCAACGCGCCGGGAACGAACGGCGTGCCTCCCTGCGGCCCCACGACGGACGAGCCAACCAACCCGGTCGCCGCATGCGACTTCTCAGAGACAGGCTATTCCACCGCTGGCCGAAACCTTTTCCGCGGCCCTTTCCAGACACGCTTCGACTTCAGCGTCTTCAAAACATTTAAGCTGACCGAAAGGTTTGCGCTGCGGTATGACGCGCAGTTCTTCAACATCTTCAACCACGCCAGCTTTGACGCGCCGAGCAACAACCCCAGCTTGAATCCATGCTTCGGCGCCAACCTGCAAACCAGTCCGGCGAACGGCTGCCAATGGCTGGGTACGATTCCAGCCGTCGCGGGATCGACAACCATTGGCAATGGCATGGCGCCTTCCGGAACCGGCTTCGTCCAAAGTACGATCGGAAGCCCGCGCCTGATCCAAATGTCGCTGCACCTGACGTTCTAGCTTTAGACAAACCTGTTAGCTTACTGAAAACGCAAAGCGGGGCCGCCAAAGTGGCCCGCTTTGCGTTGCAGGCGAAACTGGTAGCCGGCATGTCTGCCGGCTCTGTGCCGGGAAAATATCAACCCGCCGCAAAGATCCCTGACGGCATTGTTTTGAATTCTCACATAGACTCTTGCGGCACCTCCCCCGAGCCTTTCCTCGCCGGAAAAAAAGCGTAGAATATGCTTATGGCGAAGAAACCCGATGGCGCCCTTCAGGTGGCGTGCCCGTGCTGCCACGCAAAGCTCACGATCGACGCGACGCTCGGCGTGGTCCTGTCGCATGAGGCTCCGCCGCCCAAAGCGGGGTCCGGCGTCGATCTGACCGACGCGGCCGGGATCCTAGCCGAGCAAAATCGGCAGCGCGAGGACAAATTCCGCGATTCCTGGTTCCAGGAGTCGAACAAAGAAGATATCCTCGCCAAGAAGTTCGAAGAAGCGATGAAGAAGGCCAAAGACGCTCCTGCGGGCAAACCCATCCGCGATTTCGACTTGGACTAGTCGCCCGCCTGGGCTCTGCGAGCGGACTCTTGTAGGGCTTGACGGCCGCGTCCGGCAGGACCCGACGCCACGCTGTTCGTGCACTCCTTCGTGAGAGTCTCGTATCCCTCTCTGCGAAACTCCGGCTCCTCCGCCC
>Ga0307479_10005777_pt1 | contig 11318 bp, 12 predicted proteins | sample atmos_gasesECM4C_FD_203743 | JGI IMG/M metagenome (GOLD analysis project Ga0307479, IMG submission 203743) | Hardwood forest soil microbial communities from Morgan-Monroe State Forest, Indiana, United States - atmos_gasesECM4C_515 | ecosystem: Environmental > Terrestrial > Soil > Temperate... | reverse complement strand
GTCGGCATTGCCGCGACGCTCCTGCTCGGCGCGCTATTCGTCGCGGCGCAATCCTGGGAACGATGCCTGCGCCGGAAGCGGAGTTTGTCCACGATCTGCAGGGCAGGATGGCCGACCCTTCGCGCAACGATCTGCTGAGCTTCAGCTACATCTGGTATCAGCCGCTGTCGAAGGAGATCCACGATACCTGGGCGCGGATGCCGTCGAACCTGTTGGGCATTCCGGTATTCGCGCTCCTGATCTGGTTGCACACGCCGCTGTGGCGCTATTTCGCGCAAACGATCCGCGCGCTTGGCGACGAATGGCACCGCCGCCTCGTCGTCGCGGCATTATTGGGCGTCAGCGCTGGCTATCTCATCATGTTCGCCATCGTGTTCGACTACTCGCGCTGGATCTCGAACTGGGCGGTCTGCATGTTCCTGATCCTGCACGCCGCGAAAACGCTGCCGGCCGCGCAGGCCGTGCCGCCGATCGCGCTGGATGACCGCAACACAAAAATCTTCGGCTGGATCGTGACGCTGATCCCGCGCATCGGGATCGTGCGGCCGTTCTGATGTTTTGAGCATGATCTTTTCGAAAAACCGGTATCCACCCCGCATCAAGTGCGGGGCAGGCTTTTCCGGATCATGCTCATATGACTCAACCCCGAGACCTTCTGATCCGCACGTAGAGCGCGCCTTCGCCGCCGTGGCCGATGTGGGCTTCCTCGAAACCGACCACCAGCGACCGAAACTCCGGCAGGCTCAGCCAGTGCGGCACCTGACGGCGCAGCACCCCGCGCTCGGCTTCGGCACCGCTGACCCTGCCCTTGCCGGTGATGATGAGCACGAAGGTGAGGCCGTCGTGATGAGCGCGTTGCAGGAACCCGAACAGCGCGCGATGGGCACGCGTTTGCGTCATGCCGTGCAGATCGAGCCGGGCGTCGATCTCGTTGGTGCCCCGCGACAGCCGCGAGCGCTCGCGCCGGCCGAGCGGCGCCAGCGGCGGCACCGCTGACTTGGCCGGTTTCGGCGCGTGCGCCAGCGCAATCGGCCGTGGCGGCGGGGCGGGCTTGGCGACGGCCGAGTGCGAGATAGGTTCGCTCGCCTGGGCCTTGGCGGGGCGCGGCTTCTTTCGCAACGGCTTGACCTGTTTGGCAACGCTGTCCCAGAGCGAACGCTCCTCCTCGCTCAGTGCTCGCTTCGGTCGGGACGGCGCCGGGGCTTCTGACATCGATGATGCGGACGGGCGCTTCATCGGCCGTGGCGATAACGCCTGATATAGTGGTGGCGCAGTTCAGGAGCCGGCGCGAACTCTGGCCGTGGTAACGGCAACGGGATCACGGTTGCCGTGGCCTGTGCCACGGTCGTCGAGGCCGGCGCGGACGCGGTGTCCTTCTGATCCTTGGATTGAGTCTTTGCCTGATCCTTCGACTGTTCCCTGGCCTGATCCTTGATCGGCTCCTTGGATGGCTCCTTGGGTTGATCCTTGCTCTGATCCTTCAACGGATCGACTTGCGAAAACAGTTTTGCGATTTTCGCCGACGGCCGCTCGTCTGGCAGCGGCAGCTTGCGGCCGCGCTCGACCGGATCGAGGCTTTTGGGCACCAGCATGACAAAGCGCATGTTGTGTCGCAGGCGGCCGGATACCTTGCCGGCGTCGGCGCCAGCGCCGAAGTAAAGATCGGCGCGCGCGGGGCCGACGATCGCCGAGCCGGTGTCCTGCGCGATCATCAACCGGTGGAACGGCGTCTTCGACTGCGCCGATTCGATCGGTAGCTCGCCGGTGATAAAGAACGGCGTGCCGTAGACATGCAACGACTTGTCCACCGCGATCGAGCGGCCCGGCGTCAGCGGCACGCCCTGGGCGCCGACCGCTTCGTCCTTGTCGGAGAGCGGCACCTCGCGGAAGAACACGTAAGCTCGATTTTGCCGGCGCACTTCCTTGGCGCCGTCGGGATTCTGCTCCATCCACTCCCTGATCCGCTGCATCGACATTTCCTCTTTCGGGATGATGCCGCGGTCGATCAGGACGCGCCCGACCGCCGTATAGGGATATCCGTTATGGGCGTCATAATTGATTCGGACGGTCGAACCGTCGGGCAGACGGATCCGCGCCGAGCCCTGGATCTGCGCGAACAGAAGATCGGTCGGGTCCTTGAGCCAGCAGATTTCGAGTCCGCGGCCGGCGATCGCGCCGTCCTCGATCTCGGCGCGGTCGTAATAGGGCACGAGCTTGCGGCGGCCGATCTTGCGGTACACCGCGCCCTTGTTCGGCAGGCTGACGGAGTCCTGGGTGAAGCCGCGGACGAACAGGTTCGAGGGACGGCGATAGACCGGCACGTTGTAGACGTCGGTCTTCGTGCGCGATCCCTCCAGCACCGGCTCGTAATAGCCGGTGACAAAACCGTCGTCTTCGCCGAGGCGGGAGATTTTCAGCGGCACGAAATGCGCCTCAAAAAATGCTTTCGCCTTGGCTGCATCGGAAATATTTTCCGCACGCGCCGCCTGGCAGGGATCGCGCAACGAAACGCCCAGCGCTTTAGGATCGCTGGGCGGTATGTTCTGGGCGGCGATGGGCTTGCAACTGGTGCGAAAGGCACTGTAGGCGGCGAGGTGGTCGTCCTCGTTCCATCCCGGGATATCGGCCCAGGCCAACGGGGCATATTGGCTGCCGCTGATCTCCAGCGGAAGCGGCAGGTTCGGATAGGGAACAGAGCGCTGAACGGGAAGGTGGGAAGCGGAAAGACGCGCCCGCATATGACGCGCCGCGATAGCGCCAAGCGGAGCCAGCGACAACGCGACCGCGGTCACACCTAACGCCACGGCGCATCGCTTCAGCCAATTTGCGTTAGTGCGCGCTTCCCGTGCCAACCAACTTCCAGTTCGGATCCCGTGAGGTGGTGTCGCGGGCAAAGGTCCAGACATCGGTGATATCGGCGACCTTGTCCGGATTGCCGTCGACGATCGTGCCGGCCTTGTCGCGGGTGACCGAGATCATCTGCGACACAAAGCGGACGGTAAGCTGCGCCGAGCGGTCGCGTGCTTCCGCGCCGACCAGCTCGGCCTTGTCGATCGATACGAAACGCGTTTCGGTCTTCTGCTCGTGCTTCTCGCGATCGCGGATGACCGTCTCGAAGCTCTCATAGACCTCGGACGACAACAGATCGCGCAGCGCGCGGCGATCGCCGTTGGCGAACGCCAGCACGATCATCTCGTAGGCGCTACGGGCGCCGGAAAGAAAATGCCGGGGATCGAACGACGAATCGAGCAGCGCGATCGAGTCGAGGCCTTGCGCAAGCGTGCTGCCCGGCTCGGCGAGACCCTTCCAACGGTCGGTTGGCGGCGTCACATCCGCGGTCGGCGCCAGCGGCGGCGGCTGATCGATCACCGTGCCCGGAATCGGAACGACGGTGCTGTCGGGCGCGCCCTGGACGACGTTGCGCGGGGCGCGGTCGAACGGTGGCCGCTCGTTACCGGTGCGCTGTCCGAGCACGTTGCGCAGGCGCAGGAAAATGAACACGGCCAACGCCAGGAAGATGATGGTGTAAATATCCACGTCGTTTTCGCTTTCTGGTCCCTGCCGGCAACGAGCCTGGCGCTAGAGCGTTCCCTGACAAGGAACCGCTGGAGCCTACATCATCGATTTCTTCAACAGGATGTAGGCACGAAATCTGGCCCGGCCAATGGCGCGCGTCGGCAAACGCGATTGTAGCGCGTTTTCGGCTCAAGGGGAAACCCGGCCTGCCTGGAAATCGCGCATATTCAATTATTTAAGGTAACCACCGGCTGGTCGCGCGGATCGTCGATTTCGCCCGCGCTTGGCGGCGGGTAGCCAAATCCGCCCCCAGTCGATTTGAGATTGCGGTCGTCCTTGTGGAACAAGGCAAGGCTATGTTAGCCACTCGCCCCGATAACCGCCTATTTTGCTTGCGCCAGGAGAGATTTCATGACCAACGGCAACGGTGCCCCTCCCGAGGTGGGCGCTCCACCCCAGTTGAACGTGCTGGCGCAGTACACCAAGGACTTGTCGTTTGAGAATCCGAACGCCCCGACCTCACTGTCGCCGCAAGCGCAGCCGCCCCAGATCAACATCCAGATCAATGTCGGCGCCAACAACCTCGCTGAAAACGAATATGAGGTGACGCTCTCGGTCGAGGGCAAGGCCGAAAACGCCGGCAAGGTCATGTTCAGCTTCGACCTCGCCTATGCCGGCGTATTCCGCATCGTGAACGTGCCGCGGGAAAATCTGCATCCCCTGATCATGATCGAGTGCCCGCGCCTGTTGTTCCCGTTCGCGCGCGAAATCATCGCCACTGCCGTGCGTGACGGCGGTTTCCCGCCCTTGATGCTGGACCCCGTCGATTTCGTCGGCCTGTATCGCCAGAACATGGAGCGGCAGACCGCCGCAGCACAGGCCACCGGCGCCAAGCCCAGCTAAAGCGCAGGCAGAAAGTCGTTCCAGATCGGCTTATCGCCAAGAGTAGCGATGAAGGCCCGATGCAACTCGCGGTCGGCGTCGGTGATTCGCGGCGCAAGCGGCACCTCGCGCTGCCGCCGTGGCATTTCTCCGGATACCCCGATGCGGATTTCACGGCTTTCCGAGGCCAGGATCAGTTGCGACTGCCGGGCTCCGATCAGGTCGATATAGACTTCGGCCAGAAGCTCGGCGTCGAGCAGCGCGCCGTGCTTGGTGCGGCGGGAATTGTCGATCGCATAGCGCGAGCAGAGATCGTCGAGCCGGTTCGACACGCCCGGATGCTTGCGCCGCGCCAACAATAGCGTGTCAACCAGCCGTTCGCGCGCGATCGGCGGCCGCTTCATGCGGTCGAGCTCGGCATTGATGAAGCTGATGTCGAAGGACGCGTTGTGGATGACCAATGGCGCATCCGCGATGAATTCGAGGAAATCGTCGACCACTTCGGCGAACAACGGCTTGGCGCGAAGGAACTCGGTGGACAGCCCATGCACGGCGAAGGCTTCCGCCGGCATCTCACGCTCGGGATTGATGTGGCAGTGGAAAGTCTGCCCGGTCGGCATGCGGTTGAACATCTCGACACAGCCGATCTCGACCAGCCGATCGCCGCGCAGGGGATCGAGGCCGGTGGTTTCGGTATCGAGGACGATTTCGCGCATTGGAAAAAACCCGTACGCGGCGAATCAGGGCCGCCGACGCGGCATCTTAACAGCCTGATCCAGAATGTCGCGAATGCGCGCGCGCACCGGATCCAGCCCGTGCGACGTATCCACCACGAAATCGGCGCGCTTGCGCTTTTCCGGGTCGGGCATTTGCCGCGCCAGTAGAGCGTCCAGCGCCTCCTTGGTCATGGTGCCGCGCGCGAGAATCCGCTTCCGCTGATTTTCGGGCGAGGTGGTGACGACCACGACGGCGTCGACGCGCTTCTCGCCGCCGGTTTCGAACAGCAAGGGCACGTCGACCACCGCAACCGGCGCGCCGGACCGTTCAGCGTCGTCGAGGAATTTCTGGTGATAGGCCTTCAGCATCGGGTGCACGATCTGCTCGAGCTGCCTGATCGCCGCGGGGTCATGCACCACCTTGGCCGACAGGCGCGCGCGATCGACCTTGCCGTCAACCGTGGTTCCGGGAAACGCCGCCTCGATCGCAGGTGCCGCCTCGCCCTGGTAGATTTCGTGCACGGTAGCATCGGCGTCATAAACGGGAACGCCGGCCTCCGCGAACAGTTTGGCGGTGGTCGACTTCCCCATTCCGATCGAGCCGGTCAGACCCAGAACCCGCATGCAAAATCTCTCGTCGCTACGCCTAGAGCATGATCCGGAAAAAGCCCGCCCCGCACTTGATGCGGGGTGGGTACCGGTTTTCCGGAAAGATCATGCTCGAATAAAAAGCTAAAAGCGCAATAAGCTCAAGCGATCGCGCTTTGCCCGCTTCATACCGCAAGCAGATGCTGGCTGCGCAGGAAATCGAGCAAAGGCAATAGTGGCAGGCCGAGGATGGTGAAATGATCGCCCTCGATCCGCTCGAACAGATGCACGCCGAGGCCTTCGAGCTGGTAGGCGCCGACGCTCGACGTCACCACGGCTTCCCCGGCCTCGTCCAGATAGGCCGCGATTTCGGCTTCGCTGAGCCGCCGCATGGTCAGCCGGGCGATGACGACGTCCTCGAACAGGATCTTGCCGTCACGCACAACAGCTACGGCGGAGTGAAGTTCATGACTGCGGCCGACCAGCATGCGCAGTTGCGCCAATGCCTGCACCCGGTCGGCAGGTTTCGTGAAAAGATGCTGTTCCAGCGCCAAGGTCTGATCGGCGCCGACGACGAAGCGGCCCGGCCTGGCGCGCGAAACAACAAGCGCTTTTTCGCGCGCTAGCAAGCCCGCGATCTCGCCCGGCGCCGAAAAGCCTGAGGCCTCTTGAGCGGCCCGCTCGTCGATGTCGGCGGGTATCGCCTCGAACGCGATGCCGGCATTACCGAGCAGCATTTTTCGCGCGCGGCTTTGCGAAGCCAGGATTATCGGATCAGTTCCGTGCCAGAGCGTCATGGCCGACACTTCATTCCGGCTGCCGTTGCCGCTGCCTGTCGCTGTAAAGCTTCAGGATGGCGGCGGCAGTTTCCTCGATCGATCGTCGCGTCACGTCGAGCTGCGCCCAATTGAATTTGGCGCACAGCTTTCGCGCGAACGCAACTTCGTCGGCCACGGCCTTGCGATCGATGTACTCTTCGTTGCTTGGACCCGCCCCCATGCTCAACAGCCGATTCTGCCGCACCTGGATCAAACGCTCAGGCGTCGCATGCAGGCTGACCACTAGCGGCTTTTTCAACATCTCCAGTTGATGCGGGACCGGAATCCCCGGTACCAGCGGAACATTGGCGGTGCGGACGCCGCGGTTGGCGAGATAGATCGAGGTCGGCGTCTTCGAGGTGCGGGACACCCCGACCAGGACCACGTCGGCATCCTCCAGTCCTTCGACGTGCTGGCCGTCGTCATGCATCATCGTGTAGTTCAACGCGTCGATGCGCGCAAAATATTCCGCATTCAAGACGTGCTGGGCGCCGACCCGCCCCGTCGTCGCCGCGCCGAGATAGGCCTCAAACAGCTGCATCACCGGGCCGATGATCGACAGGCTCGGAACATTGATCTCCTTGCACTTGGCTTCCAGCCGGATGACCAGGTCCTTCTCGAGCAAGGTGAACAGTACGATGCCCGGCGCTTCCTCGATTTCATCGAGCACCCGATCGAGCTGCTTCTGGCTGCGCACCAGCGGATAGACATGTTCCACGGGAGTCACATTGGCGTATTGCGCGGCAACCGCGCGCGCCACTGTGATCAACGTCTCGCCAGTCGAATCGGAGATGAGGTGAAGATGAAAATAGTTGCCTGAGGTGGGCACCTGGAACCCTGTATGTCCTGTGAATCGTTGTGGAGCTCGGTGATAGAATCGAACGCAGCTTAATCGGATCCGGGATAAACCGGCACCTTCTTCACATCGCCTCATATCGGGAAAAGTCTGCGCGTCACTTGCGATGATAGTGGGGTTATGTGGACTTGTCTCTCCATAACCTGCCGAAGAAGCGACACAAGCGACTGAAATAGGTGGTGTTATTCGGTTGACGCGTTCAGGTAGGGGATTTGTTGACGGATGTGAACAACGGCTGGCAATTGGCAGACGTCTTTGCGTGAGCGCAATCCACCGCTACTTAGACTCAAACCTTAAGATCAAAATATTAGTTTAGAGGAAGGCTTGCTTGCGGTGAGATCCCGGCGCAAAGCAGCGACAACGATCGCGGGAACGATGCCATGAACGCCGCGGCGGCCAGAAGGCGAGACGTCGAAGATGTATGAATGGATCAAGGCGCTGCACGTGATCGCTGTCATCTCATGGATGGCGGGCATGCTCTATCTGCCGCGGCTGTTCGTCTATCATTGCAAGGCTGAGATCGGCTCAAAACAGTCCGAGACGTTCAAGGTGATGGAGCGCCGGCTGCTGCGGGCGATCATCAATCCGGCAATGATCGTGACCTGGCTTGCGGGACTTTATCTCGCCTGGGCTGGCCACTGGCTTTCGCAGCCCTGGTTGCACACAAAGCTGCTGCTGGTTGTGGTGCTGTCCGGCGTCCACGGTTTTTTTGCCCGCTGTGTGAAGGATTTCGCCGCTGACCGGAATCGGCGCAGCCAGAAATTCTATCGTATTATCAACGAAGTGCCGACGGTGTTAATGATCTTGATCGTGATCCTGGTGATCGTGAAGCCGTTTTGATAGGCAGCGTCGCGTACACTTCCCGCATCGCTACTCCTTGCGGAACGCAAGATGATTTTCTATAGTATCTAAATCCCACCCAACGCAGGCGGATGTGGTTGCGTTCCGGTTTAGACCGGCCGCCACATCAGGTTTGATGCCTCTCCGGCGCTTTCCTTGCTCAGACCTGCGGACCTTCCTTTTTTCGTGTCCGCTTTTCTCAAAGCCACCTCGCATCCCTTCCCTAAAATATTCCACAGGACCACCCCAATGCGGGAAATCAAACTTCAAGACCTCAAATCTCAAACGCCAGCCGAGCTGGTCGCATTCGCGGAGGAGAAAGGGGTCGAAAATGCCAGCACCATGCGCAAGCAGGAGCTGATGTTCGCCATTCTCAAACAGCTTGCGATCCAGGAAATCGACATCATCGGCGAAGGCGTCGTCGAGGTTCTCTCCGACGGCTTCGGCTTCCTGCGCTCGCCGGATGCCAACTACCTGCCGGGACCGGACGACATCTATGTCTCGCCCTCGCAGATCCGCCGCTTCGGACTTCGCACCGGTGACACCATCGAAGGCCACATCCGCAGCCCGAAAGAGGGCGAACGCTATTTCGCGCTGCTCAAGGTCAACACGCTGAATTTCGAGGACCCGGAAAAATCCAAGCACAAGGTCAACTTCGACAATCTGACGCCGCTGTTCCCCGACCAGCGCTTCCGGCTCGAGCTCGAAGACCCGACCCGGAAGGATCTTTCGGCAAGGGTGATCGACATCGTCGCCCCGATCGGCAAGGGCCAGCGCGCCCTGATTGTGGCGCCGCCGCGCACCGGCAAGACGGTGCTGATGCAGAACATCGCGCATTCGATCACGGCCAATCATCCCGAATGCTATCTGATCGTGCTCCTGATCGACGAGCGGCCCGAGGAAGTCACGGACATGCAGCGCTCGGTGAAGGGCGAGGTGGTTTCCTCGACCTTCGACGAGCCGGCAGTACGCCACGTCCAGGTTGCCGAGATGGTGATCGAGAAGGCCAAGCGTCTGGTCGAGCACGGCCGTGACGTCGTGATCCTGCTCGATTCGATCACGCGGCTCGGACGCGCCTACAACACCGTGGTGCCGTCATCCGGCAAGGTCTTGACCGGCGGTGTCGATGCCAACGCGCTGCAACGTCCAAAGCGGTTCTTCGGCGCCGCGCGCAACATCGAGGAGGGCGGCTCGCTCACCATCATCGCAACCGCGCTGGTCGATACCGGCAGCCGCATGGACGAGGTGATCTTCGAAGAGTTCAAGGGCACCGGCAACTCGGAGCTGATTCTCGACCGCAAGGTTTCCGACAAGCGGACCTTCCCGGCGATCGACATCTCGCGTTCCGGCACCCGCAAGGAAGAACTGATCACCGATCCGCAGGTCCTGAAGAAGATGTACGTGCTGCGCCGGATCCTCAATCCGATGGGCACGATGGACGCCATCGACTTCCTGCTCGACAAGCTGCGCAACACCAAGAACAACTCGGAGTTCTTCGAGTCGATGAACACCTGAGCCCGTCTCGGCTGGGTTTGAGGATAGGGTGCTCTCGTGGAATCGAGGGCGCCCTTCTTCGTTTCCGTCGACGAGGTTACGCCACTGGCCGCCGCCGGACCGACTATGTTGCGATGCAACATAGAACGATCAAGCCGGCGGGCCAAGCCAATGCGAATCACATTGCCTTCGAAAATGCTCCGGCCCAAATAGGCGATGCACCCGCGCGACCAAACCATCTTTGCGCTGTCGTCAGGCCGGCCGCCCAGCGCGATCGCCATCGTCCGGATCTCGGGGCCGCAAGCCGGCGCTGCACTGACATCGCTCGCCGGAAAAATTCCGCTGCCGCGGATGGCAACGCGGGTCTTGCTACGAGGCTCCGGCCGCGGGCCGATCGACGACGCCGTGGTGCTTTGGTTTCCGGGACCGGCGAGCGCGACCGGTGAAGACGTCGCCGAGTTTCATGTCCATGGCGGACGCGCGGTGCTTGCCGCCTTGTTCACAGCGCTCTCGCGAATCGAACATGTACGCGCGGCCGAGCCCGGCGAATTTACCCGACGCGCGTTCGAGAACGGCAAGCTCGATCTGACCGAAGCAGAGGGCCTCGACGATCTCATCCACGCCGACACTGATCGGCAACGCCGCCAGGCGCTGCGGCAATTGAAGGGTCTGCTCGGCGACAGGGCGCGCGACTGGCGCGCGCGGATCATCGAAGCCTCCGCACTGATCGAAGCCGGCATCGATTTTTCCGACGAGGGCGACGTGCCGGCGGAGCTGATGGCGCCGGCGCTCGCTGGGATCAAGACGCTGCTCGCCGAGATCGAAGAAGGGCTGGCGGGGCGGGGCAAAGGCGAACGGCTACGCGAGGGACTCGTGGTGGCGATCGCCGGTCCGCCGAATGTCGGCAAGTCGACCTTGATGAATCAACTGGCGCGGCGCGAGGTCGCGATCGTCTCGCCGCATGCGGGTACTACGCGCGACGTGATCGAGGTGCAGCTCGACCTCGACGGTTATCCGGTGACCGTGATCGACACCGCCGGCATTCGCGAAACCGACGATCCCGTGGAGCAGGAGGGGGTGCGACGCGCGCGGGCGCGGGCGGCGGACGCTGACCTGGTATTATGGTTAACGGATTCTGAAGAAGGGCCGTGGAAGCACCAGGGCAGCTCGCCGGTTTGGCTGGTCCGCAACAAGATCGATCTCGATGATGAGGAAGCGGTCGCAGCGAGATCCGATTCGTCGCGAGGGCATGGGTTCAAAATTTCCGCGGGGCGTGGGGATGGCATCTCCGATCTGGTCGCAGCCCTGGTTGCTTTCGCGCAGGATTTTTTTGGCGTGAACGAGGGAGCCTTGATCACGCGGGAGCGGCAGCGAAGGCAGCTCGAGGAAACTGCACTCTCGTTACGGCGGAGCATCGCTGCCGTCGGACGAGGGGAGGAACTAGTCGCGGAAGATTTGCGGGCAGCCGCGTATTCGCTCGGCCGGCTGCTCGGCAGAGTCGACGTCGAGGACATTCTTGACGTGATCTTCAGAGAGTTCTGCATCGGCAAGTGATGCTCCTTCGTTCCGTCCGGTAACAAAAACCTCACCCGGTGCTCTGGGTGTTTC
>Ga0307479_10005776_pt1 | contig 11318 bp, 8 predicted proteins | sample atmos_gasesECM4C_FD_203743 | JGI IMG/M metagenome (GOLD analysis project Ga0307479, IMG submission 203743) | Hardwood forest soil microbial communities from Morgan-Monroe State Forest, Indiana, United States - atmos_gasesECM4C_515 | ecosystem: Environmental > Terrestrial > Soil > Temperate... | reverse complement strand
CCTGGATCCACGAGCTGAACTCGGTGCTCCCCTATGAGGCCGAAAAAGACCTGATGACGCGCGCGGCCGACGTGCTGGAGAAGACGACCAAGGTGCGTCCGGTCGGCGCGCGCACGGCGTCCTGGGATTTCTCGCCGCATACGCTGCTTATCACCAAGGAGGCCGGCCTGCTCTACGATTCCTCGCTGATGGCCGACGTCGATTGCTACGAGCTGCTCTTGGATGGCGAGCCAACCGGCGTCATCGAATTTCCGGTGGAATGGATCCGCGACGACGCGGTCTATTTCATGATGCACCGGTTCCAGGGCCTGCGTCCCTATACAGCGCCGTCGGATGTATTCGATGTGTTCCGGCGCGAGTTCGAGGCGGCCTATGAGGAAGGCGGAATCTTCCAGCTCACCTGCCATCCGCACATGATCGGCTACCGCTCGCGGCTATGGATCATCGAGGAGCTCATTCGCCTGGCCAAGGCGAAGGGCAACGTCTGGTGCGCAACCCATGCCGACGTGGTCCGCTACGCGCGCGACCACGCCGCCTGAGGCCTGACCCATGACAAAGACGGCCCTCGTCACCGGCGGCGCGCGCGGCATCGGCCGCGCCTGTGCGCTGGCGCTTGCCGATTCCGGCCTCGACATCGCCCTCGTCGATCTCCTGGAGCAGGAGATGGCGGCAACCACGCGCGATATCGAGGCGCGGGGCAAGCGCACGCTGACCTTTCAGGCCGATGTGAGCGATTTTGCCCGCGCGCATGCGATCGTCGAACAGATCAACGCGAAATGGGGACATCTCGACGTGCTCCTGAACAATGCGGGCGCGCCGAACCCAAAGCCGATTCTTGAAATCACCGAGGCGGAATTCGACCGCACGATCGCAATCAATCTGAAGAGCTGCTTCAACTTCATTCATGCGGCCGCGCCGATCATGCTAAAGCAGGACGCCGGCGGGCGGATCATCTCGATTTCATCCATCAACGCGCTGTCGGGCGGCGTGACCAGCGCCGTAAGCAAGCATGCCTATGCGGCAGCCAAGGCCGGAATCCTGGGCCTCACGCGATCGCTCGCCAAGGAGCTCGGACCCAAAGTGTCGGTGAATGCGATCTGCCCGGGCATTATCGCCACCGACCTCTTGCGCGGTCTGCTCGGTCATCGGGAGGCAGAATTAACTGCAGGTATTGCCATGGGACGGGTCGGCACACCCCAGGACGTCGCCAGCATCGTGCGCTATCTGGCCGTCGAGGCACATATGTTCATGACCGGCCAGCATTTCGTGGTCGATGGATTTCAATGGAGCTGCTGAGCAGAGCTGCGCCCCGACTGACTAGCGCATGACTTTCTTGCCAGTAGAAGGCTTCCCGCACGCCCGTACGCCAAAAACCGTTTCGTCCACCAGACGCCAGTACGCTTCCGTTACCTTGGCATCTTCGGCGGATAGTCCACTCGTAATTTGCATTTCGGGTCCGAACCCCGAGAGCGTGGCGGTAAGGCTGACCATCATGTAGTGGAAGAGGATAGGATCGACTTTGGGAAGCAAGCCTTGCTTCTGAGCCGCGACGATCTGAGGGATCAATCGTCCGAGCAGCGGCGCCAATACCGCTTCCGCGACCCACTTCAGCCGCGGGTTGTTGGTCAACGCTTCCTGCCGCATGAACCGATGAAATTCGGGAAATGCGACGGTGTAACGGAAGAGCGTAGCATATTCCTCCCGCAATCGGGCAAACGGAGACAGATCGGAATTTTCTGGCGCCGAGCTATCCCACCCCGCCCTGATCTGCGCGAATGCATGTTCGGCCGCTGCGCGCCAGAGAATGTCCTTGCTTCGATAGTGGTATGTGATGAGTGGGTGCTGCAGACCGAGCCGATCTGCAATCGCACGGATGCTCGCCCCTTCGAATCCGCGCTCGGCGAATTCAGCTATCGCCGCGTTCAGGATCAAGGCACGCGTCTCAAGCGAGCGTTGCTGCTCCGCCCTCCTGCGTGGAGGCCGCCCCGCGGCCGATGCCGCCTTCGCCGTCTTCGCCATTTTTATTGGCTAACACGATTGCAGCGGGGACGCCAAGGTGCCGAAATGCGCCTGGCCTGCAAACCCTTGGGCTGCCAGTTCTCGCCGGTGTTCAGGCGCTCGGCTCATTGCCCTTCAAACACCAACGTCGGCGGCTCGATATCCTTGTTGAAGGCATCTGCCGTGTTGGCAAAGCCGCGCTGCGCATCCGGGCCGTTGTATAGCTCCATCGCCACATCGAGCATCACGAGATCGGCAGCCGCTACCCCTCCGCTCGACCAGGCCTTGAGCAACGTGCGCGTCGCGGCATACGCCCTGGTCGGTCCGCTCGCCAGCTGCTGTGCCAATGTGGCGGCTGCCGCTGCAAGCTCGTTTTCGGGCACCACATGCGTAGCGATGCCAAGCTCGCCGGCTTCGCGTCCGGATATCGGCTCGCCAAGCATGGCGAAGCGCGACGCCCGAGCCCGACCTGCGCGTTCGGCAATCCGCTGCAGTGCCCCGGCAATGGGCAGCATCGCCGTCGTCACCTCAACGCAACGCAAGATGGCATTCTCGGCCGCGACGAGGAAATCACAAGCCAACGCCAACTCGAACCCGCCGCCGAACGCGATGCCCTGCACCGCTGCTACCGTCGGTATCTTCAGCATCTCGATGGCGCGGTAGGAAACGTTCACTTCCGCCACGAACGTTCTGAACCAGTTGACATCTTTTCCCGGCCATTCGCGCACTTCGCCGCCAAAGCTGAAATGCGGCCCTTCCGCCCGAACAACAAGGACACGGATGTCGCTTTCGCTGGCCTGATGCACGGCGACTCGCAAGGCTTCGGCGAATCGCAGGTCGAGCCGATTAAAGGGTGGATTGGCCAGCACGATATTTCCGATCGCGCCGTCTCGTTCAAATCGGATCGTCGTCATCGTAACACTTCCTCCTTTGCGCCGACGTCAGGCCGAACGCCGATCGGTCGTTTCAGGGATGATCGGCAGCAACAGATGTGACGGCCGCTGCGTATCTCGATAGATCTTGTGGGTCACGGTCTTGCTGCTGCAAACGTGGTACGGAATGTACTCGACGTTGGTCATCGCTCCTGTGCCGGTCGGAACATCCATGGATGTGATATCGAGGCAGATGCGGTGGCCCGCCTTGAATTGGTTCGCGGTAGCGAGGATCTGTATCTGGTACTCGACGACTTCTCCCGGCTTCACCGGAGTGATTGCATCCCGTGTGAGCTTGTGGAATGGCTCCCAGGGCTTCGAACGCTTCTCATCGAGCGCCCGATAGGATGCCTTGAGCCACCCTCGCGTCAATTCACGCTCGGGCAACGACGACGGGACATCTCGTTCACCCTCACGCGCCGTACGAACCGAAACGTCGGGCCCCACGTCCTTGAGCACGATGATCCAATTGGTGTCGTCCTGATCGATCGCCGCGTAGAGCGTCAGCGTGATTGGGCCGGCAACGGTGACGTCATGCGGCAACGGATCGGTCATGTAGCGCAGGCGCTCGATTTTTGTCGTCCGCGTGACCGGCATCTGCGTGAAGACGTCAGGCTCGCGCGCCGCAGCGCCGACCTCCGAAGCTGGTCGGGGCGGCTCAGTCGACAGGCTCTCCCAATGGGAAAGATAGTATTTCGTCCATTGGGTCTCCGGCAGCGGCCATTCCGTTCCGGTGCGCCACTCGTTGGCTCCCATCAGCCAGTAGCGCACCGGCGGCTCGTCCATGATGCCAGTGTCCTGTCCCTTCAGCCAATGGTCATACCAGCGGATAATCTCGTCGTGGTATTGATGGAATGGCCGCTCGAGGTGGGCGGGTCCGGTGAAAATTAGTTTCTTCGGCGCATTGACGTTCTGGAAATAGTGCTGCGCGCCAAGCCAATGGAGCTTGTAGGTGTAGGCATAGGCTCCGGAGCCCGTGTAGAACGGTATCCTGATTTTCTTGAAGATCTCCTCCGCGCGCTCGACCGTTCCGTCGAACTCCCACGGATGCGTCATCATGAGATACATGATGAACGTGCGCTGCCCCTTCTGGGTGAGGATGTTGTAGAGGTTGATGTATTGTTTGTAATCCGGATTGCGCATGGCCGAGCGCCAGAGTTCCTCCTCTGCGGGGGGAAGCTCCGTGGGCCGGTCGCGGGACTCATGGACCGTGCTGAAGACGTCGAGCAAATAAGGGAAGGAGTGCAAGACGCCGCCGGGATTGAAGTCACGGAAACCGAACATACCGCCATACGCACTGCACGCGTCGTATGGAAAGATCGCTTTCAGCGCTGGATGCCCCTGCGCGGCTGCGCGCCATTGCTCGCCGGCATAACCGGAGATGCCGACCATCCCGACCTTGCCGCTTGACCACGATTGTTGCGTGATCCATTCAATCAAATCGTAGTGATCCGTATCCTCGTTACCGTAGTGCCCCTCTGATTTGGCGGAGCCCCTTGGTTGCGCGATCACGTGAACGTAGCCGTTGGCGATGAAGCGTCGTGTGTCGCCCGCCTCTATCGGACCGAACCAGAGCGGGGCGTGAGCTGGTTGCGGCGGCAATATGTCGGCGATGTCAGGGCCCTGAATGTCCTTGTTGTGCAAGGCCGCGGCATAGAGCACGGGGTATTTGCCAGGCTTATCGGGTCGATAGACGTCTACCGCGAGCCGCGTACCATCTCGCATCGCGACACTGATGTCCCGCTCCTCGATCATCGCTTCGTCTCCGCCCGTTCTGCGGCGCTGACCGCCGACGTTTTGCAGTCGCAAGCGCAGCATCGACCGACTGTCGTCTATGCAGCGAGGCAGGACCATGCCACTTTACTTTACATTTGTAAAGTATAATATTGTGGGACGAGGCCACATGACGGCCGTCCTGAAACGAAATCACATTCAATCCTACGGAGAGAGCTGAACATGGAAGGCACAAGATTTCTGCCGCTGCTTGGTCGCGTACTCATCGGTCTGCCGTTTCTGATGAGCGGTCTCGGCAAAGTCGCCACCTATGGGGTGACGACAGCCTATATCGGCAGTGTGGGCTTGCCGTTGGCTCCACTCGGCTGGGCGATTGCCGTCGCCTTCGAGGTCGGCGGTGGGTTGTTGCTGGTTCTTGGTTTTCGTGCGCGGGGAGTGGCAACCGGTCTTGCGGTGTTCACGCTGGCGACCGCGATCTTCTTTCACCATAACTTCGCAGACCAAAACCAGATGATCCATTTTCTCAAGAACATCATGATCATCGGCGGCCTCTTGCAAATCGCGCATTTTGGAGCCGGACGCTATAGTCTGGACGCGCGCAGTGCGCGCGATCTCAAGAATGTCGCACGTGCGACCGCCTAAAGCGCGATGGGATTAGGTTGAATCACCGTCGCGCTTTAGGTTCTTGATTGCGCATGATCTTTTCGGAAAACCGCCGCGCCCTTTTCCGGATCATGCTCTAGCACGAGCCCGATGCAGGCCGATAAGCCGGTACTGGAAATGCAACCGAGCGCGACGTCAATCGCCTCCTTTCGTGGCCAGGCAAAGATGAACAAGGCTCGCTGGCGGTGATCATGATCACCGCCAGTGCCGAACCAGGCATCGAGGAAAAGGCAATTTCCAGCGGCGCGACCTGCTTTCTCCGCATCGAGACATGACGCGGTGGCTAAAGCGCGATGGGATTAGGTTGAATCACCATCGCGCTTTAGGTTCTTGACTGCGCATGGTCTTTTCGGAAAACCGCTGCCCATTTTTCCGGATCATGCGCTGGCTTCGCTCACGCGGCTGTCACCAAGGCGCTGTCCAATGGGGGCAAGACCCGGTCGAGGACCAATACGGACAACAACTGGTCGCCGGAATGGGCGACGTGTGACACCGGAAGGCGAGGATGCGTGGTAATTTCCTCGACGTGGTTGCCCGGAATGTCCACGATACGCAGCACCTGATCAATCACGAGCCCGGCAAGCGCGCCTTCGATCCGGACAACTGCGCACGGCGGATGGGGATCCAGACCTGCGTGCTCGATCGCCCTGCGCAGATCGAGAACGGGAACCATTGTTCCACCGACATCTGCCATGCCATCGAAGCCCGTTCCGGGTTGCGGCAACGGGGTCAATGCGATCGAGGCTTGAATGCGCTCGACCCGGTCGACCGGAAGCGCGAACAATTCGCGACCGAGCCGGACAGCAAGCAGCTTGTGAGAATTTTTCGCCGATTCCAGGACGATTTCAATCGCAGGCGGTGCGCTAAGCTCACGTGGCGCGAGTTCGGCGACGGCGTCGCCGACCTGTCCGGTCAGCGCGACCAGATCGATAATCCCAACGATATTCTCGGTCTCGAGGACGAAATAGTTGGTCACGCCTGCCATGTCCCGAGGCACGCCGTGGATAGCCGAACGATGTATGCGCTCGATACCGACGGCACGATCGATCATAAGTCCGACTTCGGCCGCACCTGGGACATTCACCACAAGCGTGATCATGGACTTGGAGATCAATGGACGTCCAAGCAACATCGCCGTGGAGAGCACCAGAAGCGGGGTACCCCTCCGGTCGATGATCCCGGCAACCCAAGCCGGTGCTGCCGACATCGAGCGTACGACACCGGGGATGAGAAGCTCGACAATATCCGATGTCGGCACGGCATAGCTTTCGCCGGCTATCTCGACGACGAGCAAAGGCAGGCGTTCATCGACGTCGTTTGCGGGCGCCTGGGCATCTTCCGAGCCTTCGCCGCCGCTCGCAATGAGGGCGTCGCCGTTCGTAACCTCGGCCGGATGCATTTGCTGCTCGAAGGTCAGCCCGGAATAATCGAGTACGTACCATTCGGCGCCCAACGCCTCGAACCGCGCGGTAAGCAGCGGTTGAACGATGCGCTCGGCCTCATCGATCGGCTTCGTGGCCTCGACTTCGATCTGGACCATGCCGGTGACCTGATCGACGCGCAGCGCCCGGACGTCGTCGCTTGCCGCGACCACCACAAGGACACCGCCTTCGCACGGCTGCTCGCCCAGCACTGCGGCAAGGGACATTTGCGGAACCACTCTGCCGAGTGCCATGACGAGCCCTTCAACCAAGGCTGGACTGAATGGAAGCTGAGTCAAGGGACGCACCTCCTCCACCGACAGGACGAGGTTCAGCGGGATCGCGACCCGACGCGCGCCGGCCACAATGCAGAGGAAATCGATCCGCTCCATCTTGCTGTCCTATTTCTCCGTCAGCTTCCATGCGCCAGCCCATTCGCCGGGATTCCGCAGCACAAGCCGGCGGCAGCGCTGAGCAAGCAGTCCCGCAATCATGTCATTGGGATTGAGGTCCTTGGCGCGCGTCAGGTGCGCCTGTGCTGTGACGAAATCACCGGCAAGATAAGCGGTGACACCGGCGTCGAATTCCTCCAGCCATTCGGCCGCGGCGACGCCGGGGTCTTCGACGAAGACCTCGTAGATCGCCGTCGGCGTCTCCCGGCCCTGCAAAATCACCGCATCCACCTTGCGTGCAGGAACCGGCCGGGTGAGCCGATTGTAAGTCTCGCCACAGATAAGGATATTGGATCCATAAGCCTTGGTGATACCCTCGACGCGTGAGGCAAGGTTCGCTGGGGGCCCGATGACGGTATAGTTCATTCGGTCGGGCGAACCGATCTGCCCCGCAATGGCCGGCCCGGAACCGAGCCCGATGCCGATTCTAATCGCAGGGCCGCCACGAAGCTCGTTCATCAGCTTCAAGGCGCGATGCATGCGTCGTGCCGCAGCCACCGCGCGATCGGCGTCGTCGCCATGAGACGTCGGAACGCCGAACAGAACCATGATGGCGTCCCCAATATACTTGTCGATGATGCCATCCTCGGCGCCGATCACATCGACCATATAGGAGAAATACTCATTGAGGAGATCGACGACCCGGCGTGCGCCGAGAACCTCGGCGAGCGGCGTAAAGCCGCGGATATCGGCGAACAACACCGTCACCTCGCGCATTGCTCCACCGAGCGCGGTTTCGGTGTCGTCGATCATGGCCCTCGCTACGTTGGACGACATCGTCTTTTCCAGCAGCGATTGCATTCGGCGCTTCTGGGCGATGTCATCGAGCAGGACAAGTGCGCCACACGGCTTGCCGGAAACGACAATCGGCCGGATCACACGCCGTGCCGATATCCATTCTCCGTCCGGTTTCGCGATATCGATGTCGGCGGGAGACAAGGCCCCGCCTCCGCCGATCGCGTCCCAGATTTCCTGGCCGAGAGCGTAGTTGAATTCGTCGCATAGGCTATCGACCGTGCTGCCGTTAGGGGTCAAGTCCCAACCATGCAGAATGCGACGCGCTGCCGGATTGGCTCGGACGAGAGCCCCCTCGGGGTTGAATACGAGCACTCCGGTCTCAAGTCCGTCGAGTAGCTGGTCGCCGAATCGTCCGACGGAAAAATCCACCGACTCAAGGAAGCGAAGTGGCTGATCTTCGCTTTCCTGCGGCGTCGCATCCACAATGGGCGGCAACCCCAGTGTCTGGCGCAATGTGGAGACGATTTTGGATTCTCTCATCTGCTTGAGATCGAGGCTCACGCTTCCGGACGGCTTTGCGATGGTTGCAACCGCACCCAGGCGCAGGGCTTCGATCCGCTCGGGCGAATTTGATTTGCCGACATGGTTGGACAGGATGACCACCTTGCAGGGAGAACGCAGCCCAAGTCGCCGCAACGTTTCCAATCCGGACATTTTCGGCATCTCGATGTCCAGCAGCACGGCGTCGGGCTTGATCTGGCGCACTTTTTTCAGGGCGATCATGCCGTCTTCAGCCGTATCGACCACCTCAAAGTCAGGATCACTTTCCACAATCTGCTTCACCACGTTCCGCATGATGAAGCTATCGTCCACAACGAGCACGCGCTTGCGCGCTCCTCTGTCCGCGGCCGGATTTTCTGGCAGGTTCATGTCGATGCCTCTCTGTCTACGACATCTCGACGGATCGTCATGACAGCTCGCCGAATCCGGCGGCGCCAAAAAAAGCGCTGCAGCGCAAGCTCTTTGCGCGGTCGAACGCAAAAAAGATACTCCTGCAAGGCCTGCTCGCGCCAAACACCCAGGAAGTATGCCCGCAGATGCGCCAGCGCATGCGGCAGCGGTTTGATGGCCGCCGGATCGCAACGAATCAGCGAGCCCACCTTGTCGACGAAAATGCGGGTCTCGAGCCGGCCGCGCTCAGCTACGCGCAACGTAACCCCACGCTCCGGAGCCCCGCCGACCTGGTTTCCGGCGAGAACCCGACCGTCCAGCAAGAGCGATTCGCGCAGCGCCCGTCTGCCGCCGAACGGCTCGGGAATGCCCTTGAGAACCTCGATCGAGTCGACTTCGGTACTCGGAACAAGAAATCCGTACGCGCCACAGCGAACTTCGATGTACTCGTTCACACCGGGCTCTCCTGCTCCTGCGCCAACCTTTGTGCCGGAATCCGCAATCCAGATACCGAGGCTTTTCGGGCCAGTTCGAACACCCCCTCGGGATCGAGTACAAGGACGATGCGGTCGACGCCGACGCTGGTGATCCCGCCGATACCAGGAAGTGCCGCGACGCGCGGATGCGCCTCGCGGATCAGCATTTCGCCCCGTCTTAGTATCCGATGCACTTCGATACCCATGCGCTGCCCGGCCCATTGACACAGCACGATGGCTAGATACGCGTCATTCGCGGGGACGGAAGGCGCGGGGCGAAACGGGAGGCGGAGAAGGTCCGTGAGCCCGAACACGGGAAGGAAGCGCTCGCGCAGCAGGATCGCGCGCTGACCATTGACGAACTGCACACCGGCCGAAGGGAACATCAGCGTCTCGCTCACCATCGATTCGGGAAAGCCGATGTATTGAACGCCGGTGTCGGCGAGAAGCATCGGCTGAATTGCCGCCGAGAGCGGCAGGTCCAGCTTGAACGTCGTTCCGTGCCTGGGCCGCGTCGCGATGTCGATCTTACCGCCAAGCTTGGTAACGTGGACGAGCACGACGTCAAGCCCAACGCCGCGGCCGGAGACATCTGTGACCTCGTCCTTGGTCGAGAAGCCTGGCGTGAAAATGAATCGTGCCAGTTGCTCATCGTTCATGCGATGGATCTCGTGCTCCGACGCGAGGCGCAGCGACATTGCGCGTCGCTTGACACGTTCGATGTCGATGCCGCGACCATCGTCACTGATCTCCATGATGATGCGGTTACCCTGCTGCCTCGCGATCAGCCGCAGGATGGCCTTTCTGGGCTTGCCCTGGGCGACACGATCGGCCTCCGGCTCGATGCCATGGTCGATCGCATTGGTCAGCATGTGCGTCAGCGGATCGGCGAGCATGTCCGACATGCCCTTGTCGATGCGGATGCCGCCGGTCTCCGCGATAAAGCCTACCTGTTTGCCGTACGCACGTGCCGTGTCCCGCACCAAGCGGGGAAACCGTCCCACCAGAGTTTCCAACGGAATGACGCGCAGGCCGAGTGTGCTTTCGTGGATGAGGCTGAGCAGGCGTCCGACATCCGCCTCGACCGACGTGAAGTCGCGATGCTGACGGGCGAGGATCTCGATGTCAGCCTGCAGTTGCGGAGCGTGCGTGACGGCGAAATCCGATAGCCTCCGAAGCGCGTCCGGCACGCTGGTTTCGGTGGCAAGAGCGTTAAGTCGGCTGCCGATCGAGAAGAATTCGCCCACGCGCCCAAACAGCTTATCGAGCACCATGACCGGAACCCGGACTTGTGTCTCGACGGCGCGCTCGGCAGCTCCCTCGCTCGATGCGGACGAGAGCGAGAATTCGCCGGGGCCACGTCCCGGGTCGAGGCGCCGTAACTCACCGACTCCTTCTCGCACGCTATCAGCGCCAGTGCCTGGCGGATCGGCATCGAGCAGCAGAACAGCGATGCCTTGCCGTCCGCCGCGCGTTGTACTCTGGCCGAGCAGTGGATCATGTGGCGCGAGGCCCGCCAGGATGGCTGGAGTCACTGCCTCGATGAAAACCTCTTTCAAGGTCGTGCCCGACCCGTCGAGTAGCGTGGATAATCTTTCGAGTCGGCGCGGCGGCCCCGGCGAGAATAGCTTGGTGTCGAGGCCGATCCTTCTCAAATGCGACTCGATCTCCTCGCTGGCATGATACGGCGTGCGCAATGTCTCGCGAAACTTCGCGACCGAGATATCGATGCCGGGTCTATTTTCAAAGCTGGGCTTGAGAACAGCGAGCGCCTCACTGAGCAAGGCGTCGCGATCCCGCATCACGGCGATCGTCCCGGGCAAAACATCGACGATATCCTCGATCAGCCGGCCGGCTTGCGAATTCAAGTCCACGGTATCGCACAGCGGGACACAACGTCGCATCAGCGACCGTCGCGCATGGGGCGGAGCGGCCAGCGTTTGATCAAGGCAA
>Ga0307479_10005773_pt1 | contig 11320 bp, 9 predicted proteins | sample atmos_gasesECM4C_FD_203743 | JGI IMG/M metagenome (GOLD analysis project Ga0307479, IMG submission 203743) | Hardwood forest soil microbial communities from Morgan-Monroe State Forest, Indiana, United States - atmos_gasesECM4C_515 | ecosystem: Environmental > Terrestrial > Soil > Temperate... | reverse complement strand
GTCGTCCGGTTGGAACGTGACCGAGCAGGCGTTCACCGACAACACGCCGCGCGGCCAGGTTCGCTTTGTAAATCTGATCGCTCGTTTTGGCGCAACGACGGAGGCAAACGATCTCTTTCTGCTTTGTTCGCACTACGACACGAAGATCTTCGATACGTTTCGGTTTGTTGGGGCGAATGACGGCGGCTCGAGCACGGGGTTGCTCTTAGAATTAGCGAGAGTTTTAGGCCAGCAACCGCGCCTGGCGGAAAAGATTGAGCTCGTTTTTTTCGATGGCGAGGAAGCTTTCGAAAACTTTAGCGATACGGACGGAATTTACGGCAGCCGCCATTTTGCCCACGAGCTGGCGCAAGATGGTTCAGGCAAGTCATTTCGGGGCGGGATACTCTTCGACATGGTTGGGGATCGCTCGTTGGATATCACCCTTCCGCCGAACTCGCCGACGAAGATCACTCGCGACGTTTTCGCCTCGGCTGACGCGCTCAAGCTGCGAAATTACTTCACCTATTTCGATCAAGACATTACCGATGATCACACGCCATTGAACGCGATCGGGATTCCGGTCCTGGATATGATCGATTTTCATTACCCTCCGTGGCACACCGCCGATGACACGATGGATAAGCTGAGTGCGCAGAGCCTGCAGATTGTTGGCTCGGTAGCAGCTTATTATCTTTCTGAATACGCGCTGAAATGAGACGGGTTGCTGCGTTTTTGATTTCGGTCGCCATTAGCGCCATCGTTGGGATCTGCTGTGCTCAACTGGCGGCTCGTTCAGTTGCGTTCCGCGATAAACTCGGAACTATCTGTGGCCCTGGTCATTTACTGGCGCTGGTTCACGGTCACGGCATTTATCAGGCGGATGTCGATCGGACAGTGAACGAATCGCATTATCGAGTCGGCGCCGAACACAACGAAGAAACAAACGCCGGGCGGCAAGCGGCGCTGACCGATCTGATCGCGAACGTCGCTGTCCGAACGCGCGCCGACCGGGAAATGGTTCCGCGAGCCGATGTGAAGAGGGAGGTGAGTCTGCTGCGATCGCAGTTTCGTGACGACAAAACGTGGGGGCAAGCATTGCACCAAAGTGGTTTCCTTGCGCCGTCGCTTTGGCGAGTGCTCAGAAATGATTTGCGGGCGCGGCAATGGATTTCGAAGCAAGTCGCCCACGAATTCGAAGTGACTGAAGCCGAATGTCGCGGCTTTTACGACTCGCATCCGGAGAGTTTTTTTGTTCCGGACCGGCTTCGGGTCAGTCATGTTTTCTTGGCCGCGCCACCTGAAACCGCGCCCGAGCTCGTCGAAACGAAACGAACGGCGATCGAGGCCCTTTCTGTTCGTTTGGCCGGCGGCGAGGATTTCGTCACGCTGGCGGCAGAATATTCGGAAGACGAGGCGACCAAGCTGCTCGGTGGCGATCTCGGCTATTTCTCTGCGACTCGAATGCCGCCTGATTTTGTGGAAGCGGCGATGAAACTGCATCCGGGCGAGATCAGCAAACCGATTCGGACGCGACTGGGCTTTCACATTCTCAAATCGATCGATGTCCAACAGGCACGACAAAAAACATTCGACGAAGCGCGCAACGACATCGCGATTAGGCTGGCAAATCAGAAGCGGGCCACAGCCATCCAACACCTGATGGTCGATCTTAGCTCTCAAGCCCGCTATCTGACGCCGCTCTAGCCTCGATCGGAGCGAACTTCTGGATTGCACGATGCCGGTTTTCGCCTCAGGCTGAACAGGCGGCAAAGCTGGGGAAAGAGGCCGCTCAACCCAATGGCGCGACGAACCAGAAAAAATGTCGGTGTAATCGGGCTCGGCATCATCGGAAGCCGGGTCGCGGACAATCTGCGTCGTCAGGGTTTTCATGTGTTTGTTTGGAACCGAAACCCTCGCCCGGTCCCGAATTTCGTGGGCGCACCGGCCGAATTGGCCGAGTTGTGCGACTACATTCAGATCTTTGTCTCGGACGACGATGCGCTTTTGGATGTGGTGCGGCAAATGGCGCCGGCGCTGGCGCCCCGTCATATCGTGATTGCCCATCCGACGGTTGCTCCTCATTCAATGCGAACCGCCGCCGATTTAGTGGAACGCCGAGGGGCGCGTTTTGTAGAAGCGCCGTTCACGGGGAGCAAAGCGGGCGCGGAAAAAGGCGAGCTGGTTTTCTATGTGGCGGGAGACGAAGTCGCTTTGAAAGAAGCGCGTCCGATTTTGGAAGCGAGCTCGAAAGAAATCATCGAGATCGGCGAAATCGGTCAGGCCACTGTGATCAAACTGGCCACCAACATCGTTACCGGCGCGAGTGTCCAGGCTTTGGCCGAAGGACTCGCGCTGATCAATCAAGCGGGCATTCCTTCCGACAAATTCGTGGCCGCGCTCCAAAACAACGCCAGCTATTCCAAAACATTGTCGATGAAATTGCCAAAGATGATTGAAGGCAATTTTGAGCCGCATTTCGCGCTCAAACACATGCTCAAGGACATGCTGATCGCGGGACGGTTGGGACTGTCCCATCATCTCGAGCTCGCGGTCACTACTGCCGCGCGCGATCGACTTCTTGAGCAGGAGCAGCGCGGCTACGCCGAAGAGGATTTTTCGGTGATCGCGCGCAAGTATTTTCCGGAAATGCAATTGCCTACAGTCGAGCAGGATTTGGAACTTTTTGAGAAATCGCCGCCGATTGAACCGGCAGCGACAATTTCGAGTATGGGCGAAGTCGCCGCCGCGGTGGAGCCGGAAGTCGATGTTGCGCCGCCACCAGAACCGGCCCTGCAACCGCAGCCGGCAACCGAACAATTCGTTCCGGCTGAAGCGAACGTCGCGTCAACGCCCGCTGCAATTGAACCAAATCAACCGGCAACGCCCGCACAGGATGTTGTTTCCACCAAAGCGGCGCCCGAGCCGGAAGCCGAACAATCGGCTGCAACGAAGCCGACGATGGATCTGCTCGCGAAATTGCTCCGTGGCGAAAGTGCGCGCCCGGACGAATCCTAAAATAACTGCGCCAGCGAATGACGGCGCAACATCGCTCGCTCGATCGACCATTTTTCGATCTTTCCGCGCGCGTGAAGCTGCGAATCAATGGCAGCGATCGTTTGCGTTTCCTTAACGGACAGCTGACAAACGATATTCGCAAGGCGACCGACACGAACGCGATTGAAGCGTGCATCTTAAACGCGAAAGGCAAGTTGGAAGCTCACGTCTTTGCGCACGCAGAAGGTGATTCGTTTTTCCTTGATGCCGATCCGGCGCTTCAATCAACTCTTCCAGCCCGACTCGAGCGCTACATCATCGCCGATGACGTGCAGATCGAAGACATAACCGCGCAATTGTCGATCTTCCACGTGATCGGCACACCGCGTTCCACCTTTTCATTTGCGACACATGTCGTCTCGATAAATCGATTCGGCCCGCAGGGTCACGATATCTGGTGCGAAGCAGCTGGCCATGACCAGCTCTCGGCCGAATTATCGAAGGAGTTTGAGTTTTGCGATGCAAATTGTGCAGAGGTTTTCCAAATCGAACAAGGAATTCCGCGGTGGGGGCGCGAATTGACCGGCGAAATCATCCCGATCGAAGCCAACCTTGAACAGCGCTGCATCGATTATGACAAAGGTTGCTACATCGGTCAGGAAACTATATCACGCATGAAAATGTCGGGACAGCGTAATAAACAGTTATGTGGATTGGTTTCGCTGAAAAATATTCCAATGGTTGGGGGCATGCGATTGCTCGGGCCGGAAGGGAAAGAAGTCGGGTGGATCACGGGTGCCACCCGGAGCGGTGAGCGAGAGGTCGCGCTCGGTTACGTAAAGCGGGGGTTTAATTCTGTCGGATCGAGAATCGAAGCGACATCAGCGGAACATCCTGCTATTCCCGCGGAAGTTGTCGAGCTTCCATTCGTCCGGTAACGGAAGATGTAATTTCTTTTGCCCCTGTAATTTGCGCGTTTTAGGTATTGCCTTTTGAAGATCGAGGCGTGTAAAGTCGCAGCGAAACTGTGATAGCACCAATGAACCAGCGATTGCTCGCGGAGATCGGCCGCACTCAACGGCTTGAAATTCTCAACTCTCTCAAGCGCACTAAAGGAATGTCCGTTAACGAGCTCGTCGAAAAAATGGGGATGAGTTACATGGGGATCAAGCAGCATTGCCTCACCCTGCAGCGGGATGGCTATCTCGATACCTGGCGACGCCCGCAAAAAATGGGAAGGCCGGAAATGGTTTATCGGCTGACCCGACGAAGCCACGATCTTTTCCCGACCGACAGCAACGAATTTACGCTTGAGCTGCTCAAATCAATTGGTGAAATTTACGGAGCGAACGCGCCGGAAAAGCTTCTTTACAATGTTTTCGAGAAGCGCACCGCGGCTTTGAAAGCAAAAGTGAAAGGCGAGAACGTGGTCGATCGCGCGAAATGGCTGGCCAAAGTGCGCGATGGCGAAGGTTATATGGCCCAGTTTCTTCCTTCGGAGAAAAACGGCCCGCAAATTTTGGAATGTCATTCGCCGATCCTTAATTTGCTCGAGAATTATCCGATCATTGGCCGGCTCGAACAGGACATGTTTGAAGCGGCTCTTGGAACGAGCGTCCGGCGCGAGGAAGCGCGCGCGAGCGGGCTCTACGAGTGCGCATTTTATTTCGCGGCCTGATCGATTGTCGATCTTGCCGGCGCGATTTCTTCTTTCGCATCCGGCTAATTTCTGTTGATTGAAGGCCCATGGCTCGGGCCTTTCCCAGCGCAGTTATCGAGAACCTTCGGCCGTTAATTGACGGCGGCCGTTATCCGGTCAAGCGCATCGTTGAAGACGATCTGGCCGTCGAAGCCGATGTTTTTAAAGACGGTCACGACGTTGTGGCGGCAGCTTTGAAATGGCGGCGTGTCGGCGAAGCTCGCTGGCACGAAACGGCGATGTCGCTTGTCGACAACGATCGTTGGCGCGGGATTTGTTCGCTGAATGAGATCGGCGTTTACGAGTATACGGTTGAAGCATGGACCGATAGCTTCCGGAGTTGGCGGGATGAGTTCACAAAAAAATTCGAAGCCGGCATCTCAGAGCTGACTGCTGAAGCGCTGGAAGGCGCGGCCCTAATCGAAGCGGCCGGCAAACGCGCCCACGTCGAGGAAGATTCGACGCGGCTTTGCGAGCTGTCGGAGTGCATTCGCACCGCGGACAACGCACAGATCAATAATATCGTCCACTCCGGCGAGCTCGAAGTGTTGATGGCAACTTACCCGGACCGTTCCTGGGCGACGCAATACACGCCGCCACCGCGGGTGATTGTCGAGCGCAAGGAGGCGCAAATGGCGGCGTGGTACGAATTTTTTCCGCGTTCGGCCGAGGGCAATGGCGATATTGGATCGAGATTTCGTGATTGCCTGCCGCGGGTGGATGACGCGCGAGCAATGGGCTTTAACGTGATTTACTTTCCGCCGATTCACCCGATCGGCCACACCAATCGCAAAGGGCGAAACAATTCCGTGACTGCTGAACCGAGCGATCCGGGCGTACCCTGGGCAATCGGCAGTGAAGCCGGCGGTCACAAGGCAGTCGAGCCGGCGCTGGGTTCGCTGGAGGATTTCGACTGGCTTCAGGGCGAAGTGCGAAAACGCGGAATGGAGATTGCGCTCGATTTCGCGATCAATTGTTCGCCGGACCATCCTTACGTTCGCGAACATCCCGATTGGTTTTATCAGCGACCCGACGGCTCGATCAAATTCGCCGAGAACCCGCCGAAAAAATACGAAGACATTTTCCCGCTAAATTTTCGCTGCGAAAAATGGGCCGAACTTTGGGCGGAAATGGTGAGCATCGTGCTTTTCTGGGCCGACCACGGTGTACGCACGTTCCGGGTCGATAATCCGCACACCAAACCAGTCGCATTCTGGGAATATTTGATTGCGCGCGTTCGCGAGAAATATCCGGACACCATCTTTCTCGCCGAAGCATTCACCCGGCCGAAAATGATGAAGGAACTGGCCAAAGCCGGCTTCAGCCAAAGTTACACCTATTTTACATGGCGAAATACGAAGCAGGAGCTGATGGAATATTTGACGGAGCTGACGCAAACCGAGATGCGCGAATATTTTCGGGGCAACTTGTGGCCTAATACGCCCGACATTTTGGCTCCGGTGCTCCAAGATGGCGGACGCCCGGCCTTCATCATACGCGCCGTCCTGGCCGCGACGCTCTCGCCGCTCTACGGGATCTACAGCGGATACGAACTTTGCGAAAATGAGGCCCTGCCGGGACGCGAGGAATATCTCGATTCTGAAAAGTACCAATTGAAAGAGCGGGACTGGAATGCGCCCGGGAACATCAAGGATTGGCTAACGCGTTTGAACGAAATCCGTCGGACGAATCGCGCTCTGCATTGTTACGACAACCTGCGTTTCTACGACGCCGACAACGACTCGATTATTTGTTATGGAAAAATGACTGCGGCCCGCGACAACATCATTTTGGTTGTGGTCAATCTCGATCCGCATCGCAAACAACATTCGTTTATCGATGTTCCGATCGATCAGTTTGGTTCGATGGAGGGCGACGCTTATCAGGTGCACGATCTTTTGAGCGAAGCGCGTTACGTTTGGCATGGCCGCCGCAATTATGTAGAGCTCGACCCGGAAATTCAGCCGGCGCACATTTTCCGGGTTCGCCGCTGGGTGGAAAGGGATCGATTTGCCTGAGCAACTCCCGTGTTTGAACGCGGTTTAACCCGTAGTCGTCTATTTGCATACCGCGCGGTGGCGTCTATGATTAGAACACTTTTGGCATGAAGATTTTGCTCCCGCTGATCGTTGCCGCGATCGGAACTCCATTGTTTGCACAGACGGTGACGACGAGCGCCACGCCGGGAGGAGCGCCGCCTTCTCCCGCAACACCATCCTTGGTCCCCGACATTCATTCCAAGACGATCCTGGAAACGCTAATGGCCGCCGGGCCGGTGATGATCGTGCTTTTCGCGCTCTCCGTTTTCTTTGTCATGCTCGTCATTGTTTATCTAATGACGATTCGGCGCGGCGCGGTTGTGTCGAGCGGTTACATGGCCACGGCCGACGCACTCTTACGCAAACGCGATTATCTTGGACTACTCGCAGTTTCGAATCGCCACGGCGAAGCGATTGCCCGGGTCGTGCAAAAAATGCTCGATTTCACTACTAAGAACCCCAATGCCGATCTCCAGCAGGTGCGTGAGATCGCGGAGACGGAGGGAACACGCGTAGCTGCCAGCCTGAACAATCGCGTAACTTATCTGGCCGATATCGGAATGATCGCACCCCTGCTCGGGTTGCTCGGCACCGTTCTCGGGATCATTCGCTCGTTTGGCGCGCTCGGCGCGGACTTGGGCACAGCGCGATACGTTTTGTTATCGAAAGGAATCAGTGAAGCGTTGGTCAATACCTGTGCCGGACTTGCGATCGGAATTCCGGCGATGATTTTCTACGCGTTCTTTCGCGGCAAAGCGCAAAAGCTTATTTCCGAGTTGGAATCGGCGTCGACTCACGTGCTTGCCTTGCTTTCACTGGGGTACGACAAACGCACGGAGCGTACGCCGGTTATGATTGAGGACGAACTGTAACCGAAACTTTCCTCGCAAGATCGACATCTTTCTTTCATGAATCTGCGTAAGCATGCACCGCTGCATCATCCCGGTATTCAGCTCGCGCCACTGGTGGACGTGCTGTTGCTCCTGCTGATTTTCTTTCTTTTGACCTGGAACGCGGCCCGAAACGAAAACGAGCTCGACGTGAAAGTGCCGAAAGCGTCGTCCGCGAAAGAAAAGAGCGCCCCGATCGGCGACGTGGTGGTCAACGTGAGAGCGGACGGCAACGTTGTCGTAAATCGACGCACGCTGACCGGCGCGGAGCTGACCGATCTGCTCAAGAGCCTCACCCAGCTCAATGCCGAACAAGCAGTGATCATTCGCGGCGACGAAACGGGCGCTTATAAGAATATCATCGGCGTCTTAAACATTTGTACCGAAGCGGGAATAACGAACGTCGCTTTTGCCACTGCCAAATGAAAAGTGCGCGCAGCGCGGCCAGTCTTCTCGGACTGGCGATGCTGTTTTGGTTTGTTGATCAGGCTCTGTCTCAACCGCCGCCCGGGATGCCGCGGCCGCCGCCACCCCAGCCGCCGGTCGTGCGCGCTTTGCCGGCGGAGGAAACAACGGAGCCACTGCCGACGGCGGAGACAGAACAGCCCGAAAAGCGCCAGCTTGAGTATGCCAATGCGCTGTTCACTCGAAAACTCTATGATCTCGCCATTCCGGAATATCAAAAGTATTTGGACGATTATCCGGGAGCGTCCGGCCGTCCGAACGCTTACTTTTCGTTAGGCGAGTGTTATCGGAATCTCAACAAATCGTCCACTGCGCGGACGAACTTTCAAAAAGTACTGAACGATTACGGTGAAAGTGAGTTCGCCGGTCCCGCCGCATACGCCTTGGCGGAAATGGCATTTACCCAAAAAGATTATGCGCCGGCGCTTCCGCTCTTCCATCGCGCCGCCACCAAATCAAAAGACGCCGCGGTCGCCCTTTCCGCGCACTACTTCGAGGCGCGCTGTCTCGAAGCGCTCGATCACAAGGACGAAGCCTGTGATATTTACCAGCAGGTCGCAGAAGCGAAAAATCCGAATCCTTATCGCGAAGATGCGCGTGAAACCGCCGCCCGGATCGCGCTCGCACGTGGACGAAAAGCAGACGCGTTGAAACAATACGAGGCGCTTTCCAACGAAACCCAAAGACCGGCGTTGAAAGCCGAAGCAACTGTTCGCGCCGGTCTCATCGCATTGGATCTCCTCCAATCTGACAAGGGCAAGATCGACAAAGGGATGTCTGACAAGGCGATGGCGCTTTTGCAAAAGGGCCGCTCGTTATCCGAAGCCGGCCGCTGGCGTTCGCTGGCACAGCTCGGCATTTTGCGGCTGCAATTTCAAACCGGTCAATTTGCGCAACTCTTGAGTGATTACAAAAAAGTGCAACAACAGGTTCCGGAAGATATGCGCGCGGAGATCATGTTGCTCGCGGCGAACAGTCAGCGCCAGGTCGGTCATGCCAAGGAAGCCGAAGCGCTTTACCGCGAAGTTATCGACAAATATCCAAGCCGCGAAGAAGCCAAAGAGGCCGCGTTTGAGCGACTGATTAACATTTATAACTCGGATCCCTCGACACTCCCGCCCGAAGTCGATCAATTCCTCGCGACCAATCCGCCAGCCGAACGTGCCGATCAGGCAAAACTGTTCAAGGCAGAGGCCCTTTATAAACAACAAAATTATCCGCGGGCGGCGCCGATTTTTTCCGAACTACGCGCTTCGCGGCTCGCACCGAAACTGCGGGCCGAGGCGGCGTATCAACTCGGCTCCTGTTATCTGCAAATGAAAGATGTGGCTGGAATCATTGAGGCATTTGGATTTTTCGTTCAAGCGTTTCCCGACAATCCGCTCGCGCCTGGGGCCTTTGCCCGTCGCGCCGAGACTTACGAGAGCGACAAAAACTACGACGCGGCTCTTTCCGATTGGAATGTGGTATTGACGAAATATCCGGGAGCGCGCGATCGCGAGGAAGCATTGCAACACAAAGCGCTCATTCTCGGTCAGCAGCAAAACCCAAAGGGGATGAGCGACACATTTCGTCAGCTCCTGAAAGAATTTCCGAAGAGCCCGGTCGCGTCGATGGCGCATTACTACATCGGTAAGTCTGCGTTTGAGATGAAAGACTACAAGACCGCGCTCACTTTCCTGAACACTGCTCGTCAAATCGATAAGGATCATTATTACGTTCCGGCGACTGTGCGCATTATCTCGTCCTACTTTGGTCTGCACGATCGCGCGGCAGTCACCCGCGAGGTCGATGGTTTTCTCGCGGCAAATGCCGCCGGCACCATCCCCGCTGAAATCCTCGAGTGGATGGGAATTGAGTATTACAACGAGAAAAATTATGCCGCGGCCGAAAAATACCTCGGCGTGCTCGGAAAGATCGACAATCCGCCGGTCAAACCGGATTTTTGGTTTTACCTCGGCGACGCGGCCGCAAAACAGCAAAAGTTTGACGAATCCGAAAACGCGCTCGGCAAATACTTGGAGGTCGCGACCGATCCCGCAGGCAAAGCGAAAGTGCTGCTAAAACTTGGTGACGTGAAGATAGCAGCGCATAAACCGGATGAAGCGCAGAAGATCGCGGAGCAGATCATGGTATTGCAGCCGGAAGGGCAGGTGAATGCGCAAGCGCGTTTGCTGGCCGGCGATGTTCAACTCGAGCGCGGTAATTTTGAAGAAGCGAGCAAAGCATTCATGGGTGTCGCTTTGCTTTACGACGATCCGGCGATCACGCCACGCGCGTTAAAGAAAGCTGCGACTGCTTATCAGCGTGCTGGAAAAGCAGCCGAGGCCGACAAAGTCGCGCGGCAACTGCGTGAGAAATATCCCAATTATGCCGGCGGATAAGAATAGTGATGAGTGACAAGTGATATGTGCCGCGTCCCTGCGGCCTAATCTCGGGTCTGGTCACTCGCCCCTTGTCACCCTCTTCGCAATTTGATCTCATTGCGCCATGGAAAAATTTCGTCCCTGGCTCGCGGAATTTGTCGGAACTTTTGCTCTCATCTTCGTCGGCGTCGGCGCGATTAAAACAGCCGGACACGATGTGCTTGGCATCGCGTTGGCGCACGGTCTGACCATCGCCGCCTTTGTCTGCGCCACCTTGCACATCTCGGGCGGGAACTTCAATCCAGCGGTCACATTCGGTCTTCTTTGTGGTGGTCACACGACATTGCCCAAGGCATTGCTCTACTGGAGCGCACAACTTCTCGGCGCTTTTACTGCGGCCCTGATTTGCCTCAGTCTCTTTGGCCGCGATGTCGTTGTAACCGGAACGCCGCAGCTCGCCATTAATTTGAGTGCCATTCAGGGAATTCTGGTTGAGGCGATCCTCACTTTCTTTCTGGTGTTCGTCATTTACGGAACGGCGGTAGACCAGCGCAGCCGTAGCGCTAGCATTGCGGGGTTTGCCATCGGAGCAACGATCACGTTGGATATTTTGTTCGGTGGGCCGTTAACCGGAGCGGCCATGAATCCTGCCCGTGTTTTCGGACCAGCTCTGGCCTCATGGTTTTGGCACGACCATTACGTTTACTGGATCGGGCCGTTAATCGGCGGCGCGCTTGGCGGTTTTGTTTATGGGTTGTTATACGAGCGCAAGTCGCAGGTGACTTAGAGTAGGGACGGCGCGCCGCCCTACGATTTTGACTTTAGGCGAGCGCCAGCGTTTCAATCGGCAACGCCGCCAAAAATTCTTTGGCTTGGTCGATTTGC